>Ga0233437_1007919_pt1 | contig 10068 bp, 3 predicted proteins | sample SI_122_August201_FD_182714 | JGI IMG/M metagenome (GOLD analysis project Ga0233437, IMG submission 182714) | Seawater microbial communities from Saanich Inlet, British Columbia, Canada - SI_122_August2016_200_MG | ecosystem: Environmental > Aquatic > Marine > Inlet | place: Canada: British... | reverse complement strand
TGTCCATATTGGATAGAAAACTCGTAAATGCCCTAGAAACAAAAAACCCTCGTAAGTCTAAGAATTACAAGGGATTTATGTGGTGGCCAGGGACGGAATTGAACCGCCGACACGGGGATTTTCAGTACCCGTCCACCCCTTATACAGCAAGTGGTAGCGGGTTTTGAGTGCTGTTTTAGTGCAAGTGCCTTTCTACTTGAGATAAAGCATCTTGATTACCTGGCTATACTCCCCAGCAACCAATCTCGCAAAGTAGATTCCCGTACTGATGGTTTTGCCATTAGTAGTATGTCCACTCCAAACCACATCGTACCAGCCGGCTGATTGATGTCCTGATTCGAGTGCTTGGACAACTTGTCCACGGACATCATATATCACTAGAGACACGTTCGAGTCTTCTGGTAACCCGTACTTGATCGTCGTACTGGGGTTGAAGGGGTTGGGATAATTTTGATCAAGGATGTATTCGGTTGGGAGAACAATTGATTCAATTGCTACCGGCTCAACACATCCAACTCCCAATGCTCCCATGTCGACTCCATCAAGCCCAGCTCCAACACAAGGGCTGGTATCAACTATGTCAAAATTGGAACTAGCAGGATCGCAAAAACCAGGGTCACCATCTATGTTACCTTCTCCGTCCCAATCACCCTCTATCAGTGAGTAAGTAATGTCAATCGCACTACCAAAATTTGAAATGGATTGTCCAGTATTGTTATTCCATATTACGGAATTTAGAATAGAAACTTCTGATAATTCATACATGCTAAATGATACGGCAGCAAGATCGCCCCCAATATTTTGAGAAATTGTTACATGGTCAAGTTCTACTGTATCACTTTGCCCCCCGCCAAGCCACATAGCTGCTCCACCATCACCTGATGCCATGATATTGTTAACGATCAATACATGATTCATCATAATTGAACGTGCTTCCCCAAAACTCTCGTAGTAAAATCCGCCGGCACCGATAAATTGACTTGAATTAGATTCAATTCGACAATCTTCAATCCAAACATTGGAATTATGGACGTCCAGACCGCCACCATACTCTGCAGCAGAATTACCCTTAATTATAGAGTTCAGAACAAATAGAGAATCATTGTTCCAGGCCGATACTCCTCCTCCACCACCCTCAGGAGCTTGGTTATTTTCAACGATCGAGCTGCTAATGGTAATCGTTCCTTGATTTGAATTGATGCTGAAACCACCACCTGTGCCAAAGGCACAAACATTATCAGAAACTACTATATTTGTGAATAGGATATTAGCATTATTATTCCACGCTGCTATTCCGCCGTATGTACTACCCCTAATGGTCAATCCCTGAACAGTTATATCCCCGGGAGGCTGATTCTCTATATATAGAGCATAACAATCATCTGCTTGAACTATGGTAGATTCAATTAGAGATAGACTATCTGGATAGTAGCAGAGATAAGATGTAAGGATGAAGTTCTGACCCTCAAAATGAAGACATTCGTTATATATACCTGGGGCAACGACTAAACTGTCACCGGTTAGTGCAACATTAATTCCTTCCTGTATAGTCTGAAAATCGGCTGGGATTCTAATCAGGTTGTAGCTTTCACAGTGCACATTTACAACATACTCTCCCTCATCTGGGTCATTTGAAAATATTGTCAATATCGAAGACTCCACATTTTCATGAACCTCTGATACTAAACAATACACCACAATAGCTGTTGTGTCGCCCATTTCCAGAGAAGCATCTTCAAAATCAGTCCAAAACGGGGAATTATTAGGAATTGGGAAACGAACTTCATCCATTTCGAGAGTCTGCATGCCGGTATTGGTTATTACAATTACTATTGAATCTACCTCTCCTCGCGCAATCTTTCCAAAATCCACCTCAGCCAAATCCAAAACAAGGTTTGGAGCTGGGGCTGTTCCAACCCCAGAAAGACTCACGGAGAGAGTATCTTCATCGGGATCATTACCAGTAACGATTATTAAAGCCCCTGAAAAAGCAATTTCATCATCTGGCGAGAAGGAAACTTCTAATGATAAACTATCACCTGGAACAACACTTCCATTCGTCTCTGATACTGAAAAGTTTTCGGTGCAGTAAATTGAATCGAGATTCAATACACCTTCGCCAATATTGTAAATTTGAAATACTTCAAGACCGGTAAGGCCGTCCATAACCCCACCAAAATCAATCGATGTGCGTTCTAGCTCAATATCTGGAGATAAAAAATATCCAAAACCTGAAAGAGGAATTTCCACGAGACCCTCATCAGGATCATTTGATAAGATATACAGAACCTCTGATACATCTCCAAAATCGGTCGGTGTAAAGGTGATTTGCAATACAGCTGTCGTTTCAATGAGGCTATCCGTAAACGAAACACCGAACAGTGGTGAATTAGTGTATACGGAATCTATCAGAAGTGGAGCATTGCCATCGTTACTGATGTTTAGAGTTAATTCACCTGATTCATCTACAAAAACAGTGTCAAAATCTAACGTCTCAGGATTGATAACTATGTTGCTCAAAAAATTTGGTAAGCCTGGAGTTCCAAAATCTCCCATTCCAAAAGGGGTAGAAGCTTCTGTCCAATTAGAACCAATGCTATTGTCTAGAGTGGGATCTATTAATGCCATAGAAGCACCATTCGGATCGGGAAAATTGGGACCACCATCCCATGCTACTGAATCAATAACGATTCCATTCGCATCAATCAGGATTATCTCATCACTTGAGTTCCCAAGAGTAAAATTTGAATACGCATATTGTATTTCCACCCCTCCATTGCTGTTCAAATCTAGGTTTTTACCGAGGACAGTATATTCCAGCGGAAGTATAACGAGTGATTGTCTAATTGTATCAATATCTGAACCAGCATCTACAATTTCCCAGCCAAGTATATCTATCGGCATTGTTCCATAGTTAAATAATTCGAACCATTCTCCTACTTCGTCAGAAACTGTGGAAGGATTTTGCATAATTTCAGTGATCGTGAGTGATTCATAGGGTTGTGAATTTCCCGAGAGGTGTTCATAAGCTCCTATATCAGGATTGCTCCCAACGGGGAATGGTCTAACTGTGTTGATTATATCCATAGCTGGTGAAACTATATCAGTACCCCAATAGTTAAGAGAATCACTACCAGCACCAATACACTGGGAAAACTCACTCAAGGTGTAATTACCATTGACTGGGTCGGTAAAAAGAGGAGCAGAGTATATATTTTCCTCACCCCAAACAAATTCACTGTATTGTGAAATGGAATAGTTTTCAGGACCCATCGGCACATTTGAATGTGAAATGAATATCTGATCTGCATCATCTTCCACTGAAATCTGTGGCAAAGAATTGCCCCATATTATTGAATTCACCATAAATACCGTCGAGTGATAGCCAACATTTAATGCGCCTGTGTTATTTATAGAAACATTGTCTACAATAGTGACATGGTTCAGAATTAAAGGTCTTTCACTTGGGGCAGCTATCGCGCCATAATTTTCCGCCGTATTCTTAGAAAAGACTGCATTCTCGATTAATAATTGTCCATAATTTGAATAAAACCCCCCGCCATTTTCAGCAGTATTTCCCTCGACAATTATATCTCGAAGTAGTAAAAGCCTGTTATTTGTATTGTAAGCACTATGATAGATACCTGCTCCCGTTTGGGCTGAATTACCACTCACAAGGATTCTTCCCAGGTCGATGTCCTCATTTACTTCATATATGAGGACTCCACCCCCGCCTCCTATTGCAACATTGTTCGAAATCTCTAAATCATTCGCGTGTTGCGCCCCTGCAATCTCATAGAAGGCTATTCCTCCACCATAGTTTGCCATATTTGAATTAACATTCAGTAAATACAAAGTGGGGTTTGATTGATAACAAAGGATTCCACCTCCTACACCTTCTGGCCAATCCTGACTGGATAGTTGTCCACCAGTTATGGTGAATCCTGCCAGCACTGCTGAAGAATCCTCTCCATTCTCAAAAGTTACTACTCGACCAGTACCATTGGCATCAATGATGGTTTGGGAGATGTAGGTGGTATCACCTGCAATTAATAATAATGAACCCAGAGCAATATTTTTACCGTTGAAGTTGATATTCTCAACATATGTCCCTGGCTGTACCAATACAGTATCCCCATTAACCGCCGCATCAATACCAGCTTGAATAGTAGTTTGATCATCAGGTACATTAATTACAGTAGCAGATAGTGAGATTGCGAATAGTAGACTTACAATGATAGAACGAATCATAAAATTCCCCATTTGTTGTTTTGAACTAATTCATATAAGCTAATTGCTTGATCTTGTATTTCTATGCTTATAGTCACATTGGGCACCGTTTCGGATCATTGTGGAGTTGTTGAATCAAGGCCACAGGGAAGGGGATACCACCGCGCTTAATTAGCCACTCCTATCAAACCCAGAAATACGTCCAATCGCAAAATTTAAAAAGCCCCTAAGTTTAAAGTCAGGGGCTTTAAGTTTGATGCTATTCTTGGTGTTTACTTGAGGTACAACATCTTGATCACCTGGCTGTAATCGCCAGCGACAAGTCGCACAAAGTAGATTCCCGTGCTGATGGTCTTGCCATCTGCAGTCTGACCATTCCAAACCACATCGTACCAGCCGGCTGATTGATGTCCTGATTCGAGTGCTTGGACAACTTGTCCACGGACATCATATATCACTAGAGACACGTTCGAGTCTTCTGGTAACCCGTACTTGATCGTCGTACTGGGGTTGAAGGGGTTGGGATAATTTTGATCGAGAATGTACTCAGTTGGTAATGTTATCCGCGAAGCAATGGATACTATTGTTGCTGATACCTGCTCCGAATATTCACTTTCGTTGCCTGCATAATCAAATGCAACTATTCTGTAATAATATGTCCCCGGAAATTCAAGATTGATGTCAGTTAAGCTTACATCAATTGATGTATATTGAGGAGCATTCATTGTATCGGGATTGAATCCAAATTGCGTAGATCGGTATATAGCATAATATTGAAAATCTTCTTCAGGTACGCTATTCCATGTCAATTGTATTCCTCCCTCTATCCCGGCTGCCATGAAACCACTAGGTGTAGAAGGTGCAATGTTATCGACTGAATAGCCATCTAGGGAATTTGAGTGGTAATATATTTCAGCGTTCGATGTATGTGCTGATATCTGAAAAGTTGACCAGCAAATTCCTTCACCTGTGGAGTCGCATAACGTGGGAGCCGCAACATGATAAATGGAATCTTGGACAGCATTAAACGAACTAATTGCATCCCATGAATCACCTTCAATGAACCTCCAAATACTATAACTTGTGATAGCTTGGTTATTATCATACCCATCGTATTTGCTTCCTGCGAAGGTGATTCGAGCTTGTCCTCCTTGGTCATCAGGGATATCACTTACAGAAAGAATAACTGGGCTTTCTGGTAAATCCCCAAACCATTGAATGGGGACCTGCAAACCTGGATTATTGAAGGAGTTGTTTTGAATCAGAAGTGTGTCGGCCGATAGTCCGTATTGAGAAGGAGTGAGGTTGATTGAGATAGTGGTCTCCCCACCAACAGGTATATCTAATGTATTTGAAGACACTGCGATATTTTCAGTACTCTGTAAAATATCACTTACTGATAGTACATCAGTTCCAGAGTTACTGATTGATAAATCCATTGATCTCGCTTCTCCGACCATTAAGGTTGAAAAATCAATAATTACGGGATTCACATTAATTATTGGTGCTGGCTGAGGAGTTACCTGTACTTCATTTGAGTACCAGCTTTCATTCCCATCCGTATCGTAACAAGTGACGACGATAGTATAATCGTATCCAGCACTTAATCCTGAAAGTGTATATGATGTAACCAAACCCACATCAAGAGTGTCGTCGTAAGTACCCCCATTAGCATTTGTAGTATAATAGATCCTATATCCAGCTATATCACCAATAGTGCTTTCATTCCATGCCAAATCTATAAATTCAACACCAAAATTTGTAATGTGTAGATTCTGTACAGGAATTGGGGGTGCACTTATGTTTGGGGTGGTTAAAAAGGGTTCAAAATTTACAAAACTATAATTTGAGTTGTCATTCCAATCATATATGGAGTTTGCAATGCTATCAACATTAGTATGCCCCCAATAATTATCAATGGCATCAATATTACCAGCGCCAATTTGCGTCGTATTTCTTATGGCATAAGAATTTCCCTGAATCACGTTATTCCCAGTAAGTGAACTTGGATTCTGAACAGATATTCCGGCATTCATAGGATCGCCAAGAGCATTGTTTAAATAGACTGTATTGCTATCAATTATTGCCGTGCGGGTACAGTAAATGCCTGCTTGTGTATTGTAGAGGACTGCGTTGTTAAAAATATAGTAGGTTCCTGATTCAGCAGGATTGTCAATATCTCCTCCTTTAATCCCAATTCCTTGGTTCTGGATTACGCGATTGCCCTCAATAGTTGATCTAACTTGCTGATAGGCTTCATGTATTCCATGGCCGGCATTATTATAAACCAAATTGTTTGAGATCGTATGAGTAGGGTCAGAACCCCAGCTGTATATTCCCGTGCCGTTATTGTTTTCTACTATGTTTCCTGATATCTCAGAGCCCTCTGAAAACCAACCCCCATGCGAACGGATACCTCCCTCCTCGTTCCCCTTGACAATATTATTATTAATAATGAATTGTGTATCCTGACAATCATGATATGAGTTGATTCCCCAGCCACCGTTCCCATTGAATGTTGAATTTATAATTCTCGCTTGGAAATTATTAGCGTGCCAATAATATACGGAGGAATAAAAACCTGACTCACCATTCCCTTGTACAGTTGATGCATTTATTGCCCACCAATAATCACTTACAAAGATGCCATAGCTCTCATTTTCGGTTACTGTAAGACTGTCAGAGATCAAGCCACCAAACAATTCAATACCACATCTTGTATTATTTGAAATATTAGATTTATTAATTGTAAGGGTTTTTCCTGAGTTGATACCATAAATACCAGAGCCAAGATTGTTAGCGATAATGACATTATCTAAGTATGGAACTGTATTTAAAAGATAGAGTGCTCCACTTGGATCTCCGTAGCCGCCATACTGTATTGTAACATACTTTAAAATTGACCCTGAAACATAATGCCTGTCAAAATTTAAATCGGAATCTGGGGAATCAAATTGTGCATCAACGCCATTTACAAAATTTATTTGACCCCAATCACCCGAAACAGGAGATGTTTGGTTTGAGGTAAAAACTATTCGATTACCCTCGTTACCGATTGCTATTAGTTCACCAAAAATGTTTATTGAAGTATTTGAATCGATTTTTATCAAGACACCAGCCTCAATAGTGACTGTCACACCTGAGTCGATAAGAGTATTAGCTGTTACAAGGTAGGGACTTCCAGTCTGATCCCATGTGATATCAGCTGTGATTATTCCTCCTACATTGGTTTGACCGAAACATGAAATAGCTAAAACTAAAATAATTAACAGCGAACGAATCATAATAATCCCCATTTTGATTTTTTATAGCAAGTCGTAAAAGATAAGTGCTTGATCTTGTATTTCTATGCTAATAGTCACATTTGCCTTTGCTTCGGATCATCATCAAATAGTGGAATACGAGACATAGGGGAGTGGAGACACACCGGCTTAATTAGCCAAACCCGTCAAACCCAGAGCTACCTCTAGGATCCATTCCATTAGCATATTTATTCATATGCCTATGTTAAGGGATGTTATGTCGAGCCCCTATTTCAGATATAGCATCTTCACAACTTGACTGTAATCACCAGCAACAAGTCTTGCAAAGTAGATTCCCGTACTGATAGTCTTGCCATCAGTAGCTACTCCATTCCAAACCACGTTGTACCAACCTGCTGACTGATGTTCTGATGCAATTGTCTGGACAACCTGGCCACGTACATCGTAGATAACCAGAGAGACATTTGACTCTTCTGGTAATCCATATCTGATGGTCGTGCTTGGATTGAATGGGTTGGGGTAGTTCTGATCAAGCATAAACTCTGTTGGTAATGCAATCTCTTCAACAATTGATACATAACCCACGGTGAACTTGAAAACCTCTGATTCAGTCGTGAGTGAGTCGGCATCTGTGGCAACCACCCTCCACCAGTACTCGGTTTCAGTTGGTAACGCTTCTATCAATTCATGCCCAACTTCAACATTGGTGTTCGTTTCAAAGACAACCTCAGAGAAACTTGAATCCGAGGCTATCTGTAAAGTGTAGGTTACATAATCCATTGGGTCTGGATCATCCGCCATCTCCCACTGGAATGATGGCATATTGGAAAGACCGGCTGCATCATTTTCCGGGCTTAATAATGCAAAACCCTCTGGAGCTTCGGGAACCAGGTCTGTCCAGAATGTTGCAGGTTCTGAATGTGAAATGCCGTCTGATTGATCCATGGCAATCACCTCCCAGAAATACTGCATATTGTCTTGAAGTTCACGAGGAAGGACTACACCATTGGTATCTGTCAGAACAGAGTCATACTCTATGCCATCACCCCACCAATGCATCTCATATGTGACCATATCACCAGGATCGATATCAGTAGCTCGAGTCCAAAACATTTCTGGTGTTAGCGATAGAACCATCACTGAATCAGGTGTGATGAGATCAACCACTGATGGATTATCATTCGATAGGTTTATAACAAAGGACCGGTAACCTCCCAAACTTTCAGTCTCAAAGCCCAACAGGTCTTTGGCAACAACTCTCCAGTAGTACACGGTGTTATCCAGCAATGGTTCTGGAGGGAAAAATAAGGTATCTGATCCTAACTCAAAGATCAGAACACCCGGTTCAGGTGTATCAAGATGCAGGGAATAGGAGACTATATCCTCCGGATCAACATCTAGTGATGAATGCCAAGAGAACGTAGGAGTGAGAGTACTTATTACAATCTCAGGTGTGGGGAATAAAAGCTCAAAGGTCTCAGGTGCAGCATTTTCTGTATTGACCAAAAAGGATGCTGGGGCTGAAAGAGAGCTGTATTCATATCCATCAAAAACTCGTGAGGTCCACCAGTATTGATTATTGTCAAGTAATTCAACTTCAGATAGCCACATCGTGTAATCAACACCTTCAGCAACTAATTCAGATGAGTCTACCAGGGCAGACATTGCAACATCTTCAAATAAGAAGAATTGATATAACACTTCATCTTCTTCTGAATCATTAGAATTCTCCACTGTAAAAAGCAGATCCTCACCTATAACTGTATTGGCTATTGGCGAAACCAGACCTGGTGCTTCCGGGATTGAATTCATTCTGAAAGACAGCGTCTCCCAGTCAGTCCAGATATCACCAGAGCCAGCCTTTACCCTTAGGTAATATGTCTCCCCATCAACAAGGGCATTCCCTGCATAGGTCACAACCGTATCAGGGTTAATAACTGTGTAAGTGTCCCACTTGTCAATAAGTGAGAAATCTGAGAGAGATGAGACTTGTATCTGATGGAATCCCAGAGGCTCTTCCAGACTATTGTAGTATGAATATGTGATCTGTGGATTATGAGATATGAGGTGAAGGATTTCCTCAGAATCGCCAATGTGCAGATTTTGTACTTCAACAACGACAATGGGTTCAGCTAGAGAACTTTCGTAAGCTCCGATATCTGGGTTTGTACCAGCAGGGTTTGGTCGAGGATTCCCTGCAAAGTCAACTACAGGTACTATTAGTGTATCTAGTCCGGCGCCTAGGCAGGGGGAGTAATCTGAAAGTGAGTAGTTTGATGATGTACTACTAAGAAAATGTGGATCAGAATCAATATTTCCACTCTCCCAACTTATGTAACTCTCATCAATTAATTCTACACCTTCAAATCCCCCTTCAACAAGTGAATGTGTCACTTCCACGGAGCTTGTATCCTCACCGACTAAAAAATAAAGTTCTTGTGGCTCATTGTTAAATAGGATGGAGTTTACAATACTGGTACTGTGTGGAGTCAGACCAATTCGGTTCATTTGATCTAAATAAATAAGAGATACTTTGGGCGGCTAACAACCCGAAAAAGGAGCCAATAATGAGCCC
>Ga0233437_1007917_pt1 | contig 10071 bp, 10 predicted proteins | sample SI_122_August201_FD_182714 | JGI IMG/M metagenome (GOLD analysis project Ga0233437, IMG submission 182714) | Seawater microbial communities from Saanich Inlet, British Columbia, Canada - SI_122_August2016_200_MG | ecosystem: Environmental > Aquatic > Marine > Inlet | place: Canada: British... | reverse complement strand
GGAATGTTAGCTGGAATTGCAATTGGGTCAAGTCAGTCTAGCAGCAGGGCAATGCTGGCTCTTTTAACACCTGATGAAAAAATGGCAGAATTTTTTGGCTTCTATTCGGTTACAGGACGCATTGCATCCATTTTAGGACCACTCGTTTACGGTGAAGTCTCCCGAATTACCGGAGATCAGAAATGGGCAATACTTTCTGTTGTTGTATTCTTCGTTACCGGAGCTATTGTTCTTCAAACTGTTAACGAAGAAAAGGGTAAATTAACAGCTTTGAATTGGAAAGATGGGATAGATGAAACCTAAAATTAGTTTACAAAAATATTCATAACAAAATTTTTGAATAAAATTTTATTAAATTAATGGAGGATAAATGCAACGAACAATGCTTTTATCAAAAATACATCGAGCAAACATTACAATGCGCGATTTAAATTACGTTGGCAGTATTACAATAGACAAAAATTTTCTAGAGAAAACAGGTATACTTCCAGGTGAAAAAGTAGACATTTACAACATAAGTAATGGGAACAGATTCGCTACTTATGTATTGGAAGGTGAAGCAGGTTCCGGGATCATCGGAATAAATGGAGCAGCAGCACGTTTAGTAAGCATTAATGATAAGGTGATAATTGCTAATTATGGCTTATTAGACGAGGAAGAGCTAAAGAGCTATTCCCAAAATATACTTGTTATAGAAGACAACGAAAATAAGAATTTCTATTTGGTATAATGATTCCAACTCTAATAAATACCATTGAAAAGATGTTTGCTGTTCGCAAGCAAATAGCTGGTAGTGTAGGTTTCGTTCCAACAATGGGGTTTTTACATGATGGTCATTTAAGCCTTGTAAAAGAAGCAAAAAGAAAAACTGATGTTGTTATTGTAAGTATCTATGTTAATCCTGCTCAATTTGGTGCAAATGAAGATCTGAGTAATTATCCAAGAAATATTGAACGTGATATAGAATTACTCTCAGAACTAGATGTTGATTACATATTTTTTCCAACAGATGAACAGATGTACCCAAGTGATTATAAAACATGGGTTAATGTAGATAGCATTACCCAAGTGCTTTGTGGGAAGTCTAGACCAACTCATTTTCGTGGAGTTACAACTATAGTAACAAAATTGATGAATATTGTCGATTCTGACTTCATGTTCATGGGTGAGAAGGATTTTCAACAGCTTGTGGTTCTCAGGCAGATGGCAAGAGATCTGAATTTTCGTACAAAAATTATTGGATGTTCAATTGTTAGAGAAGCAGATGGTCTTGCTTTAAGTTCACGTAACAAGTATTTATCTGAAACAGCTAGAAATAAGGCTTTATGTTTAAATAAATCACTCATATTGGCACAGAGGTTATTTAATGACTCTATTTACTCTTCAAGCAAAATAATCGCTCAAATGGCTGATTTGATAGAGAAGAATGAATGTGTAGTAGATTATATTGAGGTATTTGATCCGAAAACCTTAAAACATGTTACAGAAATAGCCAGTGGGTCAAGAATTGCACTTGCAATTGTAATTGAAAATACAAGACTCATCGACAATATTGAAATAATGTAAATTCCAATTTAAAGGAAAACTAATGGAACAAGTTAACATCTTAATTATTGGAGCAGGTGTAATCGGCTTAGCCATTGCTCGGGAACTTTCTTCACATAATGACGATATTGTACTTGTTGAAAAAGAAGATAGCTTTGGAAGGGCTACCAGTAGCAGGAATAGCGAAGTAATGCATTCTGGAATTTATTATCCAAAAGACTCATTGAAAGCGCAATTATGTGTTAGTGGAGTTCAAGATCTTTATGAATATGCAAAAGAAAACAATATCCCATTTAATAATTGTGGGAAGCTGATCGTAGCTAATGACGAGGAAGAGCTACTTGTTCTAGAAGAGTTAAAAAGCAAAGGTGAGAAGAATGGAGTTCCAAATTTACAGATCATTAATGAAACTGAATGCAAGAATCTGGAACCACAAATAAAAGCTAAATATGCATTAAAAGTACCCACAACTGGAATCATAGATTCTCATGAACTTATGAAGAAACTTGAAAGTGATGCTGAAAGTAATGGCGCATTTATAGTTTATAATATGGAAGTTATTTCAATTAATAAGTTAGAAAGTAGTTATGTTGTTAAATTTTCTAATGGTGAAACATTTAATGCAAATACTGTTATCAATTGTGCTGGATTATATTCAGATAGAATAGCAGAAATGGTTGGGATAAACATAAAACATGAAGATTTACGAATACACTGGTGTAAAGGTGAGTATTACAAATCTTCTAAGATCAAAGGTATTGAGCATTTAATCTATACTGTTCCAGACCCAAAAGGTATTTTTTTAGGAATACACCTAACAATTAATTTGAAAGGTGATGTTAGGTTCGGTCCCAATGCATATTATGTAGATAAACTTAATTATGAGATGGATGAATCATATAAACCTGAGTTCCTAAAAGCAATAAAAAAATATGTAAATATAGATGAAGAAAACTTTCAACTAGATGACTGTGGAATTCGAGCTAAATTACAAGAAGATGGTGGAATTTTCAGAGATTTTTATATTAAAGAAGAATCTGAGAAAGGGTATGCTAACCTTATTAATTGTATAGGTATAGAATCTCCTGGATTAACTTGTTGCTTGACTATTGCTAAACAAGTTAATAAATTATGTTTTAAAGGATAAATAGTTTGAATAAAAATTATTATATAGATACAGAAGAAAAATTCAACTGGTTTATTGCAAAAACATTGGAACATAAAATAATTGCAGTCGATACTGAATTCTTATGGCGGAATACATATAATCCAATTCTTGGCTTAATTCAAGTTGCATTTTCTAAAGATGAGTGCTATTTGATAGACACAATTGCAATTGAAGATATTTCTGCATTTGGTAAAATACTAGCAAATAAGAACATTGTTAAGATTCTTCATGATGCTCAACAGGATCTTTTGATAATGTCTCGATTATGCAATTATGTTACACCCATGAATATCTTTGATACTCGTCGTGCTGCCGGCTTTGCAGGTTTAGATCATACAATTTCATTAGCAAAGCTAATTAATGAACTACTTGGTATTTTGCTTCCAAAAAGTGAAACAACAACAGATTGGACCCGAAGACCTTTAACAGAAAATCAAATTCAATATGCAATTGATGATGTAATTCATATGTGTGATATTCGTGAGATATTATTAAAAAGAATTAATCAGAATGGTTTTGGGCCTTGGTTAAACAATGAAATGAAATTTTATGAAAATAATAATATTTATAAAAAAAATGATCCAGATGAAAGATATCTTAAATTAAAAGGGATAAGTAGATTAAATCATTATAAACTTAAAATTGTTAAACATATAGCAGCCTGGCGAGAAAAAGAAGCAATAAAAAGAGATATTCCTAAAACATTTATTATTAAAGATAATATTCTATTAAAAATTGTTCATGCAAACCCTAAGAAAATTCAAGACCTTATAGATACTAAATTACTTCCACCAGAAAGGATTAGAAATTACGGTGGTGATATTATTGGAGCTATTAAGACAGCTGAAAATTCAAATGAAGATCTTCGTAATGTAATGAAAGATCTAAAAATTGTAATAAATGGAAATGAATTAGTGAAATTAAAACAATTTGTAATTGAAAAAGCAAATGAATTAAATTTAGCTGTTGATATCATTGCTACTCGTGCAGATTTAGTTAAATTTCTAGAAGATAAGAAAAAAAATAATCTTAAAAATAATCAACTACTAAAAACCTGGCGTAAAGATATTTTCAAAAATTATATTATATAAATTATTTAATATCAATTAGTTTCATACAAAGCACATACATTTATTTAAGGAGCTCTTATGCAATTTTCAGAAGAATTCTTGTATCATATCTGGGATGCCCAACACTTAAGTGAAAATCTTGCAACACGATCTGGTAAAAAACTAAATATTAAATTTCCTGGACGCTGGAATACAGATTCCGGAGCTGATTTTAAAGATGCAGTTATTGAAATCAATGGGGAAGTACTAAAAGGTGATATTGAATTAGATATAACTACCTACCAATGGAAATCTCACTCACATAATGAAAATCCAGAATTCAACGATGTCTTATTACATGTTGTTTACAAAGATGTTGGAAAAATCCCATTTACAATTAATGAAGATGGAAATCAAATTGAGATCTTAGAACTGAAAGACCAACTAGATGATGATATAAATAAATTGATCAATCACTATTCAGGAAAAACTTATTCAGAAAAAGATAAAACATGTCTATTATTTAATAATTTAGATGAAAAACAAACTAATAAATTTTTAATAAGTATGGGAATGATGCGTTTTGAAAAGAAAATAAAAAGATTTAGTGCAGAACATTTCTTCAGCGAATTCGATCAATTACTATATATGGGATTCATGGAAGCACTGGGTTATAGTAAGAATAAATATCAAATGTTGCAGATCGCATTAAATATCCCATTCAAAAACCTAAAAGAATATTACGATAATGGTATGACTAAAGATCAATTTATTTCAATGCTAATTTGTTCTTCGGGGCTTATAGATCATCTTCCATCAACAATTTCTAAAGATAATAAAGCAAAGTGGGAAATAAATTTCAAAGAACAGAGCTTCATAACTGGATCATCAGAAATCAAGTGGAAGTTATTTAGAATTAGGCCAGTTAACCATCCGGCTATACGAATATTGCAAGTTGCAGATCTTCTTTATGATAGTATAGAAACATCATTCTTTCACAATGTATTAAAATTATTCTCTTTTCCTACGGAAAATTTCATATTATTTGACTTCAATAAAAAGTTATATCATTTTTTTCAAATAAAAAATGATTACTTACCAGAAAATTATAAACTTGGAAAAACTCGCATTGATACGATCCTTGTAAATATTATACTTCCTCTTATAATCATCTATGCACGTGAGAAGAAATATACTCAATTGGAAAATACTGCAGTAAGTATTTATGAAAACTTTCCAGGTTTACCAGCAAACTATTTAACTCAGTACATGGAGAAATTCCTAAATATAGAACAAAAAGCATTAATTAGAAAAAGATCAATTTATCAGCAAGGATTACTAAACATATATTACGAAAATTGTCAGCACCATTATTGTGAAGCTTGTAAGAAATACAATGAATAACTCATGAAAATGTATTTGTTTTAAAAAAGGGCAGAAATTAATCTGCCCTTATATTTATGTAATTTTACTAATTCTTTAGAAATCTTTTAAAACGTCAGCGATTGTTGGATGTCCAATTTCTTGAAGATCATAAGTAACTTGAACAGCCGGCTTATTGATCTTAACGATCCTTCTAAGATCCATTGGTGTTCCAATAACAACTGCATCACATTCCGTTTTATTAATTGTAGTTTCAAGATCTTTAATTTGTTGTTCACCATAACCCATTGCTGGAAGTAGAATTCCAATTTCTGGATATTTCTCAAATGTTTCTGAGATTGAACCTACGGCGTAAGGTCGTGGATCTACAAGATCAGCAACACCATATTTTTCTGCAGCAACAATACCTGCGCCATATTTCATCTCACCATGAGTAAGCGTTGGTCCGTCTTCCACGACAAGTACATTAACACCTTTCACGATTTCAGGTTTGTCAATACTCACAGGTGAAGCACCATCAATAACAATAGCTTCAGGATTAAGTTCTCTAATGTTATCTCTAACTATCTGAATTCCTTCAGGATCAGCTGAATCGATCTTATTAATAACAATAACATCGGCATTTATGAAGTTAGTTTCACCAGGATAGTAAGATCTTTCATGATCTGGTCTGTGTGGGTCTACAACAACAATATTAATCATGTTATCAGAAACATAGAAAGGTGTATCATTGTTTCCACCATCCCAAATAATTACATCTGCTTCTTTTTCTGCTTCACGTACAATTGCTTCGTAATCTACACCAGAATAAATAATACTATCCATAATGATATGTGGTTCGTATTCTTCCATTTCTTCAATTGTACATTCATGTTTTACAAGATCTTCTAACACTGCAAATCTTTGTACTTTTTGCTTAACAAGATCACCGTAAGGCATTGGATGACGAATAGAAGCAACTTTAAGGCCTTTAGCTTTAAGAGCTTTAACAACTGCACGAGTAGTTTGGCTTTTTCCACAACCAGTTCTTGTTGCACAAACTGTAACCAATGGCTTAGTTGTTTTAACTGTAGAATTTTTCATTCCAATAAGTTTGAAATCTGCACCAGTTGCATTAACCAATGATGCATTGTTCATAACTCTTTCGTGAGGAACATCGCTGTAAGCAAACACAACTTCTTCTACATTGTGTTCTTTTATAAGATTTACAATTTCATTTTCTGCGAAGATAGGGATACCTTCAGGATAGAGTTCTCCAGCTAGTTCAGCTGGATATTTTCTTCCATCGATATCAGGGATCTGTGTTGCTGTAAAAGCAACTACATCGTAATTATCATTGCCTCTGTAATAGCAATTAAAATTATGAAAATCACGCCCTGCAGCACCCATAATGATGATTTTTTTCTTCATCTTTCTCTCCTTTATTCTTTAGTATAAAAAACTCTATGACACGCTTAAAAATAGGGGTTTGAAGTCAAGAAATTTAATGAATACATTTTCCTTAAATTAAATTAAATAAATTATAATTTTAACTTTACTAATTTTTTGTTATAATATTTTAGGTATTAATCAAAAAAAATTAATGGAGGAATTATGTTGGATAAAGTAAAAGTCCAGGAAGTTCTTGATAAAGTACGCCCATCACTTCAAGCAGATGGTGGAGATTGTGAACTTATTAACATTACAGAAGATAATGTTGTAGAAGTGAGATTACAAGGCGCTTGCGGAAGCTGCCCAATGGCAACTCTCACTCTTAAAGCAGGCATCGAACGTGTATTAAAAGAAGAAATCCCTGAAGTAAAAGAAGTTATTTCTGTTTAGGAAAGCAAATAATTACATAAAGTGAGGTGTCTATACATTAAGATACCTCATTTTTTAACATGATTTATTGGAGGAAAAATGAAACTTAAACATTATTCTGACGTGAATTTAGAAGAAGTTACGATGGAAGGAGCAAAGAAAGCTAAAATTCGCTGGCTTATCTCCGATAAAGATAAAGCTCCAAATTTTGCAATGCGTATGTTTGAACTTGAACCAGGTGGGTTTACGCCATATCATTCACATAGTTGGGAACATGAAAATTTCATAGTTGAGGGAATTGGTGCTTTAGTTACAGAAGATGGAGAACTACCTTTCAAGCCTGGTGACGTAATATTTGTAGATCCACTTATGAAGCATAATTACAAAAATACTGGTGACACAACTCTTAAATTTTTATGTCTTGTGCCATTAGAAAAACCTGCAAAACAAGTTAAGAAAAATGTAAATCCTTTTGCTGCAGGTAAAGCAAATAATTGTTAATAATACAAATAGGAGATAAAACTTATGGAAAAGAAATTCTTTAAAGATCTTGTTATGGCTCCAAGTCCATCAGGATTTGAGCAACCAGCACAAGAAGTGTACAGAAATTTCGTAAAAGAATATGCTGATGACATTAAAACTGATGTTCATGGAAATGTAATAGCACTTAAAAAAGGAACAGGGAAACTTCGTTTTATGGTTTCTGGTCATGCTGATGAGATTGGACTTATGGTGAATTATATCGATAATGATGGTTTCATCAGATTTACATCTATTGGCGGTGTAGATGCAACTCTATTGCCAGGACTTCGCGTAAATGTATATCACAATAAAAAAGTGGTTCGTGGAATTATTGGTAGGAAACCAATCCATTTAATGAGCCCTGAAGATAGAAAAAGCACTCCAAAAATGAGTGATCTATGGATAGATATTGGAGCTAAAGACAAAAAAGCTGCAGAGAAAAGAGTATGTGTTGGTGATCATGCAACATTCTCACCTGGTTTAGAAACTCTTTCTGGAAGCATTATAACAACAAAAGCTACAGATAATAAAGCTGGTGTATACATTGCAGGACTTCTTCTTAAAGAACTTTCTGGAGAAAAGATCGCAGCAAATGTTTATTCAGTTTCTTCAGTTCAGGAAGAAGTTGGACTTCGAGGTGCAAGAACAAGTGCATTTGGTATAGATCCGCACGTTGGAATCGCAATTGATGTTACTCATGCAACAGATTACCCTGGAATGAATAAAAATCAACTCGGTGATGTAGCCTTAGAAAAAGGACCAACAATTGCTGTTGGTGCAAATATAAATCCAAAAGTATTTGAACTACTAAAAAAAGCTGGTGATAATGCAAAAGTAACATATCAAATAGAAGCTGCTCCTCGCGGAACTGGAACAGATGCAAATGCAATTCAAGTAAATCGTTCAGGTGTAGCTGCAGGTCTTATAAGTATTCCGAATAGATACATGCATACACCAAATGAGGTTATCTCATTCAAAGATCTTGATGGAGCGGTTAAACTACTTTCTGAATTTGCGCGTTTGATTGACGATAACACCGATTTTATTCCCAAAGTATAAATTTTTTTAGTTAAACACAAAAATCTGAGCGGAGTCGAGATATCGTAACAATATTTTTCGTCTTCGCTCATAATGGCATAATTATGATTGTAACTATATTTTATTTAAAATCTACATTTTCTAATTAGAATTACGAGGTAAAATGATAATTGTAAAAAATCTAACTAAAGTATTTCAACAGCAACATGGGGAAGAACTTTTTGCAGTTAAAGATCTCTCATTCACCGCAAATAAAGGTGAGATTGTTGTTTTATTAGGTGTTAATGGAGCGGGGAAGACCACAACAATGCGAATGCTTTCTACGGTATTACAGCCTACAAATGGAACTGCAACTCTAGAAGGTTTTGATCTGGAAAAAGATCCTCAAAATGTTAGAGCTAACCTTGGCTTTCTTTCTGGTGATACGGGATTATATGCCAGACTTACAGCACGTGAGACAATTACTTATTTTGCCAAACTGTATGATGTTCCTGAAAATAAGATCACTTCTAGAATAAATGAAATGGCAGACCTTTTAGATATGCATGACTTTCTGGATAAAAAGATCGATTTTCTTTCAACTGGAATGAAACAAAAAGTTTCTATTGCTCGCTCAATTATTCATGATCCTCCAATTATGATATTTGATGAACCTACTGCAGGACTCGATATCCTTACTGCAAAAAACATTATCTCATTTATTCATAAATGTAAAGAAGATGGCAAATGTGTTTTATTCTCAACTCACATTATGCGAGAAGCAGAACGAATTGCCGATAAAATAGTCATAATCCATCAAGGTAAAGTTCTGGCTCAAGGCAGCTGGGAAGATTTTAAGAAAGATACTGAGCTAAATGATCTAGATGACATTTTCATCCACTATGTGAATGCTTTAAGTGGAGGGGATGTATGAATCTAAAAAAAATAATCGTAATTTACAAAAAGGAAATGCTTGATCTCATTCGTGATAGAAGAACAATAATCACTTCATTTGTACTTCCAATAATACTTTACCCGCTGTTAATGATCGGCTTTTCATCAATGATGTCACGTCAGGAAACCAAATTAGAAAAGCAAGATATAGTTATTTATGTAAATAATGAAATTAAAAGTAAGATCTCTGAAGAGTTAGTTGAATCATTATCTAATATTGAAACTCTTCAAATAATGAATGAAGCTGTTGTATATAACGAAAATACATATCTAGATCTCCTTCAGAATCAATCTATACAAGCACTAATAAATATTGAGGATAGCCTTTCTGTTGCTGGTTATCCAATATTCAATATTACCTGTTTCTATGATGAAACTTCAGAGAAAAGTTCAATGGCATACAGAAAGATCAGGGATAATTTAAATGAAGTTGAAGAAACATATATAAGTAAAAGATTAGAAAAAATCAATATAAATAGTGAAATTTTAAATGCAGTTGAAATTAGGAAGAAAAATATCGCCCCTCCAGAACAAATGGTTGGTTTTGTGGTTGGGAAATTCCTGCCGTATCTTCTTATTATTCTAACAATAAGTGGTGCTTCTGTAATTGCTTCAGATCTTATCGCCGGAGAA
>Ga0233437_1007912_pt1 | contig 10079 bp, 8 predicted proteins | sample SI_122_August201_FD_182714 | JGI IMG/M metagenome (GOLD analysis project Ga0233437, IMG submission 182714) | Seawater microbial communities from Saanich Inlet, British Columbia, Canada - SI_122_August2016_200_MG | ecosystem: Environmental > Aquatic > Marine > Inlet | place: Canada: British... | reverse complement strand
AAAAAGACTTGGCAAAAACGGGGAAGGCAGAGGCCGTAGCCCGGCTTTTATTATCCGGCAAGAAAAATGAAACCCAAAACAACCTTCCCTTTGCCCTCGCTGATTATCAGCAGGCCAGGAAAATGGCCCCCGAATCCGTCCAGGCACAGGAGGCTTTCCAACGGGTTCAGGGGCTCATTATTGAGGACGAATTCCGGAATCTCATGTCAACCGGTCTGACGGCCCTGCACCGTGACGATTTTGATGGGGCAAGGCCTTCTTTTCTGAAGGCCCGGGAACTGCGTCCGGCCTCTCAAGAAGTCAGGGAGGCCTTGGGCCAGGTGGACCAGACCCGGCGTCTGTTCCAGTTGAAAAAATACCAGGAGGAGGCATTGGACGCAGAGCAGTCTGAAGACTGGGACCGGGCCCTTGCGGCTTATACCGCGGCCCTTAAAATAGATCCCAGGGTGCGATTTGCGGTGCAGGGGAAGGCGCACTCCCTTGAAATAATTCAGATCAGCAAACGGATTGCATTTTATCTCAACAAACCGGAAGTTCTGGAATCCGACAAAACCCTTGAAAAGGCGGTGCAACTCCTATCGGATGCGGCGGATAAAGTGCCAAAAGGGTCTCAATTGAAGGCCCGTCAGGAAGAGCTGCGTCATCTGGTTCAAGCGGCACAGACCCCCCTTACCATCACCCTGGAGTCGGACAATCTCACCCGGGTTGCCGTGTACCGGGTCGGGAGACTGGGAGCATTCCTCAAAAATGATCTAACCCTTCGCCCCGGCACCTATACGATCGTGGGGACACGAAACGGATATCGGGATGTGAGACAACTTGTGGTGCTAAAACCGGGTCAGCCATTGCGGGTAACCATCATATGCAGGGAAAAGATTTGACAAGGAGAAACGGAACAGAGGGTCGGGGTGCGGCAAGAATAGAGAGAACCGCCCCCCCTCTGGAGATAGAGATCACACCCATTTCCTTCCGAAAGCCCCTACCCGAGGGCCGATCCATTCCATGGGGACGGCTCCTGGGATTGGCTGTTCTGATCGTTTTTTGCACCCTTGGGGGAGCAGCCTGGTTCCTATTTACGGCCAAACAAGTGGAGATAAAAATCGAACCGGAACCCGATGGGGTTTCCATAATCGGCGGGTGGTTTTCACCCAGAGTCGGTTCCTATTATTTGATGCGACCCGGGGAATACAAAATGGAAGCCGCCAAAAATTGTTACCAATCCCTGCGGGAACCGCTTCGGATCACAAATAAACAGTACCAGACACGAAGCTTTCAGATGGAGAAGCTCCCCGGGCGCTTGTCGGTCCAGGTCCATGATGCGGAAAACCCCGGCATCCCGATTCGGGGTGCGGATGTTCGCATTGACGCACGGGACGTGGGGGTGGCACCCATCCGGACAATTGAGATAAAAGCGGGGAATCGGCGTCTCCACATCACCGCAAAAAATTATCAGGACCTGCAAACCCTTGTAGATATTGAAGGCTGCGGGAACGAACAGTCCCTTACCTTTGCCCTGACACCGGGTTGGGCCGACGTGAACATCCGTACGATCCCCGAAGGAGCAACACTTTTTGTAAACGAAAAGCCCTCCGGACGGACCCCCGCAACACTGAAGCTCATGCCCGGCCCCCATCAATTGGAAATCAGGGCGAACCTTTTCAAGCCCTGGCACAAACAGGTGACGGTGGAAGCAAACCAGGACCAGGCTATCGGCCCCATTCGTCTTCAACCCGCTGACGGCCGGCTGCTGCTCGGCACCCACCCTTCCGGGGCCAACGTCACCGTGGGAAAGGTCTACATGGGAAGAACACCCCTGGAGGTTAATCTCGAACCGCAGATCTCCCACCAGATTAGAATTTCCAAACAGGGTTACCAGAAATCCGCAAAAAACATCGTTCTTTCGCCGGGAGAGAAAAAGAAAATCAGGATGACCCTGCTCCCCTTAAAGGGCCGCATTCACTTCAACATAACACCCCCCGATGCGAAACTGGTTATCAATGGAAAACCATGGGGAAAAATTCCGGAAAAGCTCGACCTTCTCGCCGTACCCCAACAAATTGTGATTCAAAAGGAAGGATATAGACCCTTTCAAAGCACCCTCACACCCAAACCCGGATTTCCCCAGGAATTGAAGGTCACGCTCAAAGGGACGGCCAAAGTCCCTCAAACCGGGGAATTCTCTGTCATAAAGGCGGCCAACGGATATTCACTGAAATTCATTCGACCGGGAACATTTGTCATGGGCGCCTCCCGCCGTGAGCAGGGACGTCGTTCCAATGAAACCCTCAGAAAAATTGTCCTTGAGAGGCCCTTTTACATGGGCATCAAGGAGGTGAGCAACCGGGAATTTCGGGAATTCCAGCCCGGGCATGAATCAGGGTCCGTCGCCCGGAACAGCCTGAACCGTGACGACCTCCCCGTGGTACGGGTTACGTGGGAACAGGCCGCCCTGTTCTGCAACTGGCTCAGCCAAAAAGACGCACTGAAGCCTTACTACATCCAACGGGGGGGCAGGCTCGTGGCTGACAAACCGTTCGGTACCGGGTACCGCCTGCCCTTCGAAGCAGAGTGGGAATACTGCGCCCGATTCAACCATAAGGGCTTTGTCAAATACCCATGGGGAAACAGCTATCCCCCTAAAGGAAAATCTGGAAATTATGCGGATCTCTCCATCAAGGACCTTTTGCCCAACTATTTAACCAACTACAACGACGGCTACACCATTTCAGCGCCCACCGGCACATTTTCACCCAATACCCTGGGTCTGTATGATCTGGGGGGCAACGTGGCTGAATGGTGTCATGACCTCTATTTCATCTATCCCTATAGAGCCGGAAAAACCTACAGGGATCCCAGGGGTCCTGAGCAGGGGAAACACCATGTGGTCAAAGGCGCCGGTTGGAAGGATTCGAGCATCAGCGATCTGAGACTTTCCTACAGGGATTACAGCAATGAAAACCGTTCGGATCTTGGGTTCCGAATATGCCGTTATGCCGCGGGGGTGTCCGGTCGTGAATAGTACCATGAACAGGGTTATTGAGATCTTCCTTATCGGATGGTTGGTGCATGTGCCGGGAACATTGCCCGGGGATGCAACAAACAGGACCCCCGTGAAGTTTGCCATAAGGGATGCCGTTGCCGATAGACCGGTTGTCCGTAAGCCCCGTAAGAAAGGCCGGGATACGACAAAGGGGACACAGACGCCACAAGGCCAGGGGCAGAGGCAAGAACCGAATCCTGCGAGGGCGGGCGGGGAAACCGCCACGGAAGAATTCGTACCATCGGAAGAAATTAAAGCGGGACAGGCGGTTGATTTCCCCTCTGATATTTAGATGTTGCACTAACGATTATAAGGGAGAAAAAATATGAAACGCGCGGCGCCCCTGTCCTTTGAATCCATTTACCAGCTTTTCTCTTTGATCTTGATCGTCATTCTCGTTCATGCCGCCTATGTGGGGCTGATTCGTCCCAGGGCGGATGCCGTCCTGGCACGGCAGGCCGCCGAACTGGAAAAGGACAAATCCTATATTACTGAGCGGTCGGTCTATGTACTGATCAAGGACTATGAGCAGGAGGCCTGTTTTATCCTCATGTTCTGGGCCCTGGCCATTATGGCCTACAAGGGTGTCATGACCATCAAAGACCGGGCCCTCCTGAAAAAAGAGTTTATCCCCTTGGAGGAGGGGATGCGCATTCTGCCGGAAGATACGCGCGATCTCTCCCGCAATTTGCAGGCCCTGCCACCTCAGCAGCAGCGGGCCCTGCTTCCGAGGGCTCTGCTCGCGGCCCTTCAGCGGTTTGGATCCACCGGCAACATCCAGGATGTTTCCGAAGCCACACACGCATATTGTTCCGCGGAGGGGGAACGTCTGGAATCCGAGTTGTCCATGATCCGGTATATTGCCTGGGCCATACCTTCCCTGGGATTCATTGGTACGGTAAGAGGTATCGGTGATGCCTTAGGCCAGGCACACAAAGCCATCGAAGGGGATATCTTCGGCGTAACCAAGAGCCTTGGGGTCGCCTTCAATTCCACGTTGATTGCACTTCTGATCAGCATCTTTCTCATGTTCATTGTGCACCAGCTGCAACTGCTTCAGGAACGCTATGTGCTGGATACCGAAGCCTATTGCGAGGAAAATCTGACCCGTCATTTACAATCGGAATAACAGGAAATATCAATGACTCCTATTGCATTGGAACTGAGTGATGCCGGTATCATGGCGGCGGCAAAAGGGCCGGGGAGACTCATCCAGCTCGACGGAAAAGAGAGCGAGAGCCCCGGTTATTCCCTGCCGGAAAAAAAAGTCCTGCTGGTGGGGAAAAGGGCCGAAGGTGCTGCATTTCTCCATCCCCTGGAATTCAACAATCGTTTCTGGGATCGGTTGAACACGGAGAGTCCGCAACCGTCGACGCCCATTGCCCGGAATCACGCAGAAATGGCCTATTTCCATATGGCGTGGATCTGGGAGCAAATCAAAGTGCATGGGGACAGCCTGATCATCGCCGTTCCCGGCTTCTATGAAAATCCCCAGCTGGGGATCCTTTTGAGCATTGCCAGGGAGTTATCCATCCCCATGAAAGGGGTTGTTGCCCTGCCCCTTGCGGCCGCATCCGAACCTTCCCATGGAAAACTCCTCCTGCACCTGGATATCCACCTGCACCGGATTGAATTGACCTTTCTGGAACAGGGCGAAAAGCTCATACAGAGAGACACATTATCCCTCAAAGACAGAGGGCTTTTTTACTTTCAGAGAGAATGGATTCAGGCCATTTCGGAGGTCTTTATCCATACCACCCGTTATGATCCCCTCCATCAGGCCGCAACGGAGCAGGAATTGCACAACCGGTTGCCGGAGATTCTGAGAATCCTGAAAACCCGGGATGTTATGATCGTCGAAATGAAGAAGGGCAAGCACCGTTATCAGATCAGCCTGGCCAGGGACCTGCTTCTGGAAAGGGCCGGGGTTGTGATAGAGGCGATCCATGGAATGATCCAGGAGATGGTACAACATCATGGAAGGGAGACCCAGGGAGTGATGTTGCAGATCACTGACCGGATTGCCCGTCTTCCCGGATTTGCCACATACCTGGCCGGGCAGGAGAATATTTCGCTCGTCACCCTGGCGCCCGGTGCCGGAGCATTGGGGGCTTTGGACCTCTGGGAAAATACCCCACCTTTCGAGGGCAGTCGGAATATCTCTTTCACCGGAAGCCGGCCCTGGTTTTCCCTTCAGGGAACCGCGGGTCGTTATCCCAGTGTGGGGGCGCCACTTAAAGAACCATGAAACGTCGGAAAATCAACGCTTTCAGCCTCTCTTTCCTGGACTGCATCTGCTGCGGTCTTGGGGCTGTGATACTCCTCTTTGTCATTGTAAACGCCAAAAGTGCGATCCGAAAAGATACCGTCACATCGAACCTCCAGGGGGAAGTTTCCCGATGGGAAAAGTTGGTGCTGGAAAGCAAAAAAAATTTGATAACGACTCGGAATACATGGGAGAAAACCGAAAAGCAATTGGTCAAGACCCAGGGACTATCCAAACAGGTGATTCAAATCATCAAAGAAAGGAAAGACGAACTGGCCCATGCCCATAAGGATACGCTGGCAAACAAGGCACATCTCAACAAACTGAAAGCGGATATCAAGTCTTTGGAGGAAGATGTCAAACGGCTGGAAGCCGGAAGCAGAGAAGACGATGCGTACGGTTCCAGACTTCGAAAATTCCCCGGGGTCGGGGACCGCCAGTATCTTACGGATTTGAAGCTTGGGGGAAACCGGATATTTATCCTGGTGGACGTCTCTGCCAGCATGCTGGACGATACCGTACTCGGCGTCATTTTAAAACGGAACCTTTCAGACGCACAAAAGATAAAATCCAAGAAATGGCAGCAGGCGGTGGCCACCATCGACTGGTTGACGGCAAATCTTCCTGCCACCAGTAAATTCCAAATCTATACCTTCAATGAAACGGCAACCCCTGTTCTTAGAGGAACGGAGAAAACGTGGCTGGAGGGAAGGGATGTGGAATCCCTGAACAGTGCCATCGCCCGATTGCGGAAGGTGATCCCTCAAAAAGGAACCAGCCTGCTGAATGCTTTCCAAGCGGCCAGGGAGATGCAGCCCCCGCCAGACAACCTCTTCCTGCTCACGGACAGCCTTCCCACCATGGGCGCCAACAAATCCCGGCAGAGCAAAGTTTCGGGTAAGAAACGTATCGTCCTGTTCAATGACGCCATTCGAAGTTTGCCCTCGAGGGTGCCGCTCAACGTGATTTTGTACCCAATGGAAGGGGACCCGCTTGCGGCGGTTCTCTTTTGGAGATTGACCGCCATGACACAGGGTTCTTTTTTTTGTCCTTCAAAGGATTGGCCTTGAAATGAAGAAACAAAGAAGAGACATCCAGGTGTTCAGTCTTTCCTTTCTGGACTGCATTTGCTGTGGATTTGGCGCCATTATTCTGCTGTTTGTTCTATCCAAGTTTGCAGAACCCGTCATCATAGAGGAGGTCCGTGATGATCTTCAATCGGTCATTGCCAGACTGCAGGAAGAGCGTCATGAGATCCAGGGGGAAACCCATGTGCTCAACCGTAAACTGCTTCATGTCAAGGAGCAGTTATCCAGGGAGCGGGAGAGGCTTGCCCGTCTCCAGGGGGATCTTTCAAACATCAAGGGAGAGTTTGCCGGGTCCAGTCAGAATGCCGCGGTTCAAAACATCATCGCGGGAAAGCTTGCAAGCGCCCAGCAGGATTTGACCGAAGAAATGCAACGGCTGCTCAAAAACCGACCCCGGCGGGTGGATAACGCCATCGGGGGCATTCCGGTGGACAGCGAGTACATTATCTTTATCATTGACACTTCCGGAAGCATGCAGCGTTATGCCTGGCGGTTAGCCAGAAAGAAGCTTGAGGAAACCCTGAAAGTATATCCCAAGGTGAAAGGTATCCAGGTTATCAACGACATGGGAGATTACATGTTTCACCAATATCAGGGGAAATGGATACCGGACTCGCCTGCGCGCCGCAAGGCCATTTTGCGCAGGATGATTACCTGGCGCCCTTTCAGCAACAGCAGCCCCGTGGAAGGAATCAGGGAGGCGATCCGAACTTTCCATGACCCGAAGAAAAAGATCAGCCTGTATGTCTTCGGAGACGAATACAGCGGGAATGCCATTCAGCCGGTTCTTGACGAGGTCAGCAAAATCAACAGGGCGGGTACCCGCGGGGAACGCCTGGTGCGGATCCATGCGGTGGGGTTTCCCGTGCTCGTGGCAGACCGCCGTGGCATCGGCGCAACAGGCCAACGCTTTGCGACCCTCATGCGGGCCCTGTGTCAAGAAAACGGGGGGACCTTTGTGGGGTTAAACTCAGTCAATCCATAACGCCACCACACCGGAAGTGATCAATTGTTTCCGGGTGAGTCGGCTATACTGAGACCTTCAACAGGCGACATCATCGTCATGGACATCTTTTTCAGAACCGTTACAAATCGATTCTATGCGAGGATGATGCTTACTTGAAGGAGCTTGTGCGGTATATCCATCTCAACCCGCTTCTATTTGAAAAGCAAATTCAGTCGATAGCCGGTTTGGACTGATGCAAGTATGGTTGAGTTGGCGGCGCCCTTATGTCACACCGCTTAATTACATACCGTTTAACCACCAGCTGTTGTGGTAGTATTCAGAAGGCTTTGTGTCCATATACTGCACGTTACTCCTTTCCCGAGGGTGCGGCCAGATACCAAAGAAATCCTGACCTTTCCCAAAACCGATTTTTCTTGACATTAAGGTATCTTTTGTCATTACATCGGCTAATATCCAACCAAACCTTCAACCTCAATTCAGGAGGTTACCCCATGAAAAAAACCTCAAATTGTATATGTCCTGCTCCTAACATAAGCGATGCTTGCCTGTTGGGAGCTCAAAACCTGTTCCAGAGAAAGCCAAACCCATTGTGAGATGAGGACGGAAAGCCACGGGTCTAGATATCTCCACTGACCTATATTCAAGATTCTAGGCATTTTTTGTTCGGAAAGATAGCCGTACAGATTATCGAGCCACAATGCTGCCACACCAGGTTTGTTAAGGGCGCCTTGGGAAGGATAGGTATCTGAATGCGATCCTGAGAAAGAGCTAAAGGCTGGCAACAGCCCCCAGCTACCCGGTTAATTGATCTCCGAAAAAGGTAAATTAAAAGAACTTGTCAAAGATCTATGGTTTCACAATTTGTATAAGGGGGTAAAGATGCTGAAAAAAGGTAAAACCAAAGAAACGGACACCGAACCTATCATCAGCCCTGCCAGAGCTGTTGCTTCGGATGAAAAGACAGTCATAGGGAAGCAAATCTTCATAGAGGGCACCGTCCGGGGAAAAGAAGATTTGCTCATTGAGGGTGCAGTGAAGGGCAATATAGAGTTAACAGGACATCATCTTACCGTGGGGCTCAATGGCCAGGTAGAGGCTGACATCCAGGCCGAAAACGTAACAATCAAAGGCCGTGTAATTGGTAACATTAATGCTCTTGCCAAGATCTCGATTACCAAGGAGGCCGACTTTAACGGCGAGATCCACGCCAAAAGCATTTCGATAGAAGACGGGGCTTATCTCAAGGCGGTGATCGAACTGGAGAAAGAGTCGCAGAAGAAAAACATTCACGCAATCAAGTTGGGCGGCAAAACTGCCTCCCATACGAGCCAGGAACCGGCCAGTCTGGCTACTGAAGCCGATGAGGAGAAGTAATCTTTGCGAAGCTCGTTCCAACATTTGTTGGGCAATTCCCGGCCTGAACCTCATTTTTCTGACTATACCAGTAAGACCCTTCGCCTTTTTTTGGAAGGTCTTGAGCTAGCCCGGGAAAGCAGGGTTCTGGACATAGGCTCTGTCTGCGGTGACAACATTACGTTTTTTGCCCACCGAGTGAAAAAGCTTTATATCTGCGATATGTTCTTTCACCTAAGACGAGACCCGTGCGAGATCTTGCCCCCCAATCAGGTTTGGAAACACCTTGACTACCCTCCCCAGAGCTTTAACGGCATTTTGTTGTGGAATTTGGTGGATCACTTGGACGACTGGGAGGTTGGTAGGATGGCAGAACTGTGTTATGACATGCTCAAGCCGGGAGGAATGCTATTAGCATCCCTTACAGGAAAGAGTCCGGTTGGAACGATCGCGTGCTCCTTTGTTGTAAAGGATGGCTATAGGCTGAACATAAACCCCAAGCCGGATATGGATCTTCCCCTGCACGTTCGGAGCAATCGTGAAGTACTGGAGTGCCTGTCCCTGTTTACGCTGGTGAAGTCTTTCCTCTATCAAAACGGCGTTAGAGAGTACCTTTTCCAGCACGATTGAGATCTTCCATTTGGTGAGATAGGATCTGAGGTCCAAATGATCGGTACAAAAGTAAAGATTATGTCATAACCTTAAACTTAAGATCATTCTTGATAACATGCCTATATTATTGTTCCGTTGCGCTCGGAACCCGGAGGTCCGAAAAAAGCTGGAGATTGACGCCCACTTTTTCCGTTCAGTATGCAGAAGGATGATTCTATTCTTCCGTTTGAAAGCTGAAACGCACATCTCCGAATCGTCCCCATTTACGACCTCTTCAAAACCCGGGAAGACATCGAAAGACAAACAATTCTATTCTGTCCTGACCAAAACAGAGGCTGCTGGTTTTGTGAAAATGCCATGCATTTGTTATCTTTCACAGCCATTCTGAAGCAAACATCTTGTTTGATATCGGTAGATATGCCCATGATAATCCTTTGCCAAGGTGTAGGATGTTTTCCGTAAGGCACAAAAGATTTCACATCGCAGGTTAATCCCTGAAAGGGGCGGGACCCAATACACAGAACAAAAAATTTTAATGGTGAATCATATTTGATTGAAGTACAATCCAAACTGAAAAAATTGTGAGTGACCCAGTCAGAATGGTAAGATCGTTATGGCTTATCAAAAAAGAGTCCATTTTTTAGTTCGGTATTTTTTTCAAACAGGCTCTAAGAAAGCAGATTGAAAATCAGCCCAGTTACCACCGCCATACTGAAAATAACTACCAGGAAGGCGATCAACAGCGGCATCTTG
>Ga0233437_1007911_pt1 | contig 10080 bp, 8 predicted proteins | sample SI_122_August201_FD_182714 | JGI IMG/M metagenome (GOLD analysis project Ga0233437, IMG submission 182714) | Seawater microbial communities from Saanich Inlet, British Columbia, Canada - SI_122_August2016_200_MG | ecosystem: Environmental > Aquatic > Marine > Inlet | place: Canada: British... | reverse complement strand
TGCTTTCAGATATAAAAATAATTAATGTTTGGATGTTTATGTATTTGAAATAATGAAACTACTGTAGAGTATCAAACTAAATTGCCTTTTACCTAGAATAGAAAAAAGCCCGATAAAACAAGGGTATACGTAACGTGAAGGCTTTGTCGCAATTACGTTTACTAGATGAAATGGTATACATCTCAATCATCTCGCAGTGTTCTTTATTGCAAGTTTCGCAAATTCAGTGACTAGAGATCTTATACACTACCAAAATAAATGATAAGGATTCTTGTTTAGCAGGTGACAGGGCCGGCTGAAAACTACTGCTTATTTTTTAAAAGCAACCATGCCATTTTCAGCACTGAATGAATTTTTATAAGGCAGGTTAAAAAAGTCCTAACAGCTGAGCTGCAAAGCTACGTAGGTGATCCTGGATGGCTTTCTCAGCGCGCTCAGCGTTACCTTCAATAAGTGCATCATAAATTTCCGAGTGCTCTTTAAAGCGTTCTAATCGCCGCTTACTGGTATAACGGCTCCCAAAATGATTTCGTATCCTGATGATCTGGTTTTGCAAATCGGAATAGGTCTCATTTAATTTTCGATTATTCAGGCAATTAATAATAAACTGATGAACATCTTCATTGGATCCCCAGACTTTGCTTTTAGGCTTGTTGCTTTGGCGGTAAAATTCTTCCAATTCTTTCTTTTTAGCCTTAACCGCATCGACGTCACAGATCATGGCCGCCCTTTTGACCGCGCCACATTCAATGATTTCTCTCAATTCAAAAATTTCTCTGATATCATGAAAAGATATATGTGTCACGATGGAGCCCCGTCCAGGGACATTTTCAACGAGTCCCTGCCTTTCAAGTTGTCGTAAAGCTTCTCGTAAAGGGGTTTTACTAACATTGAGATCCTTGGCAAATTCATCTTCATTGATTGCTAAGCCAGGAGATAAACTGCCTTCTATGATTCTTTTTTTTAAAGTTTCATAGACTGTGGTTTTTTTATTTTTCATTCTTTTCCCATTTGGGATGACATTTAAGGTACGTGTTTTCGACATATTATTAAATAATACTCTGATTGTAAAATTACCTTACTTTCATTTTTTTTTCAAGGTTGCAAGTGAAATAGGTAGGGCAATCGCATAACTTTTTTTAATAAACGCACATCATAAAAGGTCTATTAGCTGGTTATTTAATTTAGGGCTGGTCACAGCTTGAAAAGTATGATCTCATCGAATCTTGTTATCTTTGAATATGCGGTTACAAGAATTAGGTGAAAAACGATGAGAAAACTACCAGAAAGTTTATGTAGCAAACCATTTAATAAAGAACTACTGTCTGTTATTCATAGTGAAATTAAGCAAGCCAACCCGTTAAATCGAGCTGAAATTGCCCGAAGAGTCTGCAAAGCTCTTGATTGGGTTGATATTGTCGGAAAACCGAAACTAATGAGTGCCAGAAAAGGCCTGCTGCGTTTGCATCGTGATGGGCATATAGAATTACCACCTCCCAAAAACTCCAACGGGAATCAAAAAACGTTATTGCATGTAGATATTGAATGGCCAGACCAAAAAAGACTTAGAGGATCGGTTGGTCATTTAGAAAATATTCACCTTAAGCGGGTTGCCAGTAAGACAAATTCACAATTATTTAATGCTTTGGTGAATAAGTATCACTATCTTGGATATCGTCCTTTGCCCGGTGCCCAACTACGTTACCTGATTTGCTCACAAGAAAGAGTGATTGGAACAATCAGTTTTAGTGGGGCCGCCTGGAAAGTCGCTTCAAGAGACCGGTGGATTGGATGGAATCCGCAAATACGAGAACAAAACCTCTCGATGATTATTAACAATACCCGTTTTTTGATTCTGCCCTGGATTGAAGTAAAAAACCTAGCCTCCAAGGTTCTCTCTTTAGCTGCCAAACATTTGAAAAAGGATATGCTGTCACAATATGGTTACTCTCCAGTACTGCTTGAGACATTTGTCGATAAAGAAAAATTTACAGGGACCTGTTACCGGGCATCCAATTGGATTAAAGTCGGAGAAACCGTTGGAAGAGGACGTGATGACCGCCTCCATGATAAGAAAATACCGATTAAAGACATTTATGTTTACCCATTGACCAAAAATTTTCGCAAACGCTTGGGAGGTTCAAATGGGTAAAAAAGTAAATCCAACAGAAACAGTATCTCATGAAATATTTAAGGATCATTTTGGAACCTTGATAGATCCACGTAATGCGCAAAAATCACATCATCTTTTAGATATTATCGCCATTACTATTCTGGCAGTTCTAGGTGGAGCAAATGGTTTCATAGATATCGAAGAATATGCCAAAGCAAAATATGATTGGCTAAAAAGTTTTTTAAGTTTGAAAAATGGTATCCCTTCCCATGATACTTTTGGACGTGTTTTTTCGTTGATCAACCCTGACGACTTTCAAGAAAGTTTCCAAAACTGGATTAAGACGGTAGCTAAGGTAACTTCCGGAGAGGTTGTTGCGATAGATGGCAAAACCCTAAGGCGTTCTCATGATAAATCCTCCAATAAAGCTGCGATTCATATGGTTAACGCATGGGCAAGTAACAACCGGGTAACTATCGGGCAGTACAAAACAGAGGAAAAATCAAACGAAATTACCGCAATTCCAGAATTGTTGAAAATATTAGAAATAAGCGGAGCTATCGTTACCATTGATGCAATGGGTTGCCAAACCAAAATCGCCAAAGCCATCCTCGATAAAGACGCAGATTATTTATTGGCGCTCAAAGAAAACCAGGGCAATCTGCATGAGGATGTGGCGGATCACTTTGGTAGTGCTATTGAACAAGGAATCGATGATTTTAATATCAAGTTTTGTGAAACTGTAAATGGTGGACATGGACGTGTAGAAACCAGACAATGCTATACCTGCTCAGATATCGACTGGCTTGAATTAAAAGAGAGATGGCCTAAGTTAAAGACAATCGTCAGAATAGACTCCGAGCGTTTTATAGATGGTGAAACATCTGTTCATACGAGATACTACATCAGTAGTCTGGTAAGTGATCCTGAAAAAATATTGAATGCCGTGAGACTTCACTGGGGCGTGGAAAACAGCCATCACTGGGTGCTTGATGTTGCTTTTCGGGAAGATGAGAGTCGAATCCGAAAAGGACATGCTGCTGAAAATTTCTCCGTTGTACGCAATATTGCCGCAAATATGTTGAGAAATGAGACAAGCAAAAAAATTGGCATCAAAGCAAAACGGTTACGAGCAGGATGGGATAATAAGTACTTGCTAAAGGTACTGGCTGGATAAAAAAGTTATGCGATTGCCCTAGTGAAATAGGCACCGAAAATTTATTCAACAGTTTAAAATTTGTAATTATAGGTTATAAGTATAAATTCTGATCAACTAATGTTTTGCTGATTATTCTGTCATTCTGATGGGAGCCTTGGCGACCTGAAGAATCTTAGTATGCCAAAGAGATCCTTCGTCACAAGCTCCTCAAGGAGGGCAGTCCAATTTATTTTTATGTGTCAATGCCCATAATATGCAGCATTCACAATGTAGAACAATTTTGCCCTGCTGAAATGGGGCCTCAAAAAGTTTCGGGTTTTTTCAGCGGAAAGAGTTTGGTTTGCTTTATTATGGTCTTTGACGGAGCCTTTTGATTGGTTTAAAGTTGATACTTTCCAAGGAACGTCACTTGAATATGTGAAGAAGCTATTTAGGTGAAATTTGATAAATTGAAGGACCTCAATGGTAATGAGTGCCGGAAACGGTTAAGATTTTCTATTGAGGATGATTAACGTGGGTTGCGATGCAGACAAAAATTACTGTACCCCTTTCAGCCACTAACAAAGCTGATATGCGGAGTCAAGCTAAGGAGGCTGTGGCTTTGGGCGCTGAGATGTTGGAATTGAGAATTGATTACCTCAATGATCTTTCGGTCGATCTGGCTAAGGACACGATCAATTCTATTCAACAGCTGACCCCGTTACCACTGATTGTGACCTGTCGCGATGAACAAGAAGGTGGTGCCCATGTCTATTCAGCTGAACTGCGGTTGAAAGTTTTAATTCAGGCTGTTTCTGAATCTGCGGATTTCATTGATTTGGAATTTGTAAACTTTAGAAATCCGGTTTTTTCCAAACCACTGCTCTTTGCTTTATCGCAATCAGATGGTTGTCGGTTGATTCTGTCAGCCCATGATTTCAAAAAACCGTTTGCGGATCTAAAGGGTTTGTATCAGGAGATTCGGAACGTCTGTCCTCAAGCCATCCCGAAGCTGGTATACACCGCCAATCATATCAACGACTGCTTTGAGGCCATTGATCTGCTTCACAATGAGAAAAAAGCAGACATTATCGTTTTGTGTATGGGTCCAGCAGGTTTAATTTGTCGTATACTAGCCAGGAAGCTTGGCGCTTTGGTTAGTTTTGCCAGCCTGGACTCGGGGAAAACCACTGCTCCCGGTCAGCTGACCATCGCGCAATTAAAAGAAATCTATCGGTTTTCCGATTCAAATCCTGCAACCAAGTTATTTGGTATCATTGCCGATCCAGTGGAACACTCTATGAGCCCGGCGATTCATAATGCCTGTTTTGCCCGGAATAAGATGGATCGCTTATATCTTCCCTTACTTGTTTCTGACGGTGCTAATGGCTTAAATGCCTTTTTAGACAATGTTACTTCCAGAAATTGGCTGGGATTTCGTGGTTTTAGCATAACGATACCCCATAAAGAAAACGCTTTGGATTATGTTCGTCAGCACAATGGTATCATTGAACCCCTGGTTGAAAAAATCGGTGCCACCAATACCCTGGTTATTGATGAGCAGGGTAAGCTTAGCGCTTTTAATACGGATTATGTTGGTGCCATGGCTAGTATTGCTCAGGTTTTGGATATGGAGCAAGCTGATCTAAATGGAAAACAGGTCGCCATTATAGGAGCCGGTGGAGTGGCATGCGCCATTGTTGCCGGTTTAGTGGACGTCGGTGCAGAGGTAATCATTTATAATAGAACTGTATCGAAAGCACAATCTTTGGCAAAAGCATTTAATTGTGGTTATAGTCCATTAGAGGGATTAACTGAAATGAAAGCTGATCTGTTGATAAACTGTACCAGTATTGGTATGTCACCAAATATAAATGAATCACCCGTGGCCGCAGAAATAATGCGCGCTGAAATGGCAGTTTTTGATACCGTTTATAATCCACTCCAAACTTTGTTGATTAAAAATGCTGCACAGGTAGAGGCAAAGACAATTGACGGTTTATCTATGTTTGTAGGGCAGGCAATGGCCCAGTTTAAACACTTTACGAATGAGGATGGCGACCCAGAGTTGATGCGAAAGGTGGTCGAGAAGCAGCTTTGCACCCTATGAGTTGCTTGAGCCCCTTTACTCTATCGTGACAGAATATCGCTGTTTCTGTCGAAATGACTTGTTGAGATAACTCGGGGGGTCTTGTTCCTGAGAAGTTTAGCGACAGTTGGGTCATTTCTTACATGATCTCATTTCCGAAAACTTGAGCAGTTAGAGGATTTTCTTCAGATAGCATTATCAATCTTCCGGAATCCGAATCACCAATACCGGCTTTTGGCAAAGGCGAATCACTCGTCTGGCGGTATTCCCCAACAGGGCATCTTCAAAAATACCGTGTCCATGAGTTCCCATAATTACCATATCGTATTCATTTTTAGCCTCATTCAAAATAACAGTAGCAGGATTTCCGCCCTTGAGAATCGTTTTTTCACAGACCCCCGAACTGCCACTTAGTTCCAGGTCGTGCTTTTTACTATATTCTTTCAATCGTTTATTGATCTCATCCTCAACCTCTTTCCTTCTATTTTTTTTGAGTATTTGCCATTCCGCTTCTCCTAGGTAATCAGCGACCATGCTGACACTTTGAAAGGAGCTTTCCTCAACTGCATGAAGAATCGTTATTTTTGCATCATAGGTTTTTGCCATGGATATCGCATAACTAAAAGCATATTGCGCATTTTTAGAAAGGTCAGTGGCATACAGTATTTTTTTTATCTGTGGTAACATATTGATTCTCTACTATGACAAGGTTTTAAAATTCCAGAGATATGAATGAACTCGCATAAAAAAGCCAATTGTGGTTTTTTTTAGACCAATTACAATGCAACCATACATTCATTTAATAAATTATTAGATAAACTGTCGGTAAAATCCCTAAAAATTATATGATAACGATCTGAAGTAGGTTACAATGTTAGTTTAAGGAACTACAGTAATGCCGTCAGGCAGGAAATTGAGTGTGCTCCAATAAAAATAGTCTTAGTTTCTCCGCTATTGTCCTTTACACCTGTAATGAGGTGCAAAGGACAAGGTACTTGGTGACTATCCAATTTCTTGTTAACCCAAATATCCGAAACTACGTGGCATCCACAGCACAATATCAGGCATTAGAATAAGTACTGCCAGCGCGGAAATCAGGACAATGATGAAAATCCAGGTTTCCCGAACCATTTCTCTCATCGTGATACCGGTTACAGCGTTAATAACGAACAATAACATCCCAAAAGGTGGCGTAATCAGACCGATCATCGTGTTGATAACAGCAATCACACCGAAGTGTATTAAATCTATCCCCAGTTCTCGACATGAGGGAATAAATAGCGGCATAATTACCAGAATAATTGTGGTTGCTTCCAGAAAGGCACCCATGATAAGCAGCAAAATATTCACGCCGATCATGAAAACCAGTGGAGGAACATTAAGACCTACCAAAATCCCGGCAAGTTGATTCGGTATATTTTCAGAGGCAACAACATAATTTAGAATCAGGGCACCGGCAATCACCAGGCCAATGGCTGCAGAGGACCTTGTTGATCCAACAAAAATTTCATATAGTGTTGAAAATTTAAGCGCCCTGTAGAAAAATCCAGCCAGTATTAATGCATAAGCTGCCGCCACTGCAGCGGCTTCAGTGGGAGTTGTCACACCGCCATATATACCGTAGAGTAAGATAATCGGCATCATTAGCGCTGGAAAAGCGTTTAAGGTCATACCGGGAATCTTTTTGAATGGTACCGGGTCATCTTTTGGGAAATTCCGGCGTGTGGAAATGATCACATTCAGCACCATTAAAACCGCTCCAATGAAAAGTCCGGGTAGAATGCCACCTAGAAACAGATAACCGATTGACTGGTCGGAAATCAGGGCATACATCACCATGGGGATCGAAGGTGGAATGATCGGTCCAATTGTGGCCGATGCTGCAGTAATAGCAGCTGCATATCCACGTGGATAACGTCCGCCCTTTGTCATCATGTCTATAATGATCTTTCCTATTCCGGCCGCATCGGCTACAGCTGATCCTGACATACCTGAAAAGATTAGTGAAGCAACGACATTAACATGGCCTAGTCCACCGCGAAATCTTCCGACGATACTAACACAAAAGGCTAATAAACGATCTGAAATGGTACCAGCGTTCATTATATTGGCTGCTACGATAAACAGTGGTACGGCCAAGATAATAAAACTATCGTATAATCCCGAAAGGGCCTGTTCAGCGGCTAAAGCAATGTCCATTCCACCCACTGTGAGATATGCTATGGCGGCCAATAATGTCGAGTAACCAATCGGTGTACCGATTCCTGCAAAAAATAACAAAGTTATCAGGCATACGGCGAATTGAAGACTCATGTTACATCCTCCTTTATATTAAGTGCTGGTTTTTCTTCAGGAACACCGTTGCGAATAATTCTGATAAAACGCCAGGTATAGGCTATAATGGCAGAAATAATAAAAACTAAATAAATGGAAAAAACATAATCCATTGGAAGGTATAAAACGGCACTTTTCCGTATTTGTAAAAAACTAATGTAGTCCCAGGTCGGGTATAAGGATATCGTCAAACCAATGACAATGGCAGCGGCTCCTAATAAAGCAAAAACCCGCTTTGTACGCCGACTGACAGAGTGATAAATAAGGTCAAATGTGATATGTCTATCATGTCGGACAACGAATGCATTTCCCCAGAAAACCAGCCATAACCAAAGTGTTGTGCAAACTTCAAGCGTCCAGCCGAAGGATTCGTTTAATACATATCGTGAGAAAATCTGTAAGATGAACGTAAGGAATAAAGCAGCCAGCATTGCTGCCCCGATTCCTTCGGCCCCTCTGAGGAGCCAAATTTTAATGGTTTTCATCTAATAGCTCCCCTAAAGCAGTGTTATAGTGAGTTAATCTTGTCGATTAATCCTTTTGGCCAGCTCTTTGAAAAACTGGATTTTAAGAACATGCCCTGTACTCTTTTTCGAAATGCATCCAGATTTGGTTCGTAAACTTTTAACCCTTTATCCCTTAGGAATGAAACCAGTGAATCTTCCAAAGACAATTGTTTTAACCGACCATATTCGGATGAAGTTTCCGCAGCAGCCTGTACTCTAGCTTGCTGATTCGGAGTTAAGTTATTCCAAACTTTTGTAGATATAGCCAGGTAGTTTAAGTCAACCAAATGTGAAGTTAGAATGATCTGTTTAGTAACTTCATAGAGCTTCTTGTCAACAACTGTTGGTAAAGGATTATCCTGTCCATCAACAGATCCGGTTTGCAAACCAGTGTAAACTTCAGAGAAAGCCATTGGAACCGGGCTGGCACCGAGTGCCTTACCTAAAAACTGCCAGGCGTCAGTACCAGGCATACGCAGTCGGACACCTTTAAGATCAGCCGGCGTCATCACCTTTTGTTCAGTTCGAATGTTCACTTGACGTCGTCCAAGGTAAACAACAGATAACAATTTCATTTTTAATGCTTTTTCAACTTTTTTCTTGAATGGCGCCATTAAGGGGTCGTGGAAAACGGCGACCTGGTGTGCTGCATCCCGATGAACATAACCGGCTGTGAAAATTGAAAATTCAGGAAAATAGACAGCTAACTCCTGAGCAGAAGCAAGGGCCATTTCCAGGTTGCCACGTGCAATGGCTTCCAGTTCAGTACCTTGTTTAAAAAGTGATGAATTCCAATGTGGTTCAAAATTAGCAAATTCGGATACGGCAGGTCCAAAAACCTTTGTCAATGCAATAGCTCTTGTTCCTGTTGCTGAGCCGGATGAAGCTAGCCGCAATTTGATTTTATCCCCCGCAAAACTTTGGTTTGCAAAAAAACAAAGCATTGCGATTGAAACTACGATTGATAAAATTGATCGACGTGATAATAAAAAGCCCATTTCTCCTCCTATATGTTTTAAAATTGAAATATCAACTTTGATAGAATTTATTAGCATTACTTTGGTACTGTCTCAACAATTAATACAGTACCTTTTCAGAATAATTGCATTGACTCTATTTTTGGACATTACCTCCATATTAAAGTGTGAATGATTCAAATTTTTTATTGAATCGGATGGATAAATTGATGACAAAATTCCATAGGTGTTTTGTCATCAATTATGGTTACAGACTTGCTGCTTTTAAATATCGAAGGCCAACAGTGAAAATATTTATAATACTCAATCGAAATTGGGTTGATTGGAGTATAAAAAACCCTCAGGCCTAATAGATTCAAAACCGGATTTTAAGATGGAAAGCCTAAAGTATACAAATGCTTTCCACCCTTTGTCGGTCCTTTTAAGATATCTTCCATTAGCTTCGGATCACGTTGACTCATTTCATTTGCTGGTGGTAACTGGCCAACTGGAAAACGTTCCAGGATGTCATCATGCAGTTTGACGATGTAATCCATGAATTTTTCTATCGAAGGAATCGCCTTTTTCGGATCAGCCAGGCTTGGCTTGCCCAGTACACCTTCTGGAAACATGACACATTCCATACCACCGGCGCCAATTTGACAGTGTCCGGGTATTGGATTTCCGTAAATATCTCCTCCTCGATCAATATGTCCGGGAGGCAAATATCCTTTTACATCGGTATCTTCAGCGTTTTCTGGTGCACACATTTCAGGGAACAGTGCCATTGAAATGGACTGTTCAGCCTCACAGGCATGCTGAAAAGGATTCTCATATGGTCCACCATGCGCTTTATCCATCAGGGTTTGACCCATGACGCGTGGTACATCTGCAAAGAAAATCATGGCGGGTACCTGGTAACGTTTACCAAATTCCTGGATTGC
>Ga0233437_1007907_pt1 | contig 10082 bp, 6 predicted proteins | sample SI_122_August201_FD_182714 | JGI IMG/M metagenome (GOLD analysis project Ga0233437, IMG submission 182714) | Seawater microbial communities from Saanich Inlet, British Columbia, Canada - SI_122_August2016_200_MG | ecosystem: Environmental > Aquatic > Marine > Inlet | place: Canada: British... | reverse complement strand
TAAAAGCGACGTTCACTGGCTCGAATCTCCCGGATGCGCTCCAACAGTTCGTCAAAATAATCTTTACCGAAAACTTGATTGCTCTGCTTGAGCCGTTCGTCATCCAGAACAAACCCTTTAATGATGAATTCTTTCAGGATTCCGGTAGCCCATATGCGAAATTGCGTGGCTTGGTAAGAATTTACGCGATAGCCTACCGAGATGATAGCGTCGAGGTTATAGAACTCCACTTTCCGCTTGACCTGTCTGTCTCCTTCATTTTGAACTGTTTCCAAAATGGAAAGAGTTGCTTCCTTTTGTAATTCTTCACTTTCAAATATGTTTGACAGGTGCTTGCTGATGGCGGGTATTTCGACCCCAAAAAGCTTTGCCATAGCTTTTTGTGTGAGCCAGGCAGTTTCATCTTTCAGAAATACTTCGATATTTACTTTTCCGTTGTCTCCGGTGTAAAAAAGGAAATTCGACTGATTATCAGGGAGGTTTTTTTTATTCATGACTGTTTAACTCAAACATTTACTGTCTTTGCATCAAAAAGATTTAGCTTATATCATACTCAATGCTTCATCAGCTGCCTTTGCCGATGCGCCGGGAGATCCGATTAAGGATGTTACTTCTTTAAGTCCGGCGATACATGTCTCTCTCTTTTCTTTATTTAATAAGAGATCAGTGGCTTGTGAAGCCAGCCATTTATAGTCATCCCTGTACATGGTCTTCTCCGGAACAACTTCTTTTTTCGCAATCGCGTTGACCAAGCATATATAAGGTGTATCAATAAGTGGTTTTGAAGCAAAATAGGAAAACGGTGAGATACGGTAGAAAATTACCATGGGGACATGATAATTTGCTATTTCAAGAACAACCGTTCCCGAACTGGCAATACAGAGCGAAGATGCCTTGATCACTTCAGAAATCTTCTCTTTCACTATCTCTATCGATAACCTTTTATTATTTGAAGAAGTAAAACTCTTTGTAATTCCTTCTATCAGTTCTAAATTCCTTGTATTGCTGCATGATAAAAGGAATTTAGCTGATGGGACTTTTTGATGGATGTCGTTTGCTGCCTCCAGGAGAATAGGCAGCAGTCGTCTTATTTCCTGTTTCCGGCTTCCGGGTAATAGTGAAACAATCGTCTTATCTTCTCCGGCTTTCATTTTTTCAACGAGAACGTCGTCTATTTCCCTCGTATTCAGCTCATCAAAAAGCGGATGCCCGACGTATTTTGCGGAGACACCTCCATTAGTATAGAACGCCTCCTCAAAAGGGTAGATGACCACCATTTTGTCTACAAGTTTTTTAATCTTTTTGATCCTCCAGGAGCCATGAGCCCAGAGTTGAGGGCTTATGTAATACATAACAGGTATATTCCTTTTCTTAGCAGCCTTGGCGAGGTAGAGATTAAAACCAACGTAATCAATCAGGATGACCAACTCGGGCCTTTCTTCATCAAAAAAACGAGTGCAGTCTTTAAATATATTCCATAATCCTGGAATCTTTTTTAACGCCTGCAGCCACATGACGGAACGGGAACTCATGTCGTGAATACATTGCATGCCCGCCTCAACCATTTTATCTCGCCCTAAACCGTAGAACTGGATTGACGGATTTTTCTTATGTATCTCACGAATCAGGTTTGAACCGTGCATATCACCGGATGTTTCACCCGCACTTATAAATATTTTTTTAGTAGTTTCCAAGGTATAAAATAATTAAATTTATGGGAAGTAATATGGGAGAAAATACCCATGCTATTATGGATGAAAAAGAGGTATCGATGCAGAATATTCCATACTTCACATCTAAGGCAAATGCTATCAGGCATGAAACCGGAAACACAACACACGGCACCATGAGCAGATAAAAGAAAATCATATAATGTTCATAGAGAAGGCCATGCGCAAAAATTATATTCGAAATAAAGAATATTAAAGCAAAGAAAACAGACAACTTAATCTTCGAATAAAAGTAGCATGCCGCCGTTAATGGTAATGAAAGTATGGATAAAGTTATTAATAATGTCATCTTGAAAAGTTTAGCCACTAAGGCACCAAGACACAAAGAGAAAAATATTGAAGCTGATATGAGAATTGGATCTTGAGCATTATTCAGTTTTCTATTTCTAACATTGGGTACCCGTATCAAGAACCAATTCTTATTTAAAAGTAGTTCTCTTAGTGCATTTGTGTCTTCGTGGCTAAAATGTCCTTTTATCTATAAAACAGTATAAAAATAAACGCCAGGTATCCTGAAACCAGCACAATGCCTGCAAGCCTGTTAACCATCAGGCGACCTCTTATCATCGGTATTAAGGCCAGGGAGAAGAGAAGCATGATAGGGAATTCAAAAAAGAGAGTCTCTCTCGCCACATTTAAGGGTCTTACCAATGCTACAGATCCCAAGACCATGAGTATGTTGAAAATATTACTGCCAATCACATTTCCCACGCAGATATCCGTCTCTTTTTTGAGGGCGCTTACAACGGATGTCGCCATTTCCGGTACTGAGGTGCCAAAAGCAACTACCGTCATTCCGATAACCATTTCACTTATCCCGAAGCTGTCGGCTATAAAAATTGCAGATTTAACTAATACATGCGAACCTACCAAGAGACATGCTAATCCAATTACAATATAAACAATATTAGATAGTAAATGTCTCTTTGTCTGGCCCTCTTCATTTGTACTCTCTGGTATACCAGTTTTATTATGAGGGCTACTTGAATCTGCTTGCTGACAGGAAGAGTTTACCGATGAAGCACCAGCAAGGACATCTTCCGAGTTGCACGTTGAATTTCTTGATTCTTTCTTGGAATTTAGAGTACTATAAATTTGGTAACCTATAAAAAGTATAATACCGGTAAAAAGAAACAGTCCATCAATAAATCCAATCTTTCTGTCTATTGCCATAAAATAAAGCCCGGCTGAGATTCCAATCATTAATGGCAGCTCGCGCTTCAGTATGACCCTTTCAACCTTTAAAGGGAGTACTATTGCGGCAATACCAAGGACAAGGCCGATATTGGCGATGTTACTACCAATTATATTCCCGATAGCTATGTCATTAGATCCTTTTATAGATGCAGTTAAACTGACAGCCAATTCAGGACTTGAAGTACCAAATGCGACAACGGTTAAACCTATTACTATAGGCTTTATACCAAGATCACGCGACAGCCTTGATGATCCCTTAACCAGCCATTCGGCGCCAAAGTATACGCCGGTAATCCCTACAATAAACAAGATAGAGTGTAGTAACAAATATAATCCCTCTTATGCTGCCATTTTATAATTCACGACATTAGGCAGTATGGAAACAAAACCTAAGACCAAAGCACAAAATAAATCCCCAATTAACCCATCTTTTGAAAAGGAGGAAACCCGCCCGGCAATGCCGTTTGGACGGGTTGTGCAGGGAAGGAGATGGTATTCTCTTTTACAATCCCGAAAAGTGAATATGGTAGAAGTATAATACCAGTAACCCTTCCGTCAAACATAAAAAATCTGTACTCTTTTGGCCACACTTGCCTTACTGCACATTCAAGTGTGGTTTGCCTTATCCGGATACCAAAATTTGCATGAATAAGCAAAAACTCTATATTTTTCAGAAATTTCTAAGCTACCTCAAAATTATTGGTAGTTAACTTGGTCTACTCGAACGGTTTTAATCGGGCGGACTGAGATTGACATGAATGTTCTTAAAGAAAGAAGTAAAAAAACAGTATTTATACAAATTAAAAAAAGTATTTGACATTAACGAAAGTTTTTCTAAAATACTGCGACTGAGACTTAATCTCAGCAATTCTTTCGTGATTTCTGAATGAATTTTGTTGTAGAATCGTAAATTAAATGCTGTAAACAAATTAACAAAGCTTAAATTTTTGTATCTACTCACAGTAAGCACAACAACACATAATGTTAATTTATAAAGTCAGGTAATTCTCCACGAAATAGTATATCCATTGCATTGCTTGAGTTAATTCCCTGCTTGCGGCATGTTGACAAGTAGCTACGAACACGGCAGAAAATCTTTGCTCCGTCCATGGAACGAAAACATCCAGATATTTTCTGTTGAACTTTTGTCATCCTTATATCATTTTCGCCTAAATTGTTTGTAAATGGAACCATATTGTTGTCTAGAAACCGGAGAATATCATTCTCGAAATCTCTCAATCGTTCCAAAAGATTTCTTGCTTTCGATCTTTTCATTCGTCCTCTTTTTCCTTTTCGTTGTGTTTCATCAGGAGGAGGACATTCAACTTCTGCCTTCTTTAATATTGCCCTATACTTGTATCGGTATTTTTTCGATTCAACGCTCCCTATCTGCCCTCCTGCATCATCCACAGCCTTATTCATTTCCTCAAGTAGAGCTTTCATACGTTTGGCCCATTTCTGACTATCCTGCTCCCACGCTCTTGTTAACTCTCTTAAGTGATGCGCATTACACAATGAATGAGTACACTCATAGGTATAATAAGGTTTCCAATGATCATGGCAGAGAATTCCGATAAACTTAGGTAATATACCAATGGCATCTGTTGCAACTGCACCTCGTCTTTCATGAGGAAAGAAATATGTCCATAATTTATTTGACGTACAATGCAGCCAGTGCCTATCGCCACCAATGTTTATACTGGTTTCATCTACATGCATTAGCGCTGACTCTGCCAGTTTCGATTTAGCTTTCTCTTCAAAGGCTCCTAATAAATCATAAGCTTCTCGATTGAAATTGTAAATAGAGCCATCACTAATAGGAATCTGCAGTTGCTCTTTAAAATAATTTTGTACTCTGTTATAAGGAATTAACTGAAATTGTGACATATAAACTGAGTGCGCTTTCACTCTCTTGCCATACTGTACCGCCTTTGCCACATCATCAGGAAAGGTCGCCACAAATCGCTTCCCTTTACTATCCTCAAGGATTTGTGCCCGATATTCTGTTACAACCCGTGAAATTTCAATATCAAATACTTGCCGTGATTCGTATCCCATTTCTTTATACATCTCAGGTGGGAGCGTTCTCCGGTCAAGTTTGATGACTTCAATCTCATCTGGATCATCAACTCTTTGAAGCGTTACGCCTACACGACCTTTTTGCCCGCCTGCTTTTTTACCTCCCTTGGCCTTACTTGTTTTTTTACGATTGGGATCACTTGATGGCGGCTTGCTACTATTACAACTGTTTAGGTTTAAACGGCCAACAAGTAATGTTATTACCAATGCCAGCAACTCAATCATTGACCTGACGGCTGGTGATAAATCCTTCTCTTCTTTGAGCAATACTTTTACTTTATTGAGCGTTGCATCAATGTCAACGTTGCTTATTGTCACAGGATATTACCCGAATAAATAGCTTTAAATTGTAAACTAAAGCTATTATATCACATGATTTTTTATCCAGATTTTATGCGCTGTAGTTGCCACTAAGACATTTGAAATAATCCCAGGCGGCCAATGCCTAATGAACAAAAACAAACGCCATGGAGCGCCAGCACGCTCCTACACCAAGCCAACACAAGCAACCCAACAGATACAGAAGAAATAAAAATTTAGCACAAAAATCACGTCAAGTAAATTCCAGACTTTTTCTAATATTTCTTCTCTGAATAATTACAAATTTTTTTGTATAGTAGCTGAGAAAGAGCCTCAATCGCTATACAAAAAAGGCTATCAGTTTCGCTCGGCAAGCTCTATCTGATAGCCCGGCACGGAAACGCGGGAGAGGAACGTATGTCCCCCTCTCCGCATTTGGCCTTTTTTCATTATAACGACTGCTTTTTTCAAGTCAATTGGCAAGGCTTAGATGTGATCACCGCGTGTTAGTAGTACATTGTATGGACTATTTTGAAATCCCTCAATGCGATTAATGGATCTTGTCTGCTTAGAAAGATTCTACGGGTGGGCGTACTGGGCTTTACACATACATACTGCCACAGTGCGCCTCTAAGTTGACTATTTTTGAAAAAAGAAAGGAGCAGTAAAAAATGAAAAATAGTTTTTTATTAATGGGCTTTGCGGTCTTTTCTCTAGTAGGAATGTTGTTTGCCGCTTTTCCCACAGATTCACAGGCGATCCCTCCATTTGCCAGGAAATATAAGACAGCGTGTACAACCTGCCACTGGGGAACATTTCCTAAGCTCAACGCGTTTGGCAGGGCATTCTACGCTAATGGCCTGAGGATGCCGGGAGGTGGTGACGAGGTCTTTGTAAAAGAAGAACCTGTAAAAATGGGGGCTCCCGCATGGTCAAAATTATTCCCGAAGGCCGTATGGCCGGGATCGATACCTCACCTGCCAGCTATCGGCTTTAAGATGGTGTCTGATTTGTCTATTTCGAGTGAAAGACCGCACAATCCAAGGGGGGGAGATCCTGGAAAACCGGAAAGATCACAAGATACTGCTTTTACGGGTATAGAGTCTCTTGAGGTACTTATTGGAGGAACATTTGGAGAAACTTTATCATTCTTTGGCGCCGGTTCGATAGATGAGCTGGAGAGGGCATATGTGAATTATGCTCCATTCTTGTTTGGAGAGCAGGGGCTTTTTAATTTCAGATTTGGAAGGTTGGATATGCGTGGAACTCCCATGTCCAGCCACAGGAAACAACTTTCATTATCAACTTACATGATGGACGTCATGCCTACAATATCGGCCGGTAACTTTTTTGGATTCCATCCGGCACAAAATGGCGTAGAAATTTGGGGTAGCAGGAATGGTCCGGGAGGTAGAGGTGGCCTTGAATGGGCAGCAGGCATCGTTAATGGTGAGACAGGAGAAGGCGCGGAATTGTTCGATGGTTCAGGCCATATGGAAACCATTGTCGGTAATATGACTGACTCTGGCGCGAATGGTGGTATTTTCGGAGGAGAGATAAATAAGAGCAAAGACTGGTATGTAATGGTTTCCTATAAGATTGGCGGTATGGGCGTTCTTGGTGAAGAGTCGGTAGACAATTCGCTGGTAGCAAAAGAGAATTGGCGTGACGACTCGGTCAGGATCAAAGGTTATTATTATCGGGGAGTTACCGGCGCGTTTATTGATAATCCGGTTACAGGCGCTTTTGGAAACCCGCTGACTGGCGGTACCTTCGATTCTGAGGCGAACCGGTTTGAACGTTTTGGTGTGCTCATTGACGCGAACTGGCGTAATTTCAACTTTATAGGGGCCGCATCATTTATGGAGGATGATATAAAAGGCACAATAACATACGGAGCAGGCACATTCGGAGATAATTTAGCCCAGGAGTCAGGCTCATCATTTCATACATCTATTTACACCGCAGAGTTACAGTGCGTCGTCCTGCCGTGGCTTATACCTGCCGTCAGGGTTGAAAATGTGAATCCGGACTATGATGTGAGGGATATTGGTTCATTTACAAAATACTCTTTTGATACTACAGTCGTCACAAGAGCAAATTTCAAGATATTTGCCGGTGCACACTGGTCAAATTATGGAGATGCTCAAACAGGCACTGATGGTGTGGAAGTAGATAGAGTTGACCTCGGAGGTTTTATGGATACTTCGTACAGGCTTGGAGTAGATATTGCTTTCTAAATATTAGTAACAGATAGTTGAAATTTTTTAACCAAATTACCATGTTAATGTACAGAAGCCCGGGCCAAATTTAAACCTCCCCGGTTACCATTTAGGCCCGGGTTTCTGTCATTTGTAGCGGAAGGTTTACCTTAGTGTAGCGGTGCGGGTTATGTAGTTTTCCCGAACCCTTATTATGATAGTGAAAGGGGATTTAAAGTTATGCGAAATTTATGTTTAACGGTATTTACTTTATTAGTATTACTTCTGCCTTCAATAGATCTTATGGCTCATGATGAATCTCAAAATATGAAAGTAAAGTTGCAAAAGGCAATAACAGGATTAAAGAAAGAGGTCAGGTCCGACATTACGGTAGAAAACCCAGGGGTTATTACCGGAAAAGTAAAGTGCATGAGGGTAAGGCATTCGTGTGACGCAGTTGTCTATATTGAAAAAGTAGGGGACAACAACTATGACCCGCCAACGGAACACGGCGTAGTTGACCAGTTAAACCTGGTTTTTCTGCCACACGTAATAGCCGTTCAAAAAGGCACAACTATCGATTTTCCAAACAGTGATCTGGTCAGACATAATGTATTTTCTACCCCGGACTGCTGTAATCAATTTAATCTGGGAACATATGATATTGGTGCCTCAAAACCGGTAACTTTCAATGAACCATGCGAAATACCACTTCTCTGTAACGTGCATGCTGAGATGTCTGCGTATGTTGTAGTTTTGGATAACCCGTATTTTGGTGTTACAGAAAAGGATGGAAGTTTCAGGATTGAAAATATTCCTCCCGGTACTTATAAGCTGAAGACATGGCATGAAAAACTGAGGTCTGTAGAACAGGAAGTTAAGGTTGAAGGCAGCAAGACAGTAGAGGTGAGCTTCTTGATAAAGAAGCGTAAGTGAGTGATTATTGACCCTAAATATGCTTCATCATGAAAAAAGAGGAAGAAAAATCATATGCAGGTTTATACCTATTTCTGAGTTTTATACTTACCTTAACAATAGTATGGGCAGTGTGGGATGAAGTAGTAGGAAAAAGGCCATGGAAATTGTATCAATCCCGGTTTTATGAGTTAGAGCTAGAGAAGGTTAAGGGAGAATACGTAGAGGCGATGAAGGCATTTAATCAACCCGATGTCCAGGAAAAATATAAAGAGACTCAGAGAAAACTTGAGGAAGCTCAGGACAGGTTTAAAACGCCAACCGTTCAGCAGGGATACAGGAAAGCATTCCGGAAGTTGAATGTCCTGGATAAAGAAGAACTGTCTCCCTTAAAGTTCGAAGCGATGGTTACGCGAAATAAAATGCTGGAAGAAGAGTATCTGTATGGAAAGCATAAGGGTGATGGACCGGAAAAGAATATTAAGGAATTGGGGGAACATGGCAAGGTCTTAGCGACAAAGATCGAAGATCTGAAAAAAAAGAGAGCTGGTTTGCAAAATCATCTTGATGAATCCATGCGTTATATAGATATGTATGCGGAGGAATTGAAGACGTTTACCGGCAATATGAATGGATATCAGGAAGCGATGACTAAATTAAAATCGAAAAGGTCCTCTTTGCAGATATACCAGGTACATCTAGAGGATATTAACGAGGCGGATAGGTGTATGTCATGTCATGTGGGTATTGACAGGAAAGAGAGTGTTTCTGATGAACAACCGTATGTAAGCCATTCAAGGAGGGACGTGTATCTTGGCAACCACCCTCCGGAGCAGTTTGGTTGTGTCCTATGTCATGAGGGGCAGGGAAGGGCAACGATAAGTCCGGAGAAAGCACATGGCGAAGTGGAGTACTGGTTAAAACCGATGCACAGAGGCAAGATAGCACAATCTTCATGTACCAAGTGTCATGATAAAGGTGAGGAACTGGTAGGAGGAGAGGATATTGCGAAAGGGATAGCGCTGTTTGAAGAATTAGGTTGCTTCGGTTGTCATAAAACGAAAGGGTTTGGGAAAGACCGGAATAGTATGATAGGGCCAGACTTAACCGAGATAGGCAGTAAGGTGAATCCCGGATGGTTGCTGGAGTGGTTGAAAAACCCTAAACATTTCAGGCCAAGTACAAGGATGCCTGATTTCAGGTTGGAAGAAGAGGATGCTATGGCGATAACGTCATATCTCTGGCAGAACTCAGAAGGGCTTGAATCCAGTGAGCCACAAACATTTGATGATGAAACAATAGACGAAGGAGTGTATTTATATGAGAGTATAGGGTGTCTCGCATGCCATAGCGAAATAGAGGAAGAGGGAAGAGTCCATGGGCCTAATCTTTCTCGGATTGGTGACAAGACAAATTATGAGTATCTGGTCAGCTGGCTCTTAGCTCCTAAGGCACATCAGCCGAAAACAAGGATGCCTGATATGAAACTTGACGAGGAAGATGCGCAGTATGTAGCGTCATTTTTAATGAGTCTAAAAGGCAAAGATAGATATGAAGACTTGTCAGGTTCAGAGTGGTTAGAGAATAAAGAAACGGCCAGAAGAGGAGAAAAGTTGATAGGCCGGTATGGTTGTTTCGGGTGCCATAAGATAATGGGAAT
>Ga0233437_1007897_pt1 | contig 10090 bp, 10 predicted proteins | sample SI_122_August201_FD_182714 | JGI IMG/M metagenome (GOLD analysis project Ga0233437, IMG submission 182714) | Seawater microbial communities from Saanich Inlet, British Columbia, Canada - SI_122_August2016_200_MG | ecosystem: Environmental > Aquatic > Marine > Inlet | place: Canada: British... | reverse complement strand
ACTGCAATATAAAATTTTAAAATATTTTTTTATTTATTTCTGGATTTTATGTGATTTTAGTGGTAAATCTAAGCTGAAATGATATGCTTTATAAAACTTTCTTTATATTTAGTTAAAATCTAAATTGCATTGAAAAATTATTAGAATAAGCATTTTCTAATTTATGCAGCTAAAGAATTGACGATAGGAGTGCATAATCGTTTTAACAAGATGAATAATACATCTGCTACAACACTAAAATGAAGCAAGTTGAATGTATCTATTTATTTATAATGTTAGCAAAAAGAAACAGACCTTTCTTTTTCTAATAAGGTTTGATAAAATTACAAAAAAAGGAGAATTGTTATGGAAGGCATATTAGGCTGTGAATATTCAAAAAAAGGTAATGACATACTGAATGGAGATAACTATAATCCTGATCAGTTGGAAATAATTCAAACACTTTGCATGCCCGGACAAGTAAAAATTAAGGATAAAGTTTATCCTATGACATAAGGCGGACTTTATTTTATAAACGGAACAGATACACATAATATCGCCCCGAAGAATGTAGAAAATTATGTTCAAAACAGAATTATTCTTTCTAAAAGTTTTCTGTCCGAATTAGAAAATTTGCTCGATTGTGAGAATGAAATACAAGATATATTTTCAGAAAATGGAGGGTTTTATGTTCCTCTGAAAAATTATAAGACGGTAGATAATCGCTTTAAAAGAATATTTAGCAATTATAATTCATCAAACAAGTTTTCAAAAGCGCTTATCGTTTCCGATCTTATTGCATTGCTGAACTACGCTGTTTACATAAAAACTAAGCAGAATTTGTCACCATTGACAGACATATAGAAATCCTTTAAGTTCATAACCTAGCAGAAAGGAGAGGAATTGAATACCTGTTACGCTATAAATGTAAAAACGATTTCCAGTCGCATCTGCTTCTTTTCACTGAGTATCACTGACATTAATACATTTTCGTTTTGTTATGCTCCCTGATAAGTGGACAATTAAATATTGAGCAGTATGATATACTTATTTTAATAAGGAGCAAGCGATTTGAAGAGAGGACTGCTAGTTATACTAGACATTGTCTTTTGATAACTAAAGAATATTATTAATTAATTTCACTTTAACTTTTGATATGAAAGTAGTTTTTTTATTGCATTCTTCTGTGCTAAGATGTTATGTTGCTCATGATCTATGTTCGATGATTGATTATTGAATAAATCAAAAGACGTTTGCTTATAGTCATCTGGGTGGCAACCATATTCTTTTTTGAAAGTTTCCACCAAATAACGATAATCGGAAAATCCACACTCCATGCAAATATCAATTTTTTTCATATCTTTGTCAGTTATAAGTTGAAAAGCTCTTTGCAATCGAACTTTATTTAAATATTGTTGAAATGAGATACCCATAGTGTCTTTAATAAAGTGCGACAAATAGTACATATCCAGATTTTCTTTCTTTGCTATATCTTTCAAAGTCACTTTGTTCATAAAGTTTTCTTGAATATAGTCAATTATTCTGCTGATTCGAAGCAAATTCTTCTCTTCGCTTTGCAGATAATCTTCAGACAATAGTCTTGTTTTGAAGTTCTTAAGAAGGCTGTATATCAAGGAGTTAAGGCTGCTTACAACTTTGAATTGGACGTACTTATCATTTTTATAACAGTTCAAAATAATTTCAATAACATATTGTTGAATGTTATGCCAGTGCTCAAGGTGATTATTTTTCGAAAGCAGCTTATCTTGAAATTGTGTTTGTTGAAGTTCAGGATAATGACCTTTGCAAAACTTTGGATTGAATTGAATAGCTAAAATAGTGTTTTTCTCTCTAGTCTGAAACAGACTATGAAGCTCATATCGATTTAATAAAAATATATCGTTTTGATGAAGTAGGAATTCTTCTTTTGATGTTTTAAGAATAATCGAACCTTCAACCACCAATAATAGCTCAAAATCATAATGCCAGTGGAATAGGCGTCTATTTATACTTACCATAAAGGCTTTTAATCCAGTGCCTTCAAAATGGCTTATCAACTCATACTCGTAAAACATCCTTTTAATTTCCTTAATTAATTTAATAGTTAAATGATAAAAACAATACTAACCTAGATGAAATTCTATGTCAAATGAAATATACAGCAAAAGTATCTAGTAATAAACGCAAATGAATCATGTAACTAAGAGAAATAAGTTATAGAATTTTCAAAACGAAGGATTATGACAAACGAGGAGGTAACATATGTCAAAATTTAAATATTCAGTTGGGCCATGGAATGTTCATAGTGGAGCAGATGCTTTTGGACCACCCGTGAGAGATGAAATTACATTTGCGAAAAAGGTAAGGAAATTCAAAGAAATAGGATTTGATGCAATTCAATTCCATGATGATGATGCTGTGCCGAACATGAATGAAATGGGCGAAGAAGAAATTATTAAAGAAGCTGTGAAAGTAAAACGGATATTGGACGACCATGGTATGGTAGCCGAATTTGTTGCTCCAAGACTTTGGGAAGATCCAAGAACCATTGATGGTGGGTACACGTCTAACGATCCAAAGGAAAGAGAGTTTGCTCTTTGGCGCTCGCTTAGAAGCATAGATATTGCGAAAACTCTTGGGTGCAATATGATTGTTCTTTGGCTAGCGAGAGAGGGAACACTTTGCTATGAAAGCAAGGATGCGTTAACAAGTGTCAACAGAATTCTGGAAGGCATAAATGTGATGCTTGACTATGACAAGGATATAAAGGTAGCAATTGAAACAAAACCAAATGAACCAGTTGATATCAGCTTTTGTCCAACCATCGGTCATGCAATAGCAATGTCATCGGCAAGTATTGCTCCAGCAAGAGTAGGAGGACTATTGGAAACAGCACATGCAATGTTGGCAGGTCTTGATCCGGCAAATGAAATAGCATTTGCGCTTCGTTTTGGAAAGCTAATGGGAGTGCACCTTAATGACCAGAATGGAATGAAGTATGATCAAGATAAGGCATTTGGCGTACAAAATCTTAGAACTGCCTTTAACCAAATTAAAGTATTGATGGAAAACGACTATGGCACTAATGGGGAATTTATTGGCTTAGACGTTAAAGCTATGAGGACTCAGAGGCTTGATGTAAGCTATAGACACCTTGAAAACAGTCTGGAAATTGCTAAAATGCTCGAGAAGAAAGTCGAGTCATTTGATTACAATTATCAAAAGAAATGTGTTGAATCGCGAGACTATGAAGCTCTTGAAATGTATGTTATTAAACATTTGATGCAAGGTTAGCGTTTGGACTAGATAAGTGACTTGGACAAAATAACTGACAAAGTCACTTGATAAAGTGAGGGTTGGATAAAGTGAGGAAGACGATTGATGCTGTTGTTGCCGGGCACATATGCTTGGATATGACGCCAATAATTGAAGTGGAAACAACTCCCCAAATTAAGGATTTGTTTTCGCCAGGTAAATTGATAAATTTAAATGGAGTGGAAATTAGTAGTGGGGGTTCAGTAGCGAACACTGGGTTTGCGCTGAGTAAATTGGGACTATCTGTGATGCCGATATCAAGCATTGGAGATGATGGATTTGGGAAGCTCCTGAAAAAAATTATTGATGAACAGATTGGGATAGATATTAAATCTAGTCATATGACAGCTACTTCTTACTCTATAATATTATCAATAAAGGGGATTGACAGAATAATATTACATGATCCGGCAGGTAACAATAATTTCAACACAAAAAGTATAGATTTTGATATCGTTAAAAATTCGAAACTATTTCACTTTGGTTATCCACCTTTGATGCGAAAAATGTTCGAAAATGAAGGATATGAATTACAAAAAACTTTTCGAAGAGTAAAGGAACTTGATGTAACGACTTCATTAGATATGAGTTTGCCTGATGCAAATAGTGAATCAGGCAAACTCAATTGGGAATCGATTTTATCAAAGACGCTACAATATGTGGATGTTTTTCTCCCCAGTGTCGAAGAGGCGTTATACACCTTTGATAAAGAAGAGTTTAATAGAGTTAAAAGGGCGGCGTGCAATGATGATTTTACATCGCATATTGATTTAGAAAAAATAATAAAATTGGGAGAAAAAATCTTAGGATTGGGTTGCGCTATTGCAGTTATTAAATGTGGTGATAAAGGTATTTATATTAAAACAAATGGTTTAGAACGTTTAAAAAAATTGGGTAAAGCAAGTCCGGCTAAGATTAACAAGTGGGCGGATCAGGAAATATTTGAAGAAACATATGAGGTAAAAAATTTTAAATCAGCATTAGCAGCCGGAGATACGACAATAGCTGGTTTCTTAGGGGCATTTATTGGAGGATATGATATATATGAGAGTGCGAAGATTTCTTGCCAGGTAGGGGCACTGTGCTGTACAACATATGATGCCGTTAGTGCGATTTGTGACATTGAACAGATAAAAATGCAAGTAGACCAGTTACCTAGAAAAAACACATATGATGATCTTAAGACCTATTTTGAATATGATAACAGTAGGTCAGTATGGTTTAGATAACTACTTTTGAAGTTTGGGATAAAGATATATAAGAAATGTAGTACTTGACAAAAAGAAATCCAGATGATAACATACGTATGCAGTAATATTCAATAATACGTATGCATGTTCGGAGGATAGAATGAATTCCAAGCAACTTGCTAAAATAGCGGGTGTGTCTCAATCGACTGTATCAAGAGCACTGAATGACAGCTCTCTTGTATCAAGCGAGACAAAACTTCTTATAAAAAACATCGCTGAAGAAAATGGGTTTGCCCTTAACAGCCAAGCGAGAAGTTTGAAAACCCAAAGGACAAGAACAATTGGAATATTGTTTCAAGAACATTTTGTAGACTTCACATTGAATATGTATCAATCTCATATATTCAATTTGATAAGAAAAGAATTGCAGAAATCAGATTATGACGTAATGACTCTTTTCGATAATCCTTATCGCTCAAATAGGATTGAAAAAATTCTTGAAGTAATAAAAAACAAAAAAGTAGATGGATTACTTATTTTAAGAACCGATGTAAAAACGATAGGTGATGTAATAAGAGATATGGGGCTGCCGTATGTGCACATTTTGACGCCTCTAAATGATAAGAGTCTAGATAAATCACTTTGGTTAAATTTCAAGCTGGGAGGATACAAAGCAGGAAATTATTTTGCACGGGCAGGTCACAAGAATATAGTTGTAATTTCTAGTAAAGAGGAAGCTGAAATCGCAAGAGATAAGACAGCAGGATTTCAACAAGCACTCAAGGAACATGATGTTGAATTGACAGAAAATAATATTGTATATGGCGACTTCTCATTCGAATCTGGATACGAGGTTGTTAATGATAACATTGAGATATTTAAAAAATCAACAGCAGTATTCTCTCATAATGATGCAATGGCACTAGGAGCCATTGAAGCGTTTAAAGAACACGAAATAAGAGTTCCGGATGATATAGAAATCATTGGTCATGACAATATTCCACTTTCAGAGTGGTTTAAACCGTATCTTTCTACAGTACATATTGATAGTGAATCAATTATTACTGATGCATGTACTTGGCTTAAGAAGCAGATTAATGGCGACAATGACTATGCTCCAGAGGAAAGAGTAAGTCAGCCAAAATTGCTTTTAAGAGGGACATGCTCATTGAATAGGATAAATTTTGATGATTTAGATGAAATAACACTATAAATTTTTAATCAATATGAATACGTATGCATTTTATTGCAAATGGTGCAATAAATAAAATAAATTAGGAGGAAAAAAATGAAAAAAGTTACTGTACTGCTGTTGGTCGCTGTGTTGCTTCTAAGTGTTTCGTTGACTGGATGTGCTAAACCAGCTGAACCTATGGCAGAAAAGAAGGAAGAAGTTAGCGAGGAAAGTGCTCCCGCAGAAGAAGCGAAAGAACTGCAGACACTGAATGTTGCTCATATGCCATATATTCATTCCCTTCCAACTTACCATGGTGTTAAAAGTGGTTATATCAAAGATACATATGGCTTGGATGTAAATCTCCTTATGTTTACTTCTGGACCTGCTGTAAACGAAGCACTTGGAGCTAATGAGTGGGATATAGCGGTTTATGGTGCACCTCCGGGAATTATGGGAGGAATTGCTCACAACTCTAAGTTGATTGCATTTTCAGTAAATGATACTGCAACACAAGAAATCTGGGTAAGACCTGACAATCCGATTGCACAGATTAGCGGTCAAGTCGATGGCTACCCAGAAGTTCTTGGAGATGCCGAAACTTGGAAAGGACAAACAGTACTTATTCCAACATCAACAACTCTATACTACATTCTACTCGCTACGCTCGAAAAACTCAACCTTACAGTTGACCAATTAGAGGTTGTGCACATGGAAACAGCCCAAGCATTCACTGCGTTCAAAGCAGGACAAGGGGATATGGTTGGTTCATGGGAACCGTTTACATTTGCCGCTGTAGATGAAGGCTGGGTAAAAGTCAGCTCTGGTCCGGGTATTGATGAGTTTGCACCGGTTGTTATAATTGCATCAGAAAAGGCACTTGCTGAAAAACCAGAGGAAATTAAACTTTGGCTGCAAAGCTACTATGATTTTACCGACAAATTCGGTGGAGATGATCAAGCGGTTGCTGATATGATGATTGAAATGCAGCAGGAAAACGGCATTACTACTAAACCTGAAGATGCGATTAAGCTTGCTAAGGTTAAGAGCTTGGTAACTAAAGACTTCATTGCAGATCAATTCAAGGGAGACGTTGGTTCACGCCAAGCAGATGAAATTGTTGAAAAACTACTAAACTTTTTCTTGTCTCAAGGTGTTATTGAAGAGGATCAAAAAGCAAAGATTGCTGAAAATGGATTTGTCCATCCTGATATTATTTTAGGACTGGAATAGTTTCAGGTAAAACAGTTTGGTGGAAGAGCAAAATTTTGTTTCTTCCATCAAACATTTTAAAACACAAGTCGTCATAATATATTTATCATAGGTGGTTATTTTGAATAATAGTGAACTAATAACAGTTAAAAAAACTGAATTAGACAGAATGAAGAGGGAAGCAATGAAGTATACGACTATTAGCTTTGTCAGTATAATTTTGTTTCTAGTAGCTTGGGAGCTGCTTTCCAGATACGGCATTATTGCAGAAAACATCTTCAGCCGTCCTTCCGAGTTGTTTAAGACATTTATCTATAAGCTATCGAATAAAAAACCGGAAGGTAACACACTTGTTACACACTTTTTTGTAAGTATAAGATTGGCTCTAACAGGTTTTGCAGCTGCAGTCATTATTGGAATTCCTCTCGGATTGTTTATGGGGTTTTTCAAGGCTATGAGACTTTATTTCATGCCAATTTTTGAAATTATAAGGCCGATTCCGCCGATTGCATGGATACCCATCATCATACTTCTAATGGGTATAGGTATGGCAGCAAAATCCTTTATTATATTTGTCGCAGCATTTGTGCCTTGTGTGATTAACTCATACCTAGGCATCCAGCTAACCAACCCTACGCTTATTAATGTTGCAAAAACTTTTGGGGCAAGCAAATGGCAGATTTTCACCAAAGTCTGCATACCAGCATCAACACAGATGGTTTTTGCCGGTGTTAGGGTATCTTTAGGTTCGGCTTGGTCAGCACTTGTTGCAGCAGAGCTTTTGGCATCCACAAGTGGATTGGGATATATGATTCAGATGGGCAGAAATTTTATCAGAGCGGATATCATAATTGTTGGTATGTTGGTTATCGGTGCATCGGGTGCTCTGTTTGCATCTCTGCTTGCTTTGGCCGAAAAACGCATTGCACCATGGAGGACAAAATAATGAAAATTATGAAGAAAATTATTTATATACTTTTACCATTATTATCAGTTGCAACAATAGTTTTAGCTTGGGTGTTGGTTGCAGCACCAGAGGAATCTCAGATGCCTGGGCTGGCAGAAACAGGGGCTAAGTTCATCGATGTTATGACTAATAAGATTTCAGGAGCAACACTGCCTATTCATATTTTGGTTAGTTTGAGGCGTGTTTTGATGGCTGTTGCTCTTGCAATGGTAACAGGAGTGGTTTTCGGTGTTTTAATCGGATGGAGTAAACTTTTTAAATCTCTGGCCTATCCGATTTTCGAGATTATTCGTCCGATACCTCCCATAGCATGGTTGCCGATAATTATTCTCTCTATGGGGATAGGTGAATCGCCAAAAATTGCAATCGTGTTTATATCAGCATTTATGCCGATAGTAATAAATACTTTTGCAGGAATGAGAATGATTGATCCCTTGTTATTTGATGCAGCAAAGACACTTGGAGCAAACAAAAGACAACTATTTTTCAATATAGCTATTCCGGCCTGCACACCCGCAATCGTTGCCGGTATGAAAACATCGGTCTCAAACGGATGGATGACCGTTTTAGCAGCTGAAATGATTGTGGCAAGACAAGGTGTCGGATTTCTTATTGTTAGAGGAATGCAGAACGGTGATCCTGCGTTAATCGTTGTCTGTATGTTTGCCATCGGAATCGTTAGTGCTTTGGTATCTGTTGGATTGACGAAAATAGAGGGGGTTCTCACAAAATGGAAAAATGCGTAACTAGATTTAGCTTAAAAAACATATCAAAAATATTTTTTAAGAAAAATGAGGATGCCCATGTTATAGAAGATATATCATTAGATGTTTATGACAATGAATTTCTGGTAATTTTAGGACCAGGACAATGTGGGAAAACAACACTATTAAACATAGTCGCAGATCTTTTGCCAAAAACAAAAGGTGAGGTTATATTTAACTTTGAGGAAGATACTGATCCGGGGAAGCTGGGGTTTATCTTTCAAAGATATGCACTTTTTCCATGGAAAACTGTCATGCAAAATGTTGAAATGGGTTTAAAGCTTCGTGGTAAAAACAAGAAGGAAAGAAGAGTGAAATCGCAAGAATATATAGACATGGTTGGATTGCAGGGGTTTGAGAAGTCTCATCCTAAGCAACTCTCAGGAGGAATGAAGCAAAGGGTTGGAATAGCCCGTGTTTTTGCAACTGATGCCCATGTAATACTAATGGATGAACCGTTCGGCGCGCTTGATGCACAAACAAGATATCAAATGCAAGGAGAGCTTTCTAATATATGGGAACATAAAAAGAAAACGATTGTATTTGTTACAAACAATATTGAAGAAGCAATATATCTAGCAGATAGAATTATTCTTTTGAGCGGAGCACCTTCAAAGGTTAAAGCAGAATACAACATAAAACTTTCAAGGCCAAGATCGCTGACTAACAATGATTTTTTGGAATTGAGAAATACGATTGCAAAAAATACAGATCTGGTGTTATAGGAAAGGGGTATGACAAAATGAGTGATAATAACAAGGTTAAAGTGAAAAACCTATCAAAAAACTTCGGTGATCTTGAGGTGCTGAAAGATGTTTCCTTTGATGTAAAAAAAGGAGACTTCTTATGCATTGTTGGTCCAACCGGATGTGGTAAAACTACCTTTCTAAATCTTCTTGTAAAGCTAATTGAACCAACTAATGGCGAAATACTTATTGATGGAGTACCGGCCGATCCTACAATTCATGATATATCATTTGTGTTTCAAGAGCCATCAGCCTTTCCATGGCTGACAGTTGAGCAAAATATTCGTTTTGGACTGGAAGTTAAAAAGCTTCCTGAGCCAAAGATTAAAGAAAGAGTAAATGAAATTCTTTCAATTTTAGGATTAGAATCAGTAAAAAAACAATATCCGCATCAACTCTCTGCCTCAGCGGAACAGAGAATTGTTATTGGAAGAAGTTTTGCCCTTCATCCAGATCTTTTGCTACTAGATGAGCCTTATGGACAAATGGATTTAAAGCTAAGATATTACTTAGAGGATGAAGTAATTAAGCTGTGGAAAGCGACAGGAAGCACTGTAATCTTTATAACTCATAATATTGAAGAGGCGGTATACGTAGCAGAAAGGTGTTTGATTCTGTCTCAAAAACCGACGACAATCAAAGAGGAGATGACAATTGATCTACAAAGACCAAGAGATGTTTCATCACCTGAATTTGTAAAAATAAGAGAATATATTACAGATAAAATCAAGTGGTGGTAGGGA
>Ga0233437_1007894_pt1 | contig 10095 bp, 15 predicted proteins | sample SI_122_August201_FD_182714 | JGI IMG/M metagenome (GOLD analysis project Ga0233437, IMG submission 182714) | Seawater microbial communities from Saanich Inlet, British Columbia, Canada - SI_122_August2016_200_MG | ecosystem: Environmental > Aquatic > Marine > Inlet | place: Canada: British... | reverse complement strand
ATCATTAAGGAAAAGAATATAATCATAGTCTCGTCTCCGCCGCCATCCACTCCATGAGTTAAAATTTGATGAGCCTGTATAATCTCGCACATTATTTGCAACAATCTGCGCAGTGACGTTGACATTTGTAGCATTTTCTGGGATATAAAAAGGAAAACTTGACCAAACACCAGCACGATCACTACTAACTTCAGTGCTTCGTATATTATCAAAATAGAACCGCTTACTAACATCCACGCTTTTTGGCTCAAGCGAAGCTTGCCCTGTATAATTAATTCTCAGATTCATTCCTGGATGAGTATGTGCGTTATAACCATTATTATTGAGATATATTAAAAATTTATTTACACCATTCACAAGACAGCCGGCTACATTCCTAGTGCCAACATTGCCCTCGGAACCAAATAACCAAGTGAAATCATCTCGAGTAAAAGTGCATAAACCGTTATTAAAATTCACCCGCACATCATTATTGCTTGTGTCTGCATGAACCGACATGGTCAATGCAGCTTCTGATATAATTAAATCTGAAAGATTGAAGTACTTTGTAATTTCCACATTTCCTCTATTCCATCCTGCACCCTCTGGTGAAATACTTATTATACGTGTACTATTCTCACGTACATTTGTTGCTCTCGCACGCGCTACAAAGCCCCACACTGGTTTATCTTTCTCAATTCCTGAGATAACTCTCCAACCAGAAACCACATGCGCTGTTGGAGGATTTGGAGTGGTAAAAATCATTTCTTGATTTACCCATACACCATCACCTACATGTTCTGGAAACAAATCACCAATCACTTGAGAAGAAAGCTCATAAGCCACTCCAAGATTGTTATCCGACCAAAGTTCCCCTATTTGATTCAACACAGAATTGTTGGTATGCGTGATATTACCATCAAGAATTTGTGGAGTTACCCACGTTTGGTTGACTTCATACACCTTCAGTTCTCCAAGTACTCCTACCATGTCATTTGAAACAAACGTAGTAGGATGAAAAATTGCAGTTTCACTATTTTTCTCAACAGGGATTAAAAATATACCAGCCATAATAAGAGACGCAAAAACAATTGCATCAATTGTATAAAATACTGCTCGCTTGTTCATTGCCACACCCTCACCCTTAATTCCATGACAGAAGAACGGTAAATTACATATCTTGATATAGAAGCAATTTTTTTGGCGTTAAAAGGAAATTCTCCAACCGCTAGAAACCCACCAACTGAAATCGGGTTAGTTCCATTGTAAAGAGCTATATGAAGCTTTGAATCTGTGCCAAGCACATGACGTATTTTTGAATCTGGAATCTGATAAAATAACACTGCCTTAGTCTCATTTATACGCCAATTATCATCTGTAAGCCCAATTCTTCTCACATCAGCTTCCGTCCAGTTATTAGGAAGCCCCGCACTCATGAGACTTTCACTTATACGTGCAGCTTCTGTAGAAAGATCTGAAATAGATTCACCAGTTGAATAACTACTAAAAATATATTGTATAAATATAGTGGTTACAATAGATACTATTACTATAGATGCTATAAAATCGATAGATCCGACTTGTCCACGACTCATATAACCACCTCTACTTGACCCGCCTCTACTTTTATGGTAAATGTACTACCAGGAATATTCCCATTCACAGACGGCAACGGAAGTATCATTTCGTATTGATCCTGCGTCACGTAAAGATTATTGTTTATTATTGTCACTGAATACAGTTTATTATAAATTCTATCAGGAAGTACTATTTCTCTTTCAAAACCATCATGCATTGTAGATGCAGAAAAAAATTCTTGCTGTAAAGAATATGCAAAATCTTCAATTGCTGCATTCTGAAACTCTTGAGAATATTCCTGTTGCTTGTTATGCACAAATAAAACAACGATTCCAATTATAGCTATCGCTGTTATCGTAAGAATCATAAATTCCATACTTATTTGTGCCCTTTTCATGATATGATGACCTGCGTTCCCGTCGCAGAAACCGTTACTATATGACTCCCTTGTGTCGATGGTACAACACCAGTTATATTAACACGCGATATAGTAGAGACATCATCAATACCATTACTTGTCCTAACACGCATAGTTAGTTCAAAATCATCTACTACAACTTCAAATATCTGTCCTGGCACGTATACTTTTATAGTGCTCATTGATGGTGGACCAAGATAATAGATTGCTTCTGACTCCTGAATAATAGCTTCAGATGCCTGTTTAGCCTGCCTTATAGCAATGATATCCTGATTATCCTTATATGCATTGTAGGCAAGAAGCATCGCTGGCACTAACGCTATAAATACAAATCCTATCAGCATAAGATACTCAAGACTGACTTGCCCTCTTTTTTTCATAACAGCCCTACCTCATTTGCCACACTTGTGGTTTATATTGATTGTGGAAAAGAGAGAAATGTCAGTGCCTAGAAGTCTATAATCGTAATCTAAGTTTAAAATATTAGCCTATCAGGAGATAGGGTGATTCATGCAATCCTATCGACGAAAAACACGCATACGGCAACCCATACGCAAAATCTCGCACTGATATTTAGAAGAATAGGACAACCTTTATAACCCACAATTTATTACTCTGCCATATGGAATATGACCTTGAAATCCCACGTATCATTGATGAAATAAAAGAATCATCAGCAAAAACAGTTTGCTTACAACTACCAGACGGCTTAAAAACAAAAGCAAAAGAAATAGTTGATACACTACAAAAAAAGTTTCCTTCTGTAGAATTTATAATTTGGGGTGGATCAAATTTTGGTGGTTGCGATATACCTTCTGGGCTAGATAGACTTAATGTTGACCTACTGGTGTCATTTGGTCATTCCGAGTGGAAGTAGCACCTGGCATCGCTTTCTGAATCTGTTTTACATACCATTCTGTTACTGCATTTCTAGCATCACGAAGATCACCCTCTGGGTTTTGACTTACATTTTCAATTGATCTAGGCACAGAATCATAACGCTTAACCATATCTCCTGAAATCCAAGAAATTGAGTCATCTGGAGGAAGAGGATTACTCGGAAAATTAGAACCCGTCAAATGTACAACTGCCCTTGTCCATTCCTTATATCTGGATTCAACAAATTCAATCTGACCTAAGCGTCCTCGAACGTGAATCAATAATTCTCGCATCACATCCTCTTGTGTCAAAATAATGACATCTTTTCTACCTCCATATGCAACAAAACCGCTATATCGAGATATGTCTTCACCTTCTGCAATTAAACAATCGCTTAAATCATTAGAATCAAGATTAACATTTGTCACGCTCCATTTTTTGGTAAAATATACTCCTTCTGATCTACCATAAGTTAAACTACCACACGCAACAACTTGACCTGGACTATACTCTTCTTCGGAACTACGCGAGAGAATAATACGATTTCCATCGCCAAGATGCTTTAAAATAACATTATTATGTGCATCACGTCTGAGTAAAATTTTACCTATTGCCATTATAAAAAAGAGAAATTAAAAGAAATATATAAGGCTTACTAATACTTCTTAAACTGAGCTGCGGTATCAACCAAGTTAACATGCCCTAAGAAATGTGCACGGCAACAATATCGCTTCAATCCAAGCTCATCCATAACCTTTTGTTTGTCTTCCTTCTTCGCAGAACGTTCAACAAATTCTTCGTAAAGGTGTCCAATCGGTTTTCCACAACTTTTACATCTTACTGGTATAATCATGTGCGTATCACCTGTATGATTTTTGTCGTTTAGCTCGCGCTTTTCCATGTGAATTAGGTTTTGAAGTCTCCTTCACACGTACATCAGCAACAAGAAGTTGACGATCATAATTTAGATATATATTTTTAAGCTTATCTCCACCTGCAAACTCAGCAAGACCACGAGCAACTGCAAGCCTAGCAGCATCTGCCTGACTTGTAACGCCTCCTCCACTGATGGTAACATCAATGTTAAAGTCCTTAACTACGCCTTCTGCAAGAAGAATCGGCTCAGCGATTTTCATCTGTGCATATCTCGGCTGATAATTACTAAGTAGAATATGATTTACTCTAACTACGCCCTTCCCAGGCTTTATTGTAGCTCGTGCAATTGCACGCTTTCGCTTTCCTGATGATTGTACAATTTTACTCATCGATTTCCACCTAAGTATTCGCTTATTCTTTTAATCGTTACATATTTGACGTTTGGAAGTTTTCCTTTCTTAGCTCCTTCAAAAGATTGTGCATCTTCAAGGCCTTCAACCGTACCAACAGAACATTTAACTCTTGCAAATGCTTCTTTTCCCATTGGAGTTTTGTATGAAATCATACCTCTTATTGCTCTTCTTACAATCTTATCTGATTGTGTAGGAAAATAAGGTCCTTTTAATGGAACAGTTCGCTCTCGAAGTTGTTTAAACCTTGCAAGAACACTACTCTCCTTTCCTGAATATACTGCTTTCTCACAGTTTATAACATGAACTTCCTCACCTTGAACTGCCATTTTGGCAACACGGGTTGCGAATCGTCCTACGATCATATCTGTTGCGTCTATAACTATTACCATTTTTATCCTATAATTTTTACTTTTTTAGCCTTAGGATTACTCTTCAAAAGTTCTTGAATCGTCATAACAGTTCCTTTCGCCATTTTTATCTTATCTTTTGCTGCATCCGAAAAACTGAATGCTGCAACTTTGATTGCTTTATCTACAATTCCAGTCCCAAGTACCTTACCAGGTACAACAAGGATGTTATCATCTGAAAATTTAACAAGCTTTGATACGTTGACCTTTCTTACATTTCTCGTAGGTCTTGCAAGCTCTTTTGCGAGTCTACTCCATAGCGGAGCCTCGTTTGCTTTAGCGGCCTTATTCAAGGTGCTTATTTCGACTTTTATTTGATGATTTTTGTTCATCATTTTTGTTTTCCTCATGCGATGCGGGAGACGGGGTTCGAACCCGCGTAAGCGCTAAGCTACTAGGCCCTCGACCTAGCCCGTTTGACCACTCCGGCACCCCCGCTTATGGGTTTATTTGAGTGCTTTTACGGCATCGGCAAAATCATCAAGAGCTTCTGCGATATATTTACAGCCTTCTTTGACCATAAGTTTTGCAGGCATTTGTCCCCATGATTCCACGGTTACTTTTAGTGAATCTGAATTATATTGAACATCAACAACTTCTGGACATACACCTTCGCATGCATCCATGAGTTCAAGCTTAATTATCTTTTCCTTACTGATTTTTCCATTATCCACGACCTGTGGTGGAAATTTAGTAATAAACTGATCAAGCTCTTTAGCTTTATTATTAACTTTTACTTCTGAATTATATTCATAGTAAATTTGTCCCGGTGCCCATTTTGCATGTTCGATACCACGACCAAGTATTGCGGTTGCTTCAAGTTCAATTTCTTGTCCCTTAAGCAACTTTCCAATAATCATTTTTGGTTGTGCAGGCTTTGCTTTGGAATCCTTTGATTTTAATTCTTCAGCATAAACATACCCTGGTCCCTTAACACTAAGCGTAAGTTTTAATTCACTACCAAGTCCTGTCTCTCCTTCGACACGGAAAGTATACGATCCTGGTTCAGTTGTGATAGGTAAAAGTCCAATTCTGTGCGCAATTATTTCGTCATACAAAACTGAGCTATTTTTTCTAATTTCAAGATCTTCAACAGCAAGTGTTGGAACATAATCCATTACTGCTCTTCGAAGCGTATTAACATAAGCAACCGATTCTCCTTCTGCAGCAAATCGTATTGTAAGCTTGTCCTTTGACTGCTCCAATTTTGTTACTTTTGCCATTTTGGATTCTGCCTCATTTTTTATTTATACACGTCGTCCTCTCTTACCGCCTTTCTTCCTACAGGAGTCATGTGGTATTGAGGTAACGTCTTCAATTATTCCTATTCTTATACCCATTCGTGATAATGCACGAATTGCTGCTTGCGCACCTGGACCTGGTGTTACAGGACCGTTGTGTCCGCCTGGAGCACGGATTTTAACATGAAAACCATTGACACCCTTCTCGAGTGCAATTTCTGCTGCCTTTTTTGCCGCAGCCATTGCTGCAGTAGGCGAAGACTCCATCCTATCTGATTTTACAACCTGTCCACCAGAAGTTAAGGCAATTGTTTCCATACCTGTGATATCTGTTAGATGAACAACAGTATTATTATAAGACGCATAGATATGTGCAACTCCCCATCGCATCTGTTTTCTTGGCTTCTCATTATTCATTTTTACTCGTCCTTCTTCTCTTCTTTAGCTTCTTTAGCCGGTACAGATTCTTCTTTTGATTTTGATTCTTTAGCAGGAGCTTTTTCTTTCTCTGCTTTAGGCTTTTCAGCTTCAACAGGGACTTCTTCATCCTTTATATCAACAGGATTTGCAGCTTCTACTTCTTTTGCTTTAGGTTCTTCTTTTGGAGCTTCCGTAATAGTTGCATCCTTTATTTTCTGAAGTTCTTGTTGCTCAGGCACTGACCGCTCAGGATGAGCTTCATCAAAAAGTGCTGATTGAGTTATGAATTGAATTTTACTCTGATCATCAAGAGTTACAAGGTAAGATGGTGAAGTTACAACTTTATCACCAATAGATATATGACGATGTACAATAAATTGTCTTGCCTGTTTCATTGAACGAGCAAGATTCTTTCTACATACAATTGTCTGCAATCTTCTTTCAAGAATACTCTTAACCGTAAGTCCAAGAATCTCATCTGATGATGAACCCTTTTTAATTATGCCAAGACCAACCATTTTTGTAAGCACCTGCTCTTTTTCGTGCTTTGCTTGCTCAGTAGAGCCAGTCTTTTTGTAATTTGCAATGATTCTTTTTAGAACAGAAGCCTGTTTCCAGATCTCTTTCTTATTTTTTAGACCGTATTCACGCTCCAGAATCTTTTCTTCTTCAAGTCTGGTCCTCTGCCAAGGGTGCATAGGCGTAATATACTTTTTTCTTATTCGTTTTGGATTTCCCATTACTAATCACTTTATCGTTTAGCAGGCGGTGCTTTTCTGCCTCTTTTAGCTGCAGACGCTGTCCTTGCCTTACTTCTTCGGAAATTTGATTTTGTACGCTGTCCCCTTAATGGTAGGCGCCAACTATGTCTAAGTCCTCTGTTGGATTTTATCCTCATCAGACGTTTAATATCGTTTTCTTTTGTGAATTTAAGATCTGCATTCAATAGATGACCATCTTTTCCTGTTTCGTAGTCATCTTGACGATTAAATAACCATGACGGAATACCATTTCCTGTAGGGTCAAGTACAACTTTCTCAAGTTTTGCAACCTCTGCATCTGTAAGCAAACCTGCCTTCTTGATTGGATCAACACCTGCCTTTGTGACTACTGCATTAGAGAATGATGTACTAACACCTTTGATTTTGGTCATAGCATGCAAGATTTGCTTCTCTCCTGCAAGATCAGTATTTGCTACTCTAACTAGCAACCTAATCTTTTCCTTATTGGATTCTTCTTTTTCTGCCATTTTACTCACATATTGCATGAAGAAACAGTATAATTGCTGATTCTCCATGTCATCGAAATTAAATCGACGATTCTCATGACCAAGACGAACTTGTTCGTCCAGACACGGATGTAATTGGAAGAAACCGCGGTCCGTTTATAAATGTTTCCAAATTTTGAGAAAAAACACTATTTTTTGTGTTTAATCCAATGAAAGAAGTTGACGACTCTTACAATACTATAAGGCAACATAAAAGCAATTGCATAGGCTATTCCAAGTACAACAGGGCTTCTTTCAACCTCAAATATATTTGGAAGATTAGCGTCCCCATATCCTATTATGAAATACATCCCTATAGCAGCAATAATGGGAATTAACAACCCAATTATAACATGATGATGAAACCTTAACATATGATCTATATGTCTTATGACTTCTTCGCATAGAAATCCAAACCCCACGCCAAGCACTATTAATATCGCATAGAGACCTGGATTTGGAAAAATAACAAGCAACGGCACAACTGATGCCGCTATTAGAAGATTCCCAAACACTATAAGAACAAAAAACAACCAATGTACAAGCTCATCAACATAATTAATCAAAAAATGCTTCTTGTGCTTGTGCTTTTTAAAAATACCATTTGCATGAACAAGATCTTTCTCGCTCCATCCCTTATGAGCCATACGCTCAAGTAAATGTTCATGATGAGCCTTCATACCGTATTTCTGGAGCTATTTACTTTTAAATGTTTAGCGAGAGAGTTTCATATTAGCCGAAAAAGATTCATTTAAGCAACTCCACTTTCCCATCCATTATTTCATACAAACCTATTTCTGGAACCATTACTCTATTCTCAAAAATATAATTCATAGCGGAATCAACTGATGATTTCTCTTCAGAAAACTTCTCTATTATACATTCTGATTTTTTATCTGGACATTTTCTTACTGCATTAAAAATTGATTTTATCACATCATAACCCGTAGATGAATAAATTATGTCTGCATCCGAAGAATCCTCCCCGTACTCTGCCTTATATTTTTCAACATATTCTTCATTCACATCCTGTACAAAATAAATCGTTTCTGGCATGTTTTCTATACCAATCGCCTCTACTATTTTTTCTGTTGCACAGTTATCCTTATTGCAAAACAAAGGTATCTCTATTCCTAACTCAATCATCTGCTTTATTATGTTTAGACAAGTAGACTCATAACATAGTGGAATAATTCTATCATAGTTATCCCTTTTGGCCTTCAATAAAATTGTTTTATAATCACCGCCAGCATCTATAAGTTCTAAATCATAGTTGAATTCATTATTAGCTCTTTTCAATCCCTTTAGACATGATTCTCCATTCGTTTTAGTTTGATCAATAACAAGAATATTATCTTCATCATAACCTAACCCCATAAACTCCTCGCATGCATCGTCAAAATTCAAAAATGTTTTTATCGACAACGCATTATCATCTATTATATTTTTTGTAAATGCAAGATAAACCAAAGGTTTATTCTGTTCTAAAACTGCGGGAGATACTGCAAGACTTGTTCCTGTCAGCTCAGAAAAAACAACATCTACATAATCAACAAACATCAACTTCTTTGCCGCAAGAACCGCTTCTGCTGGATTCCCCTTAGAGTCTTCAAACACAACCTTCAAAGCATCAACTCCATGCTCTTTTCTGATATCTTTTATCGCAAGCCTTGCACCATTAGCTGTTGCTATACCTAAATATGATACCCTACCTGAAAGGGGATTTATCGATCCGATTTTTACTGTTTCCAAATTATCATTAACATTTACTATTTTACCTGAAAGAGCATTATTTACTCCACCCATATTGTCTTTAATATTTACATAACCTAAAGCCATTGCAACAAACACTGCTATTACAATCAACGATACCATCAAATAATTATTTTTTGCCATAAAACTTCCCTCGGATTTCAACTTACAAGTGGCAATCATCCCTCATACTTCAAAGAACCCCCCCTCATTGTGGGGAGTTTGCATAAAATTTATATGTCACCTCCATTAAACCTATACCATATGATAGAACAAGTATTAGAAGAAATAGGCCTGACAAAGAATGAGATTAAAGTATATTTAACACTATTAGAACTTGGAGAATCAAAATCTGGCGAAGTATTAAAAAAATCAGAACTAAACTCTGGAAGAATCTATGAAATCTTTAATTCACTTCAAAAAAAAGGCTTTATTTCTATCGTCATCAAATCTGGTGTTAAATATTTCAGCCCTGCTGATCCAAAAAAAATCTTAGATTATTTAGAAGAGAAAAAAGATGATATTACAAAAAAAGAAGAAGATTTCAAAACAATACTTCCAGATTTATTATCAAAAATTGAACTTAATAGCCCTGAGACAAAAATTGAAATATTTTTAGGGCTTAAAGGAATAAAAACAGCCTACCAAAAGGAACTAGATTATACAAAAGAAACAGGTTTTGTCAATATCATGGGCGTTGGATCAAGAGAATACTACTCAAAATCTGTCTACGATTTTTTTGCTTTCAATCAACAACCCAAAAGAACAGAGCTTGGTATCAAAATCAGAAAAGTTATAGATATCTCTTCTAAATCCAGGAAAAAAGATGAACACGAATCAAATGCTAATATTAGATATTTCGATT
>Ga0233437_1007890_pt1 | contig 10098 bp, 9 predicted proteins | sample SI_122_August201_FD_182714 | JGI IMG/M metagenome (GOLD analysis project Ga0233437, IMG submission 182714) | Seawater microbial communities from Saanich Inlet, British Columbia, Canada - SI_122_August2016_200_MG | ecosystem: Environmental > Aquatic > Marine > Inlet | place: Canada: British... | reverse complement strand
GGGTGCAGCAACAGCACCGACGTGCCTTCGAGTTCCTCGTTTGAATATCCCAGAAGTGTAATCACGGTCCGATTGACCAGGATGATGCGCCCCTCCATATCCAGTACGAACAGAAAATCCGGACAGAAATCGAAGAAAATCCGAAAGTTGTCCAGGGTCTCGCTCCACTGATCACAGGTTTCAGGCGGTTTCTGTGTCATGTCATTTTTCCTCTTCCATCCCATCCTCTATTTTATCTTCGTTCAAGCCGAAGGCGGAAACGCCACCCGCACCGTGGTCCCTTTGCCCGGTCCCGGACTGGTGAGCACAATGGACCCCTTGTGGGCTTCCACGAATTCCCGGCAATAGGTCAGGCCGAAACCCGAAGATCCTTTTTTACTTTTGCCGAACTCAAAGAGGCCTTCCGCCTCTCCCGTTTCCAGGCCGATGCCCGTATCCACGATCTCAAAGCCCGTCCCCCCATTTTCCTGAAAGGTCTTCACATCGATCCGGCGCCCATCGGCCGGAGCATCCATCAGATCCATGGCCTCGCAACTGTTGCGAATCAGATTGACCAGGGTCTGCATGAGCCTTATTTTGCCTATTTTAAGGGACACCGGACCTGCCGCCAACGCTTTCGTCACATGGATGTTCCGCTGCCGAATGCTTTCGGCCTGCATGAGAAGTGCGTCTTCCATCAGGCGGTTCAGGTCCACGGTTTCGTTCATGCGGGCCGCCGCGGGCCCGTAGGACTGCTCCAGGGTCAGGATTTCGGCCACATAGGAAAGGGCCGACGCGATTTTTTCCACCACCTCCAGGCGGTGTGTTTTGTACTTTTCCAGTTCCAGAAGCAGGGTTTCCGTGTAGGTCAACACCTCTTTTCCCCTGGGATCCCGGGTGACGTAGCCGCCCAGATCGGCCGCATGTGCTTTCAGGTCCTTGAAACATCGGTTCAAATAAAAGGAAATCTTTTCCAGCCCGTCGGTTTTCATCTGTTCCACATGGACCATGGCCGGTGTGACGGCATTGCCGATGTTGTGGAGCACCACGGTGGCCATCTGGGCCCGCCCGGCTTCCGTGGCCTTTTGCAGCAGCTCCTTCTGAACTTCTTTCAACTGAAGCGTCCGTTCCTCCACCATCTGTTCCAGATTTCGGCGGTAATCCTCGAGTGCCAGGTTTTTGTCCTGGATCTCCGCCTCCCGCCCGGCCGCTTCCTCCAGGCGGGCCTGGAGAACCCGGTTCCGGGTGTTCATGCTCACAAAGTAGATGGTGGTTCCCAGGATGAGAATCCCCAGGGCGGCGGTGGCCAGCAGAAGCCGTCTGGGATGGGTTTCACCGTACACCCGGGATGCCGGCGCGGTGGACTGCAGCGCAAAGGGGGTCCCTTCAACCGGGGCACTGCACGTCACGGTCTCCGGCTTCCCGCTGGCCTGAATGGGCTTGTCCATGCCGCCGGATTCGGTGGAGAGGATATTCACATCCGGGTGTAAACCGGACAGTATCCCGGCCGCGGATTTTTCATGGTTCAAAACGAGACGCCGATGGACCGATGGGTCAGCCGGCGCCAGGAAATGACGTCGAATGGTTTCCATGTCCATCCATGCCGCCACCACTCCCACCAGGGCACCTTTGAACCGGCTGGGGGCAAACATGACCACGTCTTGCTGCGCACCCTCCGTGATCACCCGAATGCAGGGTTCTTCAGCACAGGATTTTAGCAGATCGGACCGGTTTTGCTCAGAGGTCACCTCCGCTGCCTCTCCCGCGGCGGCAATGATTTTGCCGTCCATGTCCACAAAAAGGATACGGCGGTAAATGGGGTCATTTCCCAAACGTTTTTCCCCCATGAACGTCTCCAACCGTTTCCGAATGCCGATCATGCCAGCCTTGAGCCCATAGGCCATGGTCATCCCCAGGGCCTTGTTTTCAAAATAGATGGCAATGGCCCGGCTGCCGGCCAGATCCGCCATGCCGGCCTTTCGCTCAAAGAAAAAACCGCCGATCATCCGGGCCAGGTTCTGCTCGTCCTCCAGAAACCGCTCCACCGAGGAGCGGCGCAGGTCCGTCTGGGACGTATAGTTGGCCATGATCAGAAACACCACGTAACCGGTCAGGACGGCCGCGGCGGAAAGGACCACCAGGTTTTTCGGTTGTTTCAGAAATACCGGCAATGGTTTCATCGGTCGTTGGTGAAAAATTCCCTGTAGTATTCAAATACGGCCGGATAATACCTGCGGACCAGTTCCAGGTAGACTCCGTCCTTTCTGCACTGGTCCAGGAACCGGTTGCAGGCCGCCAGCAGTTCCGGGGAGGTTTTGGCAAAGGCGATCCCCATGCCCTGCTCCTCCGACAGGGGACCGATCACCTTCACCCGGCCCGGCCATTTTTCGAGGGCGATGAGCGCGTCCGGAACATCCAGCAGGGTGGCCTCCGCGTCCCCGTTGATGATGGCCGGTGCCAGCTCGTTCAGGTTGCCATTGAACATTTTGACCACGGCCCCGGTTTCGGCCACGCGGTACAGGGAGGGCTCCAGACAGGTATTGGCCACACCCAGCAGGGTGCGCCCCCGGAGCTGCTTTTTGACGGCGGAAATGTCGCGACCGATATCACCCGTGGGCTGAATGGGGGTCATGGGGGAGTCGGCCCGGGCCATGACCCAGATCTGGGTGGGGAAGGTGGGGGTTGTATAGGTCACGATTTTTTGCCGCCACGGAAGAAAGGTGAGGCCGTTGGCGATGACGTCTCCCTTCACCGGCACGGTCCCCAATACCTCGATGTCCTCACCCACGGCCTTGACTTTTTTGCCCGTCAGGTCTCCGATCACATCTTTCCAGGAGGTCGGGACGTATTCATAGCGGACCCCCAGATACCCGGCAAAGCCCTTCATCAGCTCCACGTCCATGCCGTCCCCCGCGCCGGTGACGAAGTTGGCGTAGGGAACCCCCAGGTGGCGGAGGACGCCCCGTTGTTTGACGTCGGCAAGATCCCCCGCGAAAGTGACTCCGGCCATCCCGAACAACCCGATGAGCAGCCCGCAGCATGTCATAATTTTTGAGAAATTTGTTTTCATCTGGATAAATCTCCTTTCTGGATTGATTTGATAAAAGATGGACGTTCAATACCCGCTATTTCTGGTTTAAACCCCTAAACTGAAACCCTTTCTCCCTGAACAACCGCAAACAGGCAGCCACGGCGCCCGGGTCATACAGGCTCCCGCTCCCCTCTTCAATTTCCGAAAGTGCCGATTCCATGCCTAAAGCCGCACGATAGAAACGGTGCGAAACCATGGCATCCACCACGTCCGCTACGGCAATGACCTTGGCCTCCAGCAGGATTTCTTCATCCTTGAGACCCTGGGGATATGGCTCTCCCCCGCTGCCAGGAGATGATCCATTTTCCCGGGAATAAGGATCTGTTCATAGGTTTTACGGATGTCCGGATCATCATCCACCACCAGAATCCGATAATTGTTTTCCATTTAGCTGCCTCAAATGATTTCTATGGTTTTCAACGGCATCGACCTGAGAGAAGAGGGGCCACAACCGCCTGTGAAAAGGTGTAGAAGGTCTCATAGGACCCCAGGAAAAGCGTCCCCGCGCATCTCAGGGCCGTCTCCGTTTCCGGTTCAACATGATCAAAAAGGGCCACAAAGCCGGCCTTCGGGAGGTGATTTCTGATCCTGGCGGGCGCTTCCGTCGCACAGTACAGCGTATCGGTAAAGACCACAAGGGATGGCGCCGGCGAAAGGTATAACATTTCGTCGCCGGTCACATTCAACGTCGTCAACACCAGGGAAAAATATTTATCGAGAACGCTTATCAGTTTTTTGATTTCCGATTTGTGCCTGTCGCCAAGAACGAGTGTACACATGCTGTCTGCCATAATAAGTCCCTGCCTGCTTGCTGTTTGACCGATTCGGAGGTCTCCATCCGAATCCCGTCCTTTCGTTGCTCGAGACCTTCTGCTCTTCCTCTCGTTCCCACGCAGAGCGTGGGAACGAGGGACGGTCGTGATTTACACTTCTTTCCAAGGGAATCATCATGAAGACCATGCAAGACCCGCGCCATACATTCAGGAAGGCAGGAAACAGCCGGAATAGCGACGTTGACGGGGATTTATTGAAAGAGGTTGGAAAAAATGCTCTCGAAAGGATATCAAAATGAGAGAAGTAATCCCCTAAATGAATTATTTTGAGAGACGCCGGACCCGGAAAGCCCGCGGGGTGGGTGGGGGTGAATACGATCAGCCGTTTAAACCCCTTCCCCCAGCCCCGCCCACCAAGGGAGGGGCGTTTTCAGCTTTTGTCACAAACCAGGATGTGATCCCAAAACCGCTGGACAACTTATTAAAATAGAAGCATAATTTTCTTATTTTTTATGACAGAAAACCAGGAAATGAGGTAACGGGTATGGACTCAGGGGAACAGCAATGGCGGGCATAACCCGAAATCCGGGAATTTGGTGCGGACAAACTGGATTCCCGCGTTCGCGGGAATGACGCGGCTGGGGTGGCATTAGTATTTTCATCGTAAAACACCACAACATGTAGACTTACGCGGGAAGGCTCCCTGGCGGGAGCCTTCCCTGTTGCTTCAGAACAGAAGTGTTCCGGTTATGGGATTGTCGTTGATACTAGTTCTGCCCACCTTGCCTCCACAGCGGAGCGCCTGTATCAGGGTCACGTAAGGAAACTACCACGTCGCCGATGGTTATGGTTACCGCAATATTTCTCAGGTCCCCATTATAATCCACTGCATACCCTGCCACGGTTACGGTATCGCCCGCGACCGGCCGAATCACATCCAATGAATCCCAGTACCGCACGGGACCGATCCCGTAAATGGTGGTGTTTCCATCAGCCGTGGAAATCAGCATTCCATCGCCCAGGCATTCCACCACGTCGCCTGTATACTCAAAAGGCGTTCCGGCGTAAATATCATGGATGGGACCGGCTCCGTCCCCTGCGCCACTCCCGTTTCCGGCAAACGCCATCCCCATGCTTAAAAAGAACACCAACATCATCATCACACCGCCTGTTATTGCTTTTTTCATAATTTTTTCTCCTTTTTTACTTTCTTTGGTTTTCAGGTTTTAAAAAAATGATTTCATCAAGTCCTAATTTGTCTGGTTTTTGCTCCCTTTTCCTTTCGGCCCACTGCCGTCACAGTCCCCTGATCCCGTGCCGTTTTTCGCCCCGTACCCTGGTTGAACCCGCAAAGCGCTGTCAGACCCAACCCAGCAAAAACCACCATTTTCTTCCTCTTGGCCATGTTTCTCCTTTCACTTGCCGCCGCTTTCATGCGCTTTTGTTTCACCTGGAGGCCGGTTGAAATTCACATCGGAACAGCCCCCTAACCCATTACGCTACCTTTATCAACTGCGTTTTCCTGTTTAAAGAGCAAAACACATGCCAAAACAATTAATGCTTATTTATCAAATGGTTATATGTTGACACCCGGATGAAAAGTTCGACAAAGAGCGTCCGGTATCGACAATTTCGTCGAATGTGGACATGGGGACGTTGTGTGTGGACATGGGGACGTTGTTGATATATTGATATTCAGTAGAGATGAAAGTAGGGTCACATCTTGATTTGTGAATTGTTCTGTTGTATTGCCTCTGTGATTATAATGCGTTAGAGAAAGGTGGCAAGAAATGGCAAGGCCGTGGCGAATTGAATACGAAGGGGCATATTATCACATCCTTTTACGGGGAAACGATAGGAAGGAGATTTTTTATGGGGATGAAGACAAAACACTGTTCTTGGAAACCGTTGGAGAAATGTCCGATCGGTTTGAGGTGGACGTCTTCGCCTTTGTGCTCATGTCGAACCATTACCACCTTCTGCTGCGAACAAGACTTGCCAACTTGTCTAAGGCCATGCAATGGCTCGGTCTGATCTATTCCCGCAGGTTCAATAATCGTCATGGCCGTAGCGGCCATCTATTTCAGGGACGATTCAAGAGCATTGTAGTGGAAAACGAGGCCTATATGATAGAGCTTTCGTGCTATATTCATCGAAATTCAGTGCGAGCGGGAATGGCGCAGCTACACGGCTTATGCTTACGGCTGCAAAGCCCCGGGATGGTTGAACACCGAAGTGATTCTAGCGTTCTTTTCGTGCTCCCATCCACGAACAGTCTATCGGGTGAAGGTGCAACGCTATGCTGAAGAAGAGAAACGTTTGTGGGAGGATTTTAGGCACGGGTTTATCATCGGGACCACCGAGTTTGTGGACAGGATTAAATTAAGATATACCGGGTTGAAACCTCACCGGGAAGTGTCGCAACAAAAGGGGCTGGTGGGGAGAATCGATGCCGAAGAATTCTTGACACGGGCCTCGGCACTTCTTGGCCGAAATCTACAGCGGTGCAGGGAAACGGAGAGGCTTTACGGCGAGGAGCGGCAAGACAGGGATAGTCTTATGTATTACCTATGGGAGAGGGGGGCTTTTACAAACGAGGAGATCGGTGAATTTTTCGGTGTGGGCTATTCGGCTGTAAGCCACACTGTTACGAGAGTTCGGAACCAACTCAGAAAAAACAAGGTTTTTCAAAGGAAACTGGAGTTCATCAATTCACAAATCAAGATGTGACCCCAAATCTTGCATGGTTTCTCCAGATAATCGTGGACCAGGTCCAACATTGCACTCGTCTTAATCATTACCGATAGAAACCGTAATGATAAATGTCAACCTCTTATTACGAGGATGGGTGAACTATCTAAAGGAGGCAGCGCCAGTTCTCTACTCTATCCAGGTATGCTATGAATAATAAGCAGTCAGGTATATTTAAATGGTGACAGGTAGTAATTAAACTGACGTTATTACACTATCTACGGTCACGGCCCCGATCCTCTCGAAGTTATGACCTGCGCTGAACTATTCTCTTGCAAGTAGCACCTTACGGAAATCACGTCGTAAGGGGTAGACTAAAATGTCTTTGATTGGAACCTTGAGTTTATTGTTTCGATCCTGACGGCTTCGCCCTTTTGTCCGACCAATCTTGATCCAATTCGAGGCTTTGTAGCAAGTTCCGAGATAGCGTGTTGTATCGACGAATGTCTCTACCATGGCTATCTCAGTTCCATAGCGCCGTTTCCAGTCTCGTGGCAAACGGCGCAGGCAAGATCCAAGAGCATGACTGGCAAGATGAGGGATCTTAACCCAGTCCAAAATCAAAAAGCGTGTGTTGTTGCAAATCAAACCAAGATTTCGCTCGCGGACACTCGCCGCCCAGCTTATCCATCGGTCTCGGGCCTCAATTTTCCAGGCAGCGGCTCCAAAAAGCAAACAACCCATAAAGCGTTCATCTCGCCCAAGAATCAGATACTTCATATTCTGCCCAACAGGCCGTCCATAGCTGAGGTAGTGATATTTCTTAACGAGGTAGTTGAAAGCTTTCTCGTATTCAGTGCAATTCCTGGCATTTACTACCTTTACAGGCTTGATGTCCGACAGTAAACACGATATTGGATTTTGGTTAACCTCTACAGGTTCAATTGTTGGAAGCCGGCCCGGACCGGTACTTTGACGTGCGGGAAGTTTTATCAGGGCGCGAAACTCAAGTTTACAGAGAAGTTCACGGCAGGCCATGTCTTTAATCTGGCCGTCGGGGCGCTTCCAATCCCAATGCTTACACAGCTCCTGAGACAAACGTGTTCGATTCCATGACGGATGATTTTCAAGAAAAGTCCGAACTTCATTTACCTCCGTTTCCGTAAGATAGCGCCCCTGTATTTTTAACGGCCAGTCCATGGCCTTGCATATTACACATGTGACAGCGCCGAGTCCAGGACTTTGTCTGGCCTGATACTCTTTTTAAATATTCCCACTTTTTTGTATTACACCCGCCGGAGATGTAACGTCTACGGCCCAGAAAGATGCTATTTTTTGTCTAAAATATCAATGGCCTTGGGTTGTTTGTCGCCGACCTGGCAACTGTTACTCATTCATGTGGAAATTCCCATTTTGGGAAGGATATAGGTCTGTAACAGAACCCACACGGCAATGACCCCTAAAATGATCCAGATACTCATATCTTTTCCTTTCTTTTGAGTGGTTGAGGTTTCCATTCAGCTGCCGCTGGACAACGCCATGCACCGCCATGTTGTCAGCGGAAAGATTCATTATGTTCGGTACATGGACGACATCATCATCCTGGCAAAAACCCGGTGGCATTTGCGGGCGGCGATCCGCAGCCTGAACGAGGCGATAACATCGGTGGGTCTTTGCCTGCATCAAGAGAAGCGCTTTGTCGGTCGTATTGACAAAGGCTTTGATTTCCTTGGATACCAGATCCACCCTTCTCGCAGGTTGCGCCCTTCGGCTGAAAGTTTGCGGCGACTTGTGGTGCGTGCCGGCCGGCTTTATGAGCAGGGAGACGACATCGGTCGACTCCGGCAGTACGTCACCCGATGGACCCGCTGGCTGTGGGGTGCATTGGATGGCCTGGTTTCCCGGAGAGGAGGCGTCAAACGTTACTGGGTCTATGTCCTCATAAAATTGCAGATCAGCGGTGTCCACTTACCGCAGGCATGAGGGATCGCCGGTCTATGACCGGTTCCCCTGACACGCCTTGATCGCGATTCGTAACGCCGCTACAGGTCTGGCGATAATGTGGGATGATACATGTCTACTTTTCAATCTCCGTCCCTCATTATATTAATCGGTGTAACAACGCTCTCTGGGCCAACAATCATACCCACACCCCCCCGCCACCCCACCAAGCTCCTCGTCGCTCAGTTCCTCCTTATGCGAATCGATCTCTTCTTTTGTAAAATCGAATCCTTGCGCCTTCACGAATTTTATTCGTTCCGCTGCCGAAGCCTGCTCCTCCAATTCCTTCCTGAAATCCTCGTCGTTTTTGACTCTTTCCAGAAATGCTTTTGCGCTTTCAATAGACATGTGTTTTTCTCCTTTCCCGGTTTGTTGTTAATGATTTGTTCAGACAAGTTACTGATGGTAATTACAGCAAAGACCATGCCACATTTCACGATACGCTAAGAATTCCCATAACCTGTTGAAATTCTATTGGATATCTCTTCCTTCAAGAAAAACGTCTTCCAACGTCTCCGAGCGAAACCCCCGAAAAAGGCAATATATTGTAAGTCGCCTGCAATATATTGCACTTTTCGGTTTTTTGAGGGTAAGGCCAGGGGATGAGGATCAGAAAACATTTCCCCCAAATACTATATATTGAGGTTGGTCAAGTTTTCAGTTCATTCGGTCGCTGTAGAAGGTTACTTGCATTAAGTCAGCATCGCACACCCGCTAATATTATTCAAGACTGAAACATCAATTCTTCACCTTTTTTGAAAATATTCAAATGCAAGATTAATATAGATAATATAGCATCAGCCCCTGATAGGCAGGACCGAGGGTGGATTTGATTTTTTGGGCTATCACTTCGATCCTGAAGGGCTTGCCATCGCCCGAGCGAATCTCCAGAACAATCTCTCAGTGGGTTGCTGTGCATTGAGGTATGAGCTGGAGGAGCTATCGTTTCCCGCCTCAAAGCAAATTACGTTATCGCGATGAACGGTCCCGAAACGCTCCACATCATGCATCAGACGGGCTGGGAGTCTGGTCTGTGACATCGGTTTGGCCAATAATGCGCTTCTGGTCCTCAGTCTGAACATAGTGGATGATCGCGTTGGCTACCGCCATAGAAGCGGTCGGGTCACGCTGCAGGAGGGCACGGAAATGCCTCCTTATATCTCTGGGACTGACTGGTATGTAACGCCCTTTCAGGGCTTCGAATTTGGTGGATATAAACCCAGGGCGTTGCCCTGGGCTGGTATGTTATGCCCTTTCAGGGCTGAATCAGAAAGGTATCAATTCAGTTTCAAAGCAGATGATGGGCGAAGTTAGGACCAAGCCACATTTCACGATACGCTAAGACCCCTCTGTTTTCTTCTCCTTCTTTCCTATCTTTCGTGTTAAGGTTTGAGTCGAGTAAAGAACATTTTCTGGGCTTGGTCCTAACTTCGCCCACTTAGATGGAGAACCGAAAAAAAGTTCAATTTGAGAAAGTGCGGGATATTTTAAGTCGACGGGGAGGCTACATGGTTCAGAGGCCTGAAGGGCCGTGACATACCAGCCCAGGGCAACGCCCTGGGA
>Ga0233437_1007887_pt1 | contig 10101 bp, 11 predicted proteins | sample SI_122_August201_FD_182714 | JGI IMG/M metagenome (GOLD analysis project Ga0233437, IMG submission 182714) | Seawater microbial communities from Saanich Inlet, British Columbia, Canada - SI_122_August2016_200_MG | ecosystem: Environmental > Aquatic > Marine > Inlet | place: Canada: British... | reverse complement strand
TATATTGTTACGGTCGATCAGAATGCCAGACAGGTCATCAGTCTGGCTGATTTATCTATCCAGGCTTATTACCATAAAGAGATCGGTGGGCAACTGACGGCAGACATATCCTATAAAACCACTACCAATGCACCTTCATACGGCTGTACCTTTGTCGATCTTAATGTTGATGTGCCACTTTGCAGAGTGACCATCAATGAAATCTATAATATCCATGATTCAGGGAAAATAATTAATCCCATGATGGCCAGAGGGCAGGTTGAAGGAGGTGTTATCCAGGGTATTGCGGCGGCACTTTCCGAGCAAATGTTAATCGACCCTAAATCAGGTAAGGTCTATAACAATAATATGCTGGATTATAAAGTTCCCACCATGACTGACGCTCCGGATGTTCACTCTGATTTTGTGGAAACTGAGGAACCAACTTCCAGTTACCAAACCAAGTCATTAGGAGAACCGCCAATTATTTCTCCTCCACCAGCTATTAGAAACGCTATTTTACATGCAACCGGGGTCGCCATTAATGAATTACCCATGACACCCCAGGTAATTTTTGAGCATTTTAAAAAACAAGGGTTGATTTAAATAAGAAAGCGGAGATAACACAACCATGTTTCAGTTAAATAATTATATAAAAGCAAATTCGGTCAGTGAAGCCATTGAAATGCTAAAAGCTGATGCTGATGCCCGATTGATTGCCGGTGGCACCGATGTCTTGATCAGACTTCGTGAAGGTAAAAAAGAATTTGGCAGGCTAGTGGATATCCATGATCTGGGGGAACTTAAACAATTGACGATCCAGAATGATGGAACCTTGATTATCGGATCCGGTGTAACCTTCAGTATGGCAATGGCTTCCGAATTGATCCAAAAAAATATCCCTATTTTAGCAGAAGCTTCCAGTACAGTTGGTGGACCACAGGTTCGAAATGTGGCTACTATTGGTGGCAATGTTTGTAACGGTGTCACCAGTGCTGACAGTGCTTCCTCTTTATTTGCACTGAATGCAATTTTAAACCTGGAGGGGCCGGACGGTAATCGACAAGTTCCAATTGCTGATTTCTATCTAGGTCCTGGTAAGGTTGATCTTAAGCACGGTGAAATTTTAACAGCATTTATTATTGCACCCCAGAATTATCAAAATTGTTACGGTGTTTACTATAAATATGCCATGCGAAATGCAATGGATATCGCCACCATCGGTTGTGCTGCCATCTGTAGAGTTGAAAACAATCACCTGGCAGAGTTACGACTTTCTTATGGTGTCGCAGGACCGGTCCCCATACGGTGTTTTCAAACAGAAACAATGGTAAATGGGAAAATCATCTCTGATCAGTTGATCAGGGATATCGGGGATAGTGTTATAAATGACGTTAATCCCAGGACATCTTGGCGGGCTTCCAAAGAATTTCGATTACAAATTATCAGTGAATTAGCCAGAAGAGTGGTTCGTAATGCAATTGAAAAAGCAGGGGGAAAATTCTAATGAAAAAAAACATTTCTTTTACAATTAATGGTCGACGAAAAAACCTGGATGTCGATATTCGTCAATCCCTGCTGGATGTCATTCGGGAAGAAACCGGAATTACCAGTACTAAAGAAGGTTGTGGTGTTGGGGAATGTGGTGCCTGTTCAGTGTTAATTGATGAGGTACTAGTGGATGCCTGCATTTATATGGCAGTCTGGGTTGACGGAAAAACCATTCGCACTGCAGAGGGGGAAAGTAAAGAGGGAAAACTATCCAGTGTTCAACAGGCCTATGTTGATGAAGGGGCCGTTCAATGTGGATTTTGTACACCAGGCTTAATTATGGCCTCCACTAGCTTTGTGGAAAATCAAAAAGATCAACCTGTCACAAGCGATGATATCCGGAAAGCTCATGCCGGTAATATCTGTCGTTGTACAGGATATAAAAGCATCATTAACGCTGTCGAAAAATGCCTCAACGAATAGGATAAACATAATCTAATGATTACAAATAAAACCATATTCAATTTACTAAAACAAATGGCTGACGCTTTCACATTCACTTTTGGAGATAAGTGTGAGATCGTTATTCATGATCTGAGTAATATCCAGCAATCAATCGTCTACATCACCGGCGACGTAACCAATCGGGTTGTCGGAACCCCTGTTTCTGATGTGGTTATTAAAAAGATCATGGAAAAGGGCGATAAGGTAGAAGATCAGTTCGGATTTAAAAGCATTACGGATGATGGTCGGGAACTAAAGTCCAGTACTTTGTTTATCAGGGACGATAATGAAAAAGTCGTGGCCGCATTTTGCATAAACCTGGATGTAACAGACTATCTAAACGCCATACAAACAATCAGTGCTTTCGCTGGAGGATTAAAATCCGGCGAAATAGAAAAAATCTCAGAAAAAATTGCCTATTCCGTTGATGAAACTGTGGATTCACTCTTTGAACAAGCCGTAAATGAGATTGGAAAAAGACCGGCAACCATGACCACCCCTGAAAAAGTTAAGCTGGTTAAATCCCTGGAAGATAAAGGTGCCTTTCAAATCAAAGGAGTTGTCAATCAGGTAGCGATTCGGCTGGGGGTTTCAAATTTCACTGTTTATAATTACATCAAAAAAATACGTGCCACCAATGGTTCATCGTTATATAAAGTTATTAATTAGCGCTTAACAGATTGATTGGGTTTTCCTCAGCGATACGGAAGTCGCAAATCAGCCCAATTCAACATTTATGAGGATCAATCACAAGTTATGTTTTTCAGAATCTAAGTTGCTTTCTTTAGCCATAGTCCGTCACTTTCGTTTCTTCCTAATATTAACAAACTCGTATAATCCTAATTTTAAACTTCCATGTTTCGTTAGAATATCAAAATTAGATAGTAGGGTAAAACACACAGAACCCAATATTGGATTTATTGTTGTTTTTTATGCTCATATTTGATAATTTTCTCATGCTTGAACAACTTATGGCTTATACTTATTCTTAATTTATTTAACGGCAGAAGATTACTCTTCGGGTCTTGAAATAATATCTAGTATCGATCTTGATTTGATTCTGGCTGATATCGTTTTGGGAAGTTATACAGGGATCGATATCCTGAAAGAGGTTAACCGATTAGAATTGAACGTCCCGGTTATTATGTTTACAGGTGTGCCTGATATCAATACTGCTTCCGATGCTGTGAGACTTGGTGCTTTCGATTATTTACCTAAACCTGTTCATAAGGATGTACTACTGCACACCACTAGTAGATTGTTTCCAATATAACGTTGCAATATTAATGATTCTCTGATAAGATGTGACCATACAATTCGATCACATTTTAACTAAGGAGAAAACTATGCCATTTGTTAGTAAAAGAACTAAATTAGTAATTGAAACTAAAACATTGGAACAGCTTAAAAAAATTTCTACATCCAGAACTGAGGTGAAAGTAAAAGTGGAAAGAGCAAAAATCATTTTGGAATTTTATTTTGGAAATTCAATCAGCTCAATTGCAAAACAACTAAACACGAACCGTCCAAAAATAGATCGCTGCCTTGATAAAGCCTTTGAATTAGGTGTTATGAATGCGTTAAAGGACCTCCCCAGATCAGGGAAGAAAGCGAAAATAACAGATGATGCACGTTCATGGGTCATTGCATTGGCATGTAAAAAACCAATTGATTTTGGCTATTCATATGAACTTTGGACGACAAGACTTTTAGCTCAGCATGTTCGAGATAACTATAAAAAAGAAGGATATGATTGTCTTAAGAAGCTTGGGCGAGGAACAGTCTCAAAAATTCTAAACAAGCATGATATTAAACCACATAAAATAAAGTATTATCTTGTAAAAAAAGATCCTGAGTTTGATGAAAAAAAGGCTCAAGTTTTATTTTTTTATAAAACAGTAGAAATGTATAGAGAAGGGAAACAGGATAGTGGTGATAATCTTTTTTTCATTTCCTATGATGAAAAGCCTGGGATTCAGGCAATTGAAAAAATTGCACCAGACTTACCGCCAGTTAAGGGGAAATTCAGTAGTGTTGGTAGAGATTATGAATACAAAAGACATGGAACCCAAAGCCTAATGGCTGGGATAGATCTCTTGACGGGGAAGATAATTGGCCAAGTAACTGATCGCCATCGCAGTCGAGAGTTTGTTGAGTATCTAAAAAAAATTGATAGGGTATACCCTAAAACACATAAAATCAAAATGATACTGGATAACCATTCTGCTCACATTTCAAAAGAAACTAGAGCCTATTTGAAAACAAAACCCAATCGGTTTGATTTTGTATTTACGCCCAAACATGGTTCTTGGCTAAATCTAATTGAATGTTTTTTCAGTAAAATGGCTAGAACATTTTTGAGACAAATTCGCGTATCATCAAAGGCTGAATTAAAGGAAAGAATTGAACTATACCTATCAGAAGTAAACAAGGACCCAGTAGTTTTTAAATGGAAGTACAAAATGGATGAAATAAAGGTATAGTTTATTGATATATTAATTTGGAATCAAACTACTAGGAGTCGTATTGGTCAATACCGAAAAATGTAACGGATGTGGCGACTGTGTTGACGGTTGCCCGTACGGTATGATCTTGATTGGCAATGACAATATCGCCTTTAAGTGTGATTATTGCGATGGTGATCCGGCTTGCGTCAAAGAATGTGAGCCTAAAGCTATAATTTTTGTTGAGGGTGACAAGGAATTGCGCAAGATCAACGGTTTGCAGATGAAGCATCGCAGCAAAACCGGCAGTCCAGCCGAAAAACGCTATCAACTTGGAACAAACCTGCTTATAAGTGCTAGAGGATAAACCTGTGCCTCCATAAAATTGATGATCTTGCAAAAAGTAAAAATCAATTGAGTTTTTGTGGAGCCGCATCATTATAAGTATTAATCTAATTTCGCTGACACCTATAGGTACAGTTATAAAAACCCAAACGTTTTATGTATTGTAAAAAAAGCAATGCAATAACCTGAATATCACTGATCAGATCTGACATACATATATATACTCATTGAGTATATATATGGTTTCTGGCATATATCCCCATGCAACAACATTCAGGTTAATTGCTCGAAAAAGAGAAGCCACAGTGAAAGTGCTTACTCCCTGAGCAAATGCAGTTATACCTTTCACTTGCTTGATATAATGTTTAAAAGCAATAACTATCGCCGTATTTCCTGAAGTAGCAGAAGAGGCTTGCACCTTATACACAGGTTCAATTTCCATAGTTGTGCATTCTTCAGTCACAATGGCGCCAAAGAGCTTTTTAAAAGTCGTCAGAACTTCTTTTATATCGACCAGGAATAGTATTTACATTTGGCACACCAGCATCGTTACGAGTTGGTTCAAAGGTAGAGACAGGCAGATTAAATATTTCATTTTGATGTGTGTAAATATCACAAATTTGACAGGTAACCTATGACAGTGGCATACTTTTCGGATAATAAAATATTATAAGACTGTTGAAATAGTTGAATGGAAGAAGCGCTTGAGATCAGGGTGAGTGCATTTAAAGGGATTTAGTACAATCCAAATTCATTATATAGTGTCGGGCAAAAATAGCTATTTTTCGGCGGCCAATCTTGTTATTTGATAGGGGGAAAAAAATTATTGATTTCTTGCTTGGTTATTCTCCAATATTTTATCAAAAATACATAATATTTATAAAAAAGTACTGATACCCGTATTTTTTAAGCACATTACTCCGCATGTTTTCGATTTATTTTTAAACTTTTCAGGCCGCTTGGTATTTCCAGTTCTCTGAATAAGTTTTATTATATCTCTTACACCTGATATCCTTTTTCCTTTCCTGTTCCTGCGGTAAAAAGGGCACATTATGCTTTTTTCTATAGTTTAAATGATCTTGTTTTTCCAAAGATCTTTTAAGAAATCAATAAATGGATAAACGATTATATTTTTATGGATGACTCTTTTCGTTGACTCGAAGCAGACAATTATTTTTTTGTCGACCTTTACACTCTTTTCCTCACAGAAAGCGTTTATGCCTGATAGATGTTTAGTGTTTATCTTTTTCGATGATTTTACTTCAATCAAAACCAGAGATCCGTTTTCTAGTTCTATAACAAAATCAACCTCATATTTTTCGTAAGATCGCCAATAAAATAACGAAATCATTTTTTCGTTTTGATTGATAAACGCTAAAATTTCTTGAAATAGATACTGTTCGCAAGCTGTCCCATATTCACTTGTTTTCTCGTGCAACGAGAATCTTTTTAATAAAGCGTTTCCAATTCCTACATCGAAAAAATAAAACTTGGAACTTACCATGGCTTTGCGTTTAGTCGTTTTAGCAAAGGGATACAAGCGACGGCCAATCAAAGTATCTTCCAAAATTTGAAAATACTCTTTTATGGTCGGAGCAGACACACCCACATCGGAACACAAAGAATCATAAACAATCTGTTCTGATACTGTGGTAGCAGCTAGTTCTAAAAATTTTGAAAATTGAGCTAACGAGCGCGCCAAAGCCTCTGCTTTTATTTCTTCCTTTAAATAAACGCTTAAATAATCTATAAGTTCAGACCTGGGATCTTCCGATAAGATCACTTGCGGTAGGGTTCCCCATTGCAGCACCTGATTGAGTGAGATCTTAGCCTGGGTATATTCAGGATAAGTGAAAGGAGAGAAGGAGATGATTTTCGCTCTACCACCTAGTAAGTTTATGCCTGCTTTTTTTATTTTTCTCGTACTGCTGCCGGTTAAGATAAAACGAAAGGTAGTATTTTGTTGAATGATGTTTTGGACTTCATCCAGAATGATGGGTACCTTTTGTATTTCATCAATGATGATAAGCGTTTTACCTTCACTAGCCTGGATGATTTGATTCAATCTAAACGGTTCGTTCAATAGTTCTATTTGTAATTGTGTGTTTAGTAAATTTATATAAATCGCATCAGGATAGGTATGCTTGAGAAAAGTGGTCTTCCCTGTTTGTCTTGGACCAAATATGAAAATACTCTTTTTATTTAATATTTTCGTTAAATCTAATAGTCGTTCTATCATTTTATCCCCTCCTTTTTTTTGCGAATGCTATTTGATTGATGACTTATGTCTTAATATCAATTCCATAAAAAATAAAGATAAACATTATATTTTATGAAAATATCTAAAGTTTTAGTTTATAATTTCTAAATTACTTCTCATCTTAATCCAATTATACCGCCAAAGGGTAAATATGACAGTGATATACTCTTCGGACAATGAAAGATCTTGAAATTATTAAAATAGTCGAATGAGAGAAAAGGCCAGAAACACTTACATCATATTGACACATACAATTATAACTATTAATGAAAATCTAAACATGCATATAAAATAGGCAGAAAAATGTGTTCTATTCAAATGACACTTAATGATGATTTAGTTGAACATGTTGATATCATTGTAAAAAAGCTTAATATGACTCGTTCTGCATTTACTCGTAAGGTATTGAAGAGCGCGATTGATTACTATAAGACAAGTCTTTTGGAAAAGCAGTATATTTCTGGTTATTTAAATAAACCAGTAAATGGTAATGAATTTTCTGTTTGGGAAGATGAACAAAATTGAGGGGATGAGTGAAAAGAGGCGAAATTGTCTGGTATAAGTTTAAAGTTCCTGATAAAAAACACCCCGTTCTAAATTTTGACGAGAAACTCCATTCTGGAGTACCTTGGAGAAACCACAATTGCGCCAGTTACAACTACAATAAGGAATATTCCTAGTGAAGTATTCTTGTCCTGGGAAGACGGGATGAAGCGAGATTGCGTTTTAAATTTGGATCATATACAAACAGTGACTAAAAGCAAAATAGGCCCTCTTGTGTCTTCTCTTTCCACAATAAAATTAGATCAGGTATCTTCTGCCATTTTATTTGCTCTTGAATTGAGCAGCAATATTGATTGAGATGGTTTATTTACATATCATGGAGGATAAAAAATTGACCTTTCTGATAGTCGCAAAAACTCTTTTTACGATATTGACGTATGCCATTTATTATCGAAAAGAGTTTTCCAGAATAGAAAACTTTAAACTGGGTGAAGAGAGCATAGAGAAGTTTTTTTTAAGTTACAAATATATTATTAAATATATGAAATTATTAACTAACTACTGAACAAATTTAAAAAAATGACGATCAGGGAAAAAAGCCGTGCAATTAAAGGGGATATTCTACATTTTTTATCTGACCCTAATTCTGGAACATCAGATCAATCCTATCAATATTTTGAAAACGGATTACTATTGATTGAAGATGGTCTGGTTACAGATGTTGGTAACGAACAAATACTAAAAAAAAAGCTCACCGATAAATTTGAGATCATTGATCATAGCGGAAAACTGATCCTACCCGGATTTATTGATACCCATATTCATTATGCCCAAACCGATATTATCGCCTCCCACGGCAAACAACTGCTGGAATGGTTAGAAACCTATACATTTCCCCAAGAGGGACAATTTAAAGACCCTCATTATGCAGAGGAAGTCAGTGAATTTTTTCTAAATGAACTCTTACGTAATGGAACCACCACAGCCCAGGTGTTTTGTACTGTCCATCCCCACTCAGCCGATATTTTTTTTAAAAAATCCCATGGCAAGAATTTACGCATGATTGCCGGAAAAGTAATGATGGATCAAAATGCACCGGGTTATTTGAGGGATACTCCCCAAGAAAGTTATGATGACTCTTTACAGCTGATCAATCAATGGCACCAGAAAGACCGCTTACTTTATGCGATTACACCACGATTTGCCGTGACATCGACAGAAGTCCAATTGGAAAAAGCCGGTTCATTGATGAAGGAAGCCCCTAATTTGTACATGCATACCCATCTTTCAGAAAATGTGAATGAAATTAAATTAGTTTCTGAACTATTCCCCTGGAGTAAAAATTATCTGGATGTTTATGACCATTTCGGTTTGGTAACCAGCCGGTCTACGTTTGCGCATTCCATTCATCTGAGTGAAACAGAGTATCTAAGAATGGCTGAAACCGGAGCTGCAATTTCCTTCTGCCCTACCTCAAACCTGTTTATCGGAAGTGGTTTGTTTGATCTGAAAAAAGTCAGTGGCCAAAATATTGCGGTAGGCATCGGAACTGATGTGGGTGGCGGCACTAGTTTCTCCATGTTTCAAACATTAGCCGAAGCTTATAAAGTATTGCAGTTGAACGGACAAAACCTATCACCCTTGCATGCTTTCTACCTGGCAACGCTAGGTGGTGCAACTTCACTGAATTTGGATTCTGTCATTGGAAATTTTGATACCGGCAAAGAAGCTGATTTTAATGTGATAAATTATAATGCCACACCACTGATGGAAAGACGTCTGCACTATGCGGAAACCCTTGATGAAAAACTATTTGCTCTTATGATATTAGGAGATGATCGATCAATTGATGCGACATACATAATGGGTGAGCAAACATACCACTGCGATGCCTAAATCTTTTAATGGTACTAAGGGGCAATTAAATGCACTGCCGGAATTAAAAAGTTTTTTTATCAGACTCCTTTGATAAAAAACTACCTAAAAACCTTAGAAAAAAACATCAATAAACCCTACATGGAATTTGATCAGAAACAGAATTTCACAGTTGACTCTCCCCCATCGTGTCTGGTCCCCCAGATTCTCCAACCATTTGAGCAGCGGATGAAAGAGACCTACCGTCCCAACCCGCTGACCTTTCTCAATGTTCAGTAGTCCCAGAAAATCAGAGGTAAGGTTTAATAAATATCAATAAACGCATATTATTCAGCATTTTCGTTACAAGTCCGATGATATAGTGGTTTATTTTATTGATCAGACAAGGTTGACTTTTTATTGGCAATATATATACTAAATTATATATACATTAAAATATGGAGGAAAAATGAAAGTTGCAAAATTATTTAAAAACGGTGGAAGCCAAGCGGTTAGATTACCTGCAGAATTTAAGTTTGAGTGTGATGAGGTTTATATTAAAAAAACTTCATATGGTGTTTTGTTAATTCCTAAATCTCATTCTCCTTGGAAGATATGGCGGGAGGCGCTTGAGAAATATGATTTTCCTTTTATGGAAGAAGAAAGGCAACAGGGAGAACAATTAAGGGAAGGATTAGATGAACTTTTTGATTGATACTA
>Ga0233437_1007885_pt1 | contig 10102 bp, 10 predicted proteins | sample SI_122_August201_FD_182714 | JGI IMG/M metagenome (GOLD analysis project Ga0233437, IMG submission 182714) | Seawater microbial communities from Saanich Inlet, British Columbia, Canada - SI_122_August2016_200_MG | ecosystem: Environmental > Aquatic > Marine > Inlet | place: Canada: British... | reverse complement strand
AGTGAATTCATTGCTCCATACTTAGAATACTTCTCTGAAATTATTCTAGAGAACCCTTCATCTTCTCCATTCCATTGTTGTAAGAAGTGAGCAATCCCCCCTAAAGAACTTTTACGCTGTTTTTTTCTAATTTCTGCAGCTGCACTTTCCATTTCCTCAATTAATTCATCGTAATCTAGAAATTCCTTAACTTTATTAACAAATTCTTCTTTCTTAACTAATCGTTCTTTGTTACTTTTATCAAATTCAGATAGCTCATTAATTATTCTATTTAATTTCTGTAACCAAGAAATCATACCTTCGTAATGAAATTTCTTTGCTTCTAAAATTCCGTTCTTTAACATGTTTGTTGTTAAGTAAGAACTTAACATTTCAGTAACTCTTCCAGGAAGATTATGTCCTTCATCGATTATCAAGATAACATCTTCTAATTCCAATTCTAACTTCTTAAATATTGTTGACTGCACGAAAGGATTAAATAAATAGTAATAATCACAAACAATTACTTCACACTCTTTAGCAAGTGCCAAAGAGATTTCATAACTGCATATTTTCTTTTCTTTACAGATTCTAATTAATTCTTCATTGTGTAAAGATCCTCTGTTTTTAATTTCTTTAACTAATAATTTTGCTTCTGTGGTTAGCTCGTTCTTAATTTTGAAGTTATTAAAAAATTCACATTCTCCATTCTCCACTACACTTTTACAATATTCATTAAAATCGCTACCAAATAGATTAGCGATGTCTTGATTACACATCCATCTTTTACCAATCATATCTGAGCAAGAAATATTTTCCCCAGTTTTCTTATTAATTAACTTAACAGTATCAATTGCTATCTTATGTTGTGTGTGTCTGTTGGTGAGAAAGAAAATTTTTTTCTTTTCTCCTATAGCTTTTTCTAACGCTACTGAGAGAGCAGAAGCAGTTTTTCCTAAGCCCGTGGGAGCATGAGCAATTAGAACTTTTCCCGTCTTTAAAGCAGTTCTGAAGTCTTCAACCAATTCTTTCTGGCCTTCTCTAATCTCTTCATGGGGGAATAATGTGTTCTCATTACTAGAATTCATTATTTTTAAACAGAAATAAGCCCTTTAAAAATGTTTGCCTTAATGTTTTGATAATGTACACAAACTTTAAATATATGTTCTTCAAAATAGACTTTGTAATGAGTAAATGCTTAAATATAACTGTTTCAACCTAACTATCTCTAGGGGTGTGGATGGAAATATTTACAGGGGGTTGGTAAATTGATCAGAAATGAAAAGTCCATCTTTGAGGTTTTCTTTCGCGAGAAACCAGCAATGATGTTGGTGGAATTAAAGAATGCTAATGCTAACATTTACGCATCAGTATTAGCAAAACAAATCGATTGTACATACAGTCATGTTGTAAAGATTTTGCAAGAAATGCAGAAATCTGAGTTAATTCGTTTTAAAAAGGAAGGACGTTTAAAGTTGTTAGAACTTACTAAAAAAGGCCATGACATCGCATCTAACATTGAGAACATAAGAACCCAGTTATAGGTTCTTTTTTTTCTTTTTTCTTATAAGGTTGTTATAATACCAAAAAAATAATCCTAATTAAATTTCTAATCTTTATTCAATTGGCTTGTTAACGCACAGAGAATTCTCTTTTCCAGGATTCTGACAGAAATCTAAGGTCTTTTCTTGATGATCATTACAATCTACACTATCATAACAATTAACATTCTTAATAATTGTTCCACCAGTAAGGCCATCTGTACTGATTGTAACACCAACCATTAAAGTAAAGACTAAGACCGCAACGACAATTAACGAGATTTTTATTTTATCCATCTAATATACCTCAATAAAATAAAGAAAAGAAATGGAAGATAAAAATGTTTCGGAAATTATCCTCCATTGAATCAAACAGGAAATGGTAAGAAACCAAACTGGTTCCTTATTTATTCCATATACATCTTTAATCTTTCTTGATTAAACTTCCAATCTTGAGGAACCTTATTAGTTCTTTTGTAATACTTGATTAACCTTCTAATCTTAGAAATTGTTAACAATTTTCCTCTGTGACCTGTTTGGTCTTGTTTGTTCTTACCAAGATGTTGGTTAATCTCAATTAGTTTTCTGATTAAGTTCAACAAGTCTTCTGGTAATTCTTTAGTTAACTGATTTTCTTCTAATACTGTTGTAATCTTTTTTTCAGTTAATGCTTTAACACTATTAATTCCATAACTGTCTCTTAAAACCATACCAATTTCAGAAGATGTTTTCCCTGCCTTTGCATACTTGATAATTAGTTTTTCAACTTCTTTTCCCTTGTATGGTGCCCAGGATGGGACTTTCTTAACAGGTTTTTCACTTCTACTTTTTCCTTTATCTCTACTATGCATTCGTGCCATTGTTTATATTTCCAACTTTTTGTTTTATATTTTAAGAGAAAGAATAATTATATCCCTTTCTCCAGTGTATGCGAGCTTTCACCAACATACCTCTCAAAGTTAAGGTTAATTTACTTGGTTGGTTTATAAATGTTCTTATGATTTTTATCTTCTTTAAACTTATCACTGCTTTTATATTCTAATTTACATTTCAAAGTATAAATGAAAAAATCAAACCTTGGTTTAACTATAGTCATTTTAGTAATTCTTATCAGTCTACTCACTTTCTTTTGGCCGAGTTCTTATGTTAAAGGAGGTGTTTGTGGTTTTATTGGTTGGGGAGCTGAAGCATACAAGGAAGAGTCTGATTGTTTTGGAATTAAGAGAACCACATATCCTTGGGGTTGTATGGACTGTTGTGAGACACATTTATGTTATGGCATAACGTATGATCAGAAATGTTATTTGGAAACTTATAATCGTGAAGGATGGAATAAAGAACCAGTGGGATGTAAGTAAATTGGTCATTAGCTTTATATATCAACTTTCTACTTCTCAATTTGAAATGGTTAAGGAACAACTAAACTTTTTAGAAAGAATCTTGGTGTCTTTAGTTGCAACTACCACTACCACAGCTTGAGCTAGTTATAGCTTGGCTGATTTCTACCACTTTTTATTTTAGAATTTGTCTGGGCGTAGCTAGTTCTTCAAGAAAAATGGCACTAGAAAAAATAATATTATATCATGGAGGGCATAGGGACAAAGTACTTGGTCTGGACGTATATGGATTAAACCAAAACACTCCGTTTTATTGTACTCGAAGTTGTTCTTTAGCTAGGGAAGCGGAGAACAGTTATGGTTTAGAAGGAACAATGTTCAAACTTGAAGTTCCTAAAGAAATATTTGATGAATGTTTAGCTGCAGGATACTGGATTGAGAGGCCATACATGGGTTGTATTCCCATGGATCATTCAACTGAGGTTGTTATAAACCAAGGGGAGGGAATAAAAATTATGAACAAAGTTATTGCTACAGAGAGGAAGACTTTTTAAATCACAAAAAAAATCAATCCAAGATCAATTAGAATTAATTTTAGTGATTGATTTTTAAGTGGTAAATAAAGGGACAAACTTTATTTACAACAACAAAATAAACACACATGAGGTAACTAAAATGAAAATACTAACAATTCACGCAGATTTTATTGAATTTCAAGCTAAAAAGAAAGCTTTCAAGAACGCAGAAGAAGGGATTAACGAAGAAAAACAAAGAGTAGAAGAATGTCTTGTAGTTTTTACTGCTGTTGAGAAAAGAGATGAACATCATGTTAAAGGAATAGTTGACAAATATATCCAAGAGATCAAAAACATTGTTCAACAGGTTAATGCAAAAAATATTGTACTCTATCCTTATGCACACTTAAGTTCTAGCTTATCTTCCCCTAAAGTGGCTGAAGAAGTTATGAAAGAAGCTGAGAAAGTGTTGGCAGAAAAGTTTAATGTTGTCAGAGCACCTTTCGGTTGGTATAAATCATTTGATGTTGCTTGTAAAGGACATCCTTTATCAGAGCTGAGCAGAGAGTTTAGTGTGCAAGAAGAGAGTGGTAAGGTAGAAGTTAAGGAAGAAGAATTAAGTAAAGAAGAAATTAAACATTTACTTTCACAAGTCTCTCGTTCAAGACTAGACACAAGCAAACTTAAAGAAAATGATCACCGAATTATTGGACAGAACTTAGACTTGTGGAGTTTTAACGAAGTTGCACCTGGAATGGTTTTCTGGCACGATAAGGGATTAACAATTAAGAATCTGTTAGAAACTTATTGGAGAGATGTACATCGTAAGGGTGGTTATCAAGAAATTTCTACACCACAAATTATGGATAAGAAACTTTGGTTACTATCTGGACATTGGAACAAATTTAAGGAAAACATGTTCACTTCACTTTATGAAGATCGAGAGTTTGCAGTTAAACCAATGAACTGTCCTGGTGGGATGTTAGTCTACAAATCTTCTTCAAAGTCCTATAAAGATCTACCTTTAAGAGTTGGTGAATTGGGCTTGGTGCATAGACAAGAGTTATCTGGAACACTTGCGGGATTATTTAGAGTAATCCAATTTACTCAGGATGATGCACATATCTTTTGTACAGAAGAACAACTAGAGGATGAAGTTGGAAAAATCATTGACATTGCAAATGAAATGTTTTCTACATTTGGATTAGACTTTGATCACATTGAGTTATCAACAAGACCAGAGAAGAGGATTGGTAGTGATGAAATCTGGGATTTGTCTGAAAAAGCACTTGAAAATGTTTTGAAGAAAAGAAATATTGATTATCAAGTTAATGAAGGAGATGGTGCTTTTTATGGACCTAAGATTGATTTCCATTTGAAAGATTCTTTAGATCGAAGTTGGCAATGTTCGACAATTCAATTAGATATGGCACTACCTGAAAGGTTTGATTTAACTTATATGGATAAAGATGGTAAAGAAAAAAGGCCAATCATCTTACACAGAGTTATCTATGGGGCAGTTGAACGATTCATTGGAATTATGACAGAACACCTTAATGGGAAGTTTCCTGCATGGCTTAATCCTGTGCAAGTTAAGGTCTTAACTATTAATGATAGTTGTAATGAGTACGCTGATGGAATTGTTGAAACTTTAATCAGTAATGGATTTAGGGTAGAGCGTGATTATCGGTCTGAAACTATTGGTAAGAAAATTAGAGATGCCCAAATGAATAAGGTTAACTACATTCTTACAATTGGCGAAAAGGAAGTTGAAGCTAAGAATCTTGCTGTTAGAGATAGAAACAATGAAAATAAGTTTGGCGTTTCTGTTGAAGATTTTGTTGCTCAGCTAAAAGAAGAAGTTGAGAAGAAAGAGTTAAAATAACTTTTTCTTTCTTTTTTCTTATTTATTTTTTAGAGTTTCTTCGTTCTGAACTAGAATTAATTTTGTGACCATTTTAAGCACACCTCTTATGAACTTGTTCGTACAATTCTTGTCCTCTTCTCCAAACTGTTGAACCCTTTCTTTCCCAAACTCTTCTAATTCTATTTTTTGGAATTGGATTTCTGATAATTACTTCTGGTAAAACAAACTGTTGTTGTAGGATTTCGTTGCTTAAGTAATCAGTTAAATTAACTACAGACTCAAATCTTTTTCGATATAATTCTAAAGTTTGTGCATCATTTGGATCTGAATAAAAAAATGGCATTATGTGGCTTGCGTCAACTACATGAGCGTTGTCCGTTGCTAATAGATTTGCTTCTAAAAGGTTAATCTTCTCTCCACCATGGTCTCCTAAATATTGCATTAATGCCCATAACGCTTTTGGATATTCTTTACTATTAATCCATTCTTGGGGTTCTGGGGACAGTAGGGCATAAGTTACTTTTGAATAAGCTAATTGTGGTAATCTTTTCATGCCTTTAACTCCTTTTGGAATAAATTGACTTCTTGGCCACAATCCTTTAATTTCATCAGATCGAATTCTTTTTTCAGTATCTGGATTATGATGTTCAAAACTGGGATGACCTTCTCTCATTTCCTTATAACGTTCTCTGGTAGTATAATGGTAAACAGAAACAAGTTTGTCTAAAGCCATTTTTTCTTTAACTCCAAAAAGTTTCCTTCTTCTATACTCTCTCTAATCTCGTCCATCATCTTCTTGAAGAAGTATAAGTTGTGGTAAGTAATTAATGTGTTAAATAATATTTCTTTTGCTTTGTACAGGTGATGTAAATATCCTTGTGAAAAGTTTTTGCAAGTATAACAATCACAATTCTTATCTAGTGGAGATAAACTTTCTTTAAACTTTGCATTACTAACCTGATAACGGAACTTGTTTCCTTCATTTCCGCCTGATTCTGGTCTGAAAAAAACAATTCCTTGTCTTGCTAATCTTGTGGGCAGAACACAATCAAAAGTATCTAATCCCAGTTCTACATAATTAAAAATATCTTCTACTGCTCCAATGCCAAGAAGGTGTTTAGTTTTATCTTCAGGCATGTATTTCAAAGCAGCTTTAACTAATTCTAAACTCTCTTCTTTTGGATCCCCAAAGATCGAACCAATACTTAATGCATCAAAGTCTAAAGATGAAATAAACTTAGCACTCTCTTCACGAAGATCTTTAAATCTGCCACCTTGAACAATTCCATAAAGTGCTTGTTTCTTGTCTTTATTCAGTTTCTTAAATTCTATCAAACTTCTTTCTTCCCAAGCGTGTGTACGAGCTAGAGATTTTCTTGTAGTTTCATAATCAGCATTAATATCTAAACATTGATCAAATGCAAAGATTAAGTCTGCTCCCAACTGACGTTGAACTTGCATACTTTTCTCAGGATTAAAGCGATGTTTGCTTTCATCAATACAAGATCTGAAATCAACACCTTCATCATCAACCTTACAAAGTTTACCATTTAGGCTAAAAACTTGAAATCCTCCTGAATCCGTAAACATTGGCTTGTGCCAAGCAGAAATTTTCTGTAAGCCGCCAAGCTTTTCAATAATCTCTGCGCCTGGTTGTAAGTACAAGTGATAAGTATTTGAAAGAATTGCATCAAAGCCAATTTCATTAATCTGAGCGGGAGTAAGAGACTTTACAGTAGCTTTTGTTGCTACTGGAATGAATGCCGGGGTTCTAATCTTTCCATGAGATGTTTCAATAACTCCCGTTCTAGCATTACTCTCCTTATCTTTGTGTAAAATCGTGAATTTAAACATATAGTACTTTTTAGAGTAATCTTTTTAAAAACGTTTGCTAATTTGATGTAATAATGGCAGACGAGAGATTAATAGAGAGATTGCGTAAACAAATAGCAACTACTGAAAGAAGAACAGGTCCAACTCCAAAAGGTGCGGGAGACAAAGTTTTTGATTATTTAGATGAGCAACTTCGATCATATGATCTAGATGGGCAAGTAGTTGCGGTTGTAACCAGAACAGATGGTGGAAACATCAATTGTTATGGGCAAGAGATTCCTGTTGATAATCTCTTTCGTGCATTAAATGTTAACATTGGTGCAAGAGGACCAGCAGTTACCAGTCCTCCTGGAACTCCATCTGAAGACTTTGTAGAGCATGGTTCTTTGGCACAAATAATTTCTCATAGGGGAATTAATCGTTTAACTTCTTATAAAAAAGGATTTCTGGTTCCGTTAAGTGGCCCAGATCAGAAATATGCTGCTTTGATAAATATTGAAGTGTGTTTTGATGATCCTGATGTTGTTGCATACCAGTTCCCTCGAAGCAGCTAATCCTTTCTTATGATGCTGTCTAGAAAGTAGAAGATAAGTATACTACGTGCCGGCACGATTATTTTTTAGTTGAGCAGCGCCAATTGAGGCGATGAGATTTTTCGAAGAAAAACTCATAATAACGCCGTGCCATGCTCAACTAAAAAATGTGCCTCTTGCAGGTAGTATACTTTTAAATGACTTTCTGGACAGAACCTTTCTTAGGTAATATTTTTAAACAACTAAATATTAATATGTATCTAAGAGGCTTTAGATGGAAGAAAAAGAGTATGAACAGTTGCTGCGGAAGTACAAAGCAAAAGTACAGAAGGAGTTTGGTGAAGATGCAGTTAAAGTCCCCACTCAAGTTAGTTCTAAAGAATATACTCAATTTAAAGAAGAACTTTATCCTACACATTACTCTCTATACGAGAAAGCGTGTAACTTTGCTGAAAAAACTTTAAAATTAGAAGCTGATAAGAAAAAAGCAGTTCAGATGAGAAAAGACATTTCTGCTTGTCATCTTAACGTAACTCCGACCGGGGTAACATCATTATCTATCATTCTTCCATTAATTGTAATCTTTGTTGGGGCTTTAGCTTCATATGTAATCTCTCAAATGATGTTCTTTGTTATTTTCTTTATCATGGCTGGTCTGTTAATGATTCCAGCGTTACAAAATGTTCCTAAGTTTATGGCAAATTCTTGGAGAATGAAAGCATCTAACCAGATGGTCCAATCTATTTTTTACTTAGTAACTTATATGCGACACACCTCAAACTTAGAAAGAGCAATTGAATTCGCTTCTGACCATTTAGACCCACCATTATCATTAGATTTCAGAAAAATACTTTGGGGTGTTGAAACTCAGCAATACAGTACTATCAGAGAATCTGCAGATTCTTACTTGATGGTTTGGAAAGAATGGAACACAGAATTTGTTGAAGCATTTCACTTAGTTGAATCTTCTTTATTTGAAGGCTCAGAAGATCGTCGGTTGGCTCTATTAGATAAGGCCTTAGATGTAATTCTTAACGGCACTTATGAGAATATGTTGCACTATGCTCACAATTTAAAATCTCCAATGACTATGTTGCACATGCTTGGAGTTATCTTACCAATCTTAGGATTAGTTATCTTGCCTTTAGTAGTAAGTTTTATGGGTGGTGGTACGGATACTAATCCTCTCACCACAGCAGTTTATATTTCTGTTCTTTACAACTTTACCCTACCAATTGCTGTATTTTACCTTGGAAAGACTATCTTATCTAAACGTCCTGCCGGTTATGGTGCTGCGGATATTAGTCAAAAACCTGGAGTCAAACGATTTGCAAATGTTAACCTTTCTTTAGGTAAGGCAGTAAAGATTAGTGTAAATCCATTATATTTTGCTATTATGCTTTTTGTTGTTCTGGGGATTATAGGTCTTAGTCCAATAATTCTTCATACTTTAGATACTAATTTTGAAATTCAGGATGAAAAAGGCCAGTTTAAAATGTTAGAGTATGTTTGTCATCCAGAACTGCCTAATTGTGAACCAGAAACTAAAATTGGCCCTTTTGGGATTGGTGCTTCATTGCTTTCTTTATTTGTAACTATTGCCTTTGGTGTTTCTATCGGATTATTTTATTCATTACGTTCAAAAAATGTTATTAAGATTAGAGAACAAACTAAATCGCTTGAAGAAGAGTTTTCTTCTGCAATGTTCCAGTTAGGAAATCGTTTAGGGGATGGTATTCCTGCAGAAATTGGTTTTGCTCGAGTTGCAGAAACTATGAAAGGAACAACTTCGGGAGATTTCTTTAACATTGCTGAGAGGAACATCACTAAACTAGGGATGGGAATGCAAGAGGCTTTATTTGACCCTAATGTTGGTGCAGTAAGAAGTTATCCTTCTAAAGTTATTGAAAGTTCAATGAAAGTTTTACTTGAGAGTATTAAGAAAGGGCCGAGAATTGCTGCCCAAGCTTTACTTTCAATGTCTCGTTACATTAAAGAGATTCATCGTGTAGAAGAACGTTTAAAGGATCTGATGGCTGACGTCACCTCTTCAATGACAGCACAAGTTAAATTTCTTACTCCTGCAATTGCTGGAATAGTTATTGGTATTACTTCTATGATCTCTTCAATTTTAACAAGGTTAAGTGCGCAACTATCCTCTTTCGCTTCTAATAGTGATGGTGTGGGTGGTATGGGAGACATGTTATCTATATTTGGAGTAGGATTGCCTACTTTCTATTTTCAGATTGTTGTGGGAATTTACATTGTTCAGATTATTTTTATTCTTACAGTTCTGGGTAATGGTATTGAGAATGGTGCAGATAAGCTCGGAGAACGATTTGCTTTAGGAAAGAACATGATGAGTGGGACGTTATTATATTGCTTTATCTCAGGTGTTGTGATGCTATTATTCAACCTATTTGCAATGAGTATCATGAAGAATACATTGGTATAGAAGATGTGTGTCTTCAAATACAATAAAGTATATTAATTTGAG
>Ga0233437_1007882_pt1 | contig 10104 bp, 7 predicted proteins | sample SI_122_August201_FD_182714 | JGI IMG/M metagenome (GOLD analysis project Ga0233437, IMG submission 182714) | Seawater microbial communities from Saanich Inlet, British Columbia, Canada - SI_122_August2016_200_MG | ecosystem: Environmental > Aquatic > Marine > Inlet | place: Canada: British... | reverse complement strand
CATTTTTTGGGAATCATCGAGCATATCCAGGGCTTCCTGGGCAAATTCTGAATACTCAGGATGCTGTAGCAAAAGAGGTATGAGCGACAGCCGTATCCGTGCATCGTTATGAACTACGAGGCCTGCCATAAGCTCTACTGGCGAAATGGAATCCATATTTCCTGGAAGGCTATCGCCAACGACAAAATGCACCCCGAGTCGATTCATCTCTTCAATCAACTGATCAGCCGAAAACATAAACTAATTGTAGCATGGGAAACCGATTTATTGGGGTAACGGTAAAACGGTACAGCCAGAAAGGTGCCACACGTTCATTTTCACCGGTGGCACGGTGAGACACTCGGAGACCTCCCCCGGTCTAATTTTGATAGAGTTGGTTTTCAAGGCGTAACGATTTTCCGCCTGGAGCCCCCATGCCCATATCGTACCAAAAACGACGCCAAAGTTGGTTGGAAATGGCACAAGCATTCCCTGCGCCATTGGACAAGAAGGTCTCGCTACGAAATATACCCAAGGTGGCCAGACTCTCGCCAGCCCAACAACAAGCACTCGCCCAAGCTGTGCAAGCGGGTTTAAAGCGTATTCCAACCGCCCTGGACTATTTGGAAGTCAACCCGGACGCTACCCCCCAGGAGTTGCTGGATGTGGTTACCGGTCCGGCTTCGCATCCAGAAGAACTCGAAACCAGCCAGGGGATACAAGCCGAAAATAACCTGGAATCTCCATCCACGATGACCCACACAGACATCCCCTCGCCACACACTTTGAAGGCACTCGAAGAATTGGTCGGTTTACTCAACGCCTGCTACCCGGAGATGAACCCGCATTCGGCAAAAGCGCTGGCCGAATCGCAAGCGTTGCGCGATGTGCTGGCGGTCCTGGTAGTTTACCAGCAGGTTTTTGATTCACCGCATTTCAACACCGATTTTGTGGTGGTGCTATTTCACAAACTGCTTGAACGAACCTGGGAACAGCTCAACCGGCGGATTGCCGCGAATCCGGCATACCAGCAAGCCCTTCAGCTCAGCATGGGGCAAGCAGGCGTTGGAAATCAGGGGGCAACAGGTCCGTAAGCCGGTAATTATTGCCCGGTTTGCGGTCCTTGATTCCCGGACTTCATTTACCCACCCAACACATCCTGATCAAACTTGACTTTCTGAAGTAGGAGACTTTGATGATGAATAATCTACTCGACCGCCTGCGCAAATCCGGCCTGAATATCATGGTGCTGGTGGTTTCCATTGTGATCTTTGTGGTGACCTTTATGGCGCTGAATGGGCTGGCCCAGGCGCAAAAACCACCTACCGTCCAGGTTCTGGCCGCCGCGCGCAGCCTGGATATCGGTGCGATCATCCAGCCAGCCGACATCATTGAAAAGACGGTTTACGAGGATGAAAACACGGCTCTATTCATCCCCGTTGACCAGGCTGTGGATGTCGTTGGCGGGATCGTGGCGCTGCCGGTTTCTGCCGGTCACCCGTTTTTCAAATCAGCGATCCTGGCCCCAGCTAGCGAAGGCACGCGTTTTTCGGCGGTTTTGAACCGATATCCGGACTACAGCCTGTTTCCCCTGCCACTTGAAGCCATGAATGTCCTGGCGCCGGATATCGAGCTTTTCTTGCCAGGCGACCTGGTGGGGCTGACGGTCGTGATTGCTGATCGCCCGCAAGTTATCGAAACCAAAGCCGCCCCTGAACAATTCTTTGAAATCACGCCGACACTCTCCGAAGAAGCCCTGCAAGCCACGCTCACCGCCTATGAAAGCCAACAGAACAAAACACCGCAGGAAGAGAGTCTGGAGAGAACCTATCCCCCACTGGCAAAAGACCTGTTTCCTGCCGGGGTGCGGGTGATCGCTGTGCAGGGAGCTGCACCGGAAGTATCTTCAGGAGATGGCGATTCCGCCGTCCAAACCAGCCTGGTCGATCCAACCCGGACACAGATGTTGATCCTGCTAGTGCCGAACCAGAGCCGGGAAGAACTGGCCCTGTCCATGCAGCAAGGCGACCAGTTGATCGTGTCGCTGCTCGCTCGGGGCGAGGATATTACCACCCCTGGCTTCACCTATTGGGATTTCGAGGATGAGTTCAAGTCAGACCGGGCTGAAACGCTGGGCTTACCCAGGGATGAAACCATGACAATTGCTCCCACGCCACTGGTTGCTACCCCCACACCGGATATCACCCCGGCATCGGATTTGTCGCCAACCGCGACCAGCACGCCTTAGAGGAGGTAATCTTCATGCAATTGCTACTACTCGGGGCGGGGTCAACAACCTCCCGCTTGAACCTGCTATTAGCTGAACAGGGCCATCGTATCGCTGCCCAACTGGCAGCCTTTACCCCCCAGCACATGGATCTTTTCGATTTCCAGGGCGTTGTGGCGATTGCGCCAGAAGCTTCGATTTCGACGGATAGCCTGCTCCAGGCTGCCGGGCGCGGCAAAATGATCTTCATTATCGCCGGGGAAGGCGATGGCCTGGCTGCCTGGGCGGGCGCGACGGGTGTGCCAACTTTCGCCTATCCCCCGTCCGAGCTGGACACCAACAAGCTCTTTGAAGAAATCCGGCGCGCCGAAACCGGCAGCCGGGCTGCTGACGAGCAGTATCGCCGTGCCGTGGTAGGCAGCGATATCGCTGCCCGCATCCAGTCCGGGATGCATGTGCGTAAGATCGCGGTGACCTCCCCTAAGGGGGGCACGGGCAAGACTACCATCGCCGTCAATCTGGCTACGGCCTTTGCCCTGAGCGGGATCACTACCTACCTGGTCGATGCGGATGGGAATGCCGGATCGCTCCAATATCATTTGCGTTTGCGGAAGGTCAAGACCACCATGATGGGGCTGCTGCGCCGTGAGCTGGCCCGCCGCGATGCCACCACGATGGATGCCATCGCTTCAGGAGCAACCTACCTGGAAGCCTTCACCACGATGGAAGACCTGCCCACCCTGAAGGTGCTGCCCGGTCTGATCACCGATGACCTGGGCAACAAAGCCTTGCAAGACGAAGAAAAAGTCACCCAGGTACTCAAGGGACTATATGATGCCAGTGTAGCTTCCGGTGGGGTGATTGTGGTGGATGTGGGCATCAACCCGGCCCATGTGGTACACCGCGCGGCCCTGCAACTCTCGGAGGGCATCGCCATTGTCATCAAACCCGAAATTCCCGATCTGGCTGAAACCCGCCGCTGGATCGCTCGCATGATCCGCTCGATGGGAGATGTGGTGGGAAGGGAAGCCGCCCATGAATTCATCGGCAGCCGGGTCAAGCTGTGCTACAACCAGGTCGTGGGCAGTGGTTTTAAATCCGCGCACAAGATGCTCCAGGAAGCCTTGCGAGAAGAAGCGATCCACCTCGACATGACCCCCAATGGCATCATCCCGATGGTGGATGCGCATATGGCTGTGCATGCCGTCAACAGTGACCGGCGCGATGATATCCTGATCTGGCGCTATAAAAACGAGCACCCGGAAGAATTGGCTGCCTTTGCGGATGCCCTGGTTGGTTTTGCCGCGCACTTCGTGCCTACTGTCCAGGAAGGCGCCGCCCGGGTGGGGATGTTGTCAAGAAACGACAAACCTAAACGGGGCATGTTCGGGAAGTTGTTGGGGCGGTAAGCCACCAACGACCTACAACCGGCTATTCCCCAAAAACAAGGAACCCTTATGACTTTCAGTCCATTCGATATTACCGGCGAAGATATGAAGCCGTCCGTGGATCAGCACAGCGATTCAGAAGACGAGCGTTGGTGGCTCATTCTCTACAAAGAGGGGCAGGCCCGTAAGGCTGAAACCGCCAGCCAGCGTTCGCTTTCTCCCACAGATGTGGAGGCGCTGGCGCGCCAGGTCTTCGAGAGCGTACAAGAGAAAGCCATCCACTCGGGTTATCGCCTGCCGGATGAATATCTCACCCGCCTGATCGGAGAGCTTTCCGGGCTTGGCCCCCTGCTGGCGCTCATCGCCCGATCCGATATCGAGGATATCGCCATCAACCTGGGGCATATCTATATCTACACCACCGGTGCAGGTTGGGATCACTTCGGGCCAGCCCCGGAAGGTATCGGTGATGCGCTGCGGGTGTTGATGGATCGCGGTGGTCAGCGCGCCCCTACACCTGACCACCCAATCGCCGATGCCATGTTGCAGGTGATGGTGCCAACCGGGGTTGGTGTTCTTCGCAAGGGCTTGCGCATCAACTATATTATGGCCCCAGCTTCGCCCTATGGCGATACGATCACAATCCGGGTTAGCAGCTATCGCACGGGAAATGATGGGAGTAACCTGGCCATGCTTTGCCAGAAGCGCCTGCCCCCCGTGGAGCGTCCGGCTTTTGCCCCGCTCGATTTCCCGTGTGGCGATGGCGTTCTTACCCCTGAAGCGGCTAACTACCTGCTGGCGGTCATGGTGCAGGGTGGCACGATGATCATTGCAGGCGCCACCGGTTCAGGGAAGACCTTTGTTGCCCAGCGTATTCTCCAGGAGATGCTGGACTTCTACCCCCGCGGCGACATTCGCCTGTTCATCGTTGAGGACAGCAATGAGATTGTGCTCAATGCCTGGGATGGCAACAAACATAGCGATACCGGCAATATCGTTTACACGGTAACGCGTCCCGAATCCGCTGGCGGGCCGCCGCCTGTAACGATGTATGACTTGATCCGTGCCGCCCTGCGTTCTCGCCCGCATGGGGTCGTTATCGGGGAGGCACGCGGCCCGGAGGCCTGGGAGTTGGCCCGCGCCGCGGCTACCGGCCACGGGCATTCGGCCTTCACCATCCATGCGACCAGCGCCGAGCATGTCTGGCCGCGTTTCCTGCAGGTTGTCCAATCCCATCCCGATGCCCAACGTATGTCCAATGTGCAAATTGCCCAGAGCTTTGCTGAAGCCGTCACGACCGTAGTCTATATTGAACGCCATCCCCGTTATGGCCAGGCAGTGCAAGAGATCATGGAGGTATCCCCCGTGGTGGAACGCAGTGCGGCACGCCCCTCCTTTTCGCCCCTGTTCCGCTTCAACACCGATCAGGAAATGCTCCTTCCCACTGGGAATCGACCGATGCGACCAGGATTTCAGTGTGCGGATTTGAATTTACCTGAGGCGTTCTTCAGGAAGCAAAACGCTTAGGGAGGACAGAAGACGGATGACGGAAGACCGGCCCCCGGTACTCTGTTCTCTGCGGCAGGGAAACGCGTTATGAGTAAAAAGATGAATCCTGACAACAAGACAGACGAAATCAAAATCGGCTCATCTCAATCTTTCGTCTTGGCGCGCGGCCTCCAACAAGTCGGTGGATATTGGGTTTTGATGGGCGAGGATGGCAGGCAACGAATATTCGCTGAACTTACAGCGGATCCTGACCGGCTGGATGTGCGTCCGATGGATGCCTACCGGGCATTGTTGTCATCCATACAACCCGGTTGGACCGTGCGCATGTTGCAGATCTTCTGGCCCGACCCGTTGCCGCGCCAGGCATTCTTTGAGCAATTCCAGGAATGGCATGAGGAAAATGATAGCGAGGGCCTAAGTCTGCTGCGCCAGAGCCTGTCCCTTTTTCTGCAAGAATCCCCCCTGCCCTTCGTGCGCCGCACGATCCTGGAATTTGTATTGATCGCCGGAGACGAGAGCATCAGTTGGTGGGAAGGCATCTCCGCTGCCATTCGCACTTACGGTGTCAAGGTTGCGCCGCTTTCCGCCGAAGAAATCCAGGCCTTGGCTCGTTGGGTCTTCAATCCAGCATTAGATTTTTGACGAAATGACGGAATACCAGCACACCGTCCTCCGTCCCCCGTCTCCTTTCTAACCATGAAAAAACTCTTCCAAAAAACACCCCAAATAACCGCCGAAGAACACCAGCGCCGCGAAGCTTATATTACCGCCGTGGCTCCTGAAGCGGTTGAATTAGGCGAGGATTACCTGCTTTTCCCGAAAGGCGTGCTATTCCCGCTCTCCGTACGGGGCAGTGGCGCGCCAGGGATGCCAGACCGTCCCTGGGCGAGGCTATCTGCCCAAACTTTCGGGGGTATCACGGTGCCCAGTATGTATTCGGTTTCACTGCGCAGGGAAAGCCCGGATACCTTGAGCCGATCTTTGCGCTCCCGCCGCACGTTTTTTGAGGGTGTCTTGCAGGCTGCCGCGCAGAAAACCGGGCGACGTCCTTCGCAAGCTGAACGGATCATGGATCATGCCATGGACAGCGCCGAATCGGCATTGACGTTGGGCGAACCGGCCTACCATGCTGCCTTGATGGTGGGCCTTTTTGCCAGCCGTGAGCGGGTAACGGAAGCTGAATCCGCGCGCCGTTCCCTGGAAGCAAACCTGCGTGCAAAAGGGTTGCTGCCCCAGCGCCTGGTCTATATTGCCAGGCGCTCCCTGCATCACTTCCAACCCGGTGGAATTTTATTCCCCGGTTTGGACGAGCCCACATTGATGCTTGATGAAGCCTTGTCTTTGCTGCCACCGCCAACGCGCCGTGTCATGCCTGCCCAGGGTGCGGTGTGGGTTGGCATACACAGCCGCAGCGGGCGCGATGTGTATTTTTCATTCAAACACGGCTTTGATCCGGGCGCACCTTCCCCGCCGCACGCCACAACCTTGTTATTGGGCGAGATGGGAGCCGGGAAGACCAGCCTGATGCGTTCAATCCTGCTGCAACGTCTGTTGCAAGGCCGCACGGTGGTCAGCATCGATCCGGAAGGGGAAAATAATCGCTTGTGTGAAGCCGTGGGGGGTAAGGTCATCCCGGCGGGCATCCCTGATGATCCTGAAACGTGTCTTCTCCATCCCTTGCAAGCGTCTGAGCCTGCCGAGATGCTCTTGGCAGTACGTTTCCTGACCGCTGCATTAGGAGGTGAGCGCACCCTCACCCCTGAAGTGCAGGCAGCGCTGCACGAAGCGGTCAAACGGCGTTGGGAGCGTCGCCCTGGCGCCTTCTCGATCTCCGGTCTGGTCGAAACGCTGGGCGCGGTCAATGTGCCCCAGGCCTCCATTCCCATGTCCTTGCTGCGCCCTTATATGCGCGGCGGTCTGTTCGATGGTTTCTTCGATCGCCCCAATGCGCTGCTCTCACCGGATTTTCCGCCCGGCGAGTGGTGGAATTTCGATCTCTCCACGTTGCGGGAGGAAAACCGGGATGTGGTGCATGCCGTTCTGGCTTGGTTTTTATATCATGCCGTTACCGTTGGCAGGCGTCCGATGGATGTTTTCGTGGACGAAGGTTGGCGTCTGTTGCGCAGCGGGCCTTTCACCGATTTGCTTGACGAGTTGGGGCGCAGAGCGCGCAAGCGTGATGTGGGCGTGACCCTAACCACGCATTTGCCTGCCGATCTGATGGCCAACCCGACTTCATTGAGCATGGCTTCGACGGCCATGATTGGGCGTATGGGGCCAGATGAAGCGTTTGCCTTCTTCCGCTCCCTGGGCGTCTCGGAAAGCGAAGCACAGCGCAATGCCGAGCAGGTTTCGCGCTTGCCGCCCCATGTATTTTTGGCAGCCCCGTCGGGTGGGCGCGGGGCTCTCTTTCCCGTGCGCGTCACCATCCCCCCGATGTGGTTGCAATTCTGGGAAAAGATGGGGGCGACGAATTAGACGTTCGTGCAGTAGTTGGGTAGTTACATAGTTCAAGGTTCCAACTACGCAACCATCAAACTATCAAACTATGAATACCATTACTTGCCCCCAATGCGGGCACGAACACAAGCTTGAAATCTGTCCTCTGTGCACCGGGAATTGGGAAGCCTGGGAACTGCAATTTGCAGCGGTCGCCCTACCCCGCATCCGTGAACAAATTTCGGCCTGGCTGGCTCAGGTACCGCAGCCCATCGCAATTGAAATCGCCGCCTCGACGGCAGGTGTCAAAGTGCGGCTCTATGCACCGCCGGGGGTAGCGCAAGGTGTGGTCAAGGCCTGGGCTGCCATGATCCACCAGCAGACGCGTTGGAAACCTACCGGGGAGGGATTGAGTACATCCCAACCGTTTTACGCCCTGCGAACCAACCAGCGTATTCCCAATCTGGTGATCCAGGAAGGCGATCCCTTCCTGGCCATCAGCGGTCAGTTGCTAGGCCAAACCCAACCGGATCAGGGCACTTCCCTGCGAATATGGATATTGGGCGTCGAAAAGCAACTACAGGAGCGTGCCCGTGCCCTGGCCGCCTATTCCTACGGTTCAGGGCACGGTGTCGAGGGGGATACGCCCAATCCGTGGGTCTTGCGCCTGGCCGTATGGCGATTTGTCTTGATGCTAGGGGCCGCCATTGCCGCCCTTAGCGGGGGCTGTCTGGCCGTTGGGTGGATTTCTGCCCTATTTGGCTTTGTGGGGTTGGTGAGTGGGGGTGTTTTGTTTCTGGTGGGCGTTCTGGGGATGCAGTCCTGGATGGAGTGGCGTTCAATTCCCCAGGAAATCCTGGAGCTACGGGCCAAAGATGCCGTGCTAAAGATCTGTTTCTCGCTGGATGCACCCCAACCACAGTCCGTGACATTTTTATCCGGGGAGAGTCATTGGGCGGGGGTTGATAAACCCGAGTGGCCCGGCGTGCGCGCCTACACCATGCCACTGCCTGCAAGAGAAATCGCCAGTTTGATCACACCGCCACAAGCCGGAGAAGGCAGTGGGGTGATCGACCGTGATGTCCAACAGGACGTGCCTGCGCCACCGCCCTCTCCAGCGTTGGTATCAGCCCCATTCGCAATTGGTGAAAGCGTGGCAACCGGAGAAAGCATTGGTATCGACCCGGACGGGCACGGCGTCATTACCGGGGGCAGCCGTACCGGGAAATCATCCCTCGTGTATGTGCTGCTCAAGCAGCTCATTGCGCGTGGGCAGGACGCGCCGGGCATCTTCCTGGTAGATCCCCATCTGGGGTTGGCGGATGCGTTCCTGCAAGCCGTGGATGATTTGCCGCCTGATTTACGGGAAGAAGGAATTCGCCGTTTGCGGGTAATCACCCCAGATCAACCTGAAGTCGTGCCCCTCAACCTGCTGGCGGTTCCGGAATATGAATGGGCGGGCAATGCGATCATTGATGTGGGCCAACGCATCTGGAGTGACTATTGGGGGCCGCGTATGCAAGCCGCCTTGCAAGGTCTATTCCGGCTGGCGCATGCCTGGAATGCGCACAACCCGCATAACCGTCTGGGGCTGCTGCACATCGTCTTTTTGGCTTTCAACGCGGATTGGCGCCATGACGCGATGGCCTATCTCTCGCCCGTGGAACGCATGGGCGCTCTGGCTCTGGACGCTCTCTTGGGGCAATTGGCGGGAAAATATGGCAATTCGAACCAGGGCTGGATCACCGAAGTCGTCAGCCCGATCATGTCCAAAGCCATGGCTCTGGAACTTTCCCCCTGGTTATTTGCGGCCATGCACCAAAATCGTTTTGTGGATCTTGATGGTTGGATCAAAGAGAAGGCCTGGATTGTGATGCGGCTGCCCTCCGGGGAGATGGGACGCGAAGGTGCGCGTTTGACTGCTGGGGTGGTTTATAACGTGTTTGACGCTGTGTTCCGCAAGACGACGTTGTATAACCCGCAGCCGTTCTATTTTGTGATTGATGAAACCCAGGAAATTGGTGCCGGAATGCGCCTGGAGTATATGCTTTCCGAAGGCGCAAAATTCGGGGCGCGGGTCTTTGCTCTGGCGCAATCGCTATCCATGTTGCGCCGAATTGAAGGCTTTGAAGCAGTGGTACAGTCGCTATTAGCCAATACATCTACCCAGGCATTTTTCTCCCCTGATCCTGAAGATGCCGATTTGATCCGTGCTGTATTGAATATGAGCGTGCGGTACGGTGATAGCACCCTGGATTTGCCTTCGCTACAAGCATGGCTGCGGGCACGTATCAGTGGACGCTGGCAACCGCCTACGCTGGTGAAGGTGCCATTCATTCCCCCTGCCGATCCTAAGCGAGTACAAGGTATCATTCGCGAGGTGATCACCGCTCACCCAAAAGATTATGCTTCACCAGATGACTGGCAGGCGCAGGCTGTTAATGATAATCTAAAACGCGCCCACTAAGGTCAAAAACGCGCAACGAAAGAGCGCCCACCTGGGTCACATAATCCGTTACCATAAAGAAATTTCTTGATAGGTAACGGAGGTCCAGGAGATGG
>Ga0233437_1007880_pt1 | contig 10106 bp, 7 predicted proteins | sample SI_122_August201_FD_182714 | JGI IMG/M metagenome (GOLD analysis project Ga0233437, IMG submission 182714) | Seawater microbial communities from Saanich Inlet, British Columbia, Canada - SI_122_August2016_200_MG | ecosystem: Environmental > Aquatic > Marine > Inlet | place: Canada: British... | reverse complement strand
GGCGTGGTCTATTGGCACAATTATTAAAGATGAAGTACAAACAGGTGTGTTCCTGGCAAGTCTTATTGATGAAAACTTTTTCACGTTTTTACTGCCAGCTACTTTCTTTATTTTATCTTGTCTTACATCTTTCTCAACAGGAACTTCTTGGGGAACCTTTGGCATCATGATTCCCATTGCGATTCCATTGTGTTATGAGCTTGAACCACTTCTGATGGTGCCCTGTGTGGCAGCCACACTTGCTGGTGCTATCTATGGTGATCATGCCTCACCCATTTCTGATACAACCATTTTAAGTAGTACGGGTGCGGGAGTGAAGCACATTGATCACGTACGCACACAAATCCCCTATGCCTCAACAGTGGCGCTTGTTTGTTTTATAGGCTATTTAGTTACAGGATTTACGATTCAGTATGGTTTGGTCATTTCCGGTGTGATTAACTTTGTTCTCTGTATCCTCATGCTTGTTTTTTTCTTGAAGCGATTTAATCAAAAGTAACCCTAATCATTCTGGATCCATTATTTATTTGCTTATTTTTACTATGAGAACAACATGTCTCTTGTTAATCTTTGTTTTCTGGTGTATTTCATAAAATGTGATATCTTTTAGCCCTTGCCAGGAAGTGGCCTACAAAATTCTTAATGACACAGATCAAAACATCTTTTTAACAGGGTGTGCGGGAAGTGGTAAAAGCTATTTGATTAATGCTTTTTTGCAGGACAAAGATCGCAAAACGTTTCCTGTTGTTGCGAGTACGGGTGTGGCTGCGGTCCTTGTACATGGAAGAACTTTCCATAGTTTTTTTGGGCTTGGTATTATGGAAGGTGGTCTCGAAGCTACAGTAAATCGTGCTTTAAAAAACAAACCACTATTGAGTCGTTTGCGCAAAATTACAGGTTTTGTATTGGATGAAGTGTCCATGATTCCGGGTCCAGCTCTTTCTGCTGCAGAAATAATTTGTGGTCTTGCCAGAAAAAAACCTCATATCCCATGGGGAGGTGCTCGTGTTATTGCTGTTGGTGATTTTGCCCAACTTCCTCCTATCTCAAAAGGTAGCTCTGTTAAGCCATGGGCTTTTTTAGATGACTGTTGGAAAAAATCACAATTTAAACCAATCGTCTTAAAAACGTTGATGCGATTTCAAGATGAAGATTATCTTCATGTCTTGAATGCCGTTCGTTTGGGTGTTGTTGATGATGAGGTCACAGAATTTCTCAATCAAAAGACTTATGAAGAAGATCCTCAGGCCTTAGAAGACATTCCTTTCTTTTTCCCTCTCAGAAGACAAGCAGATTCTCTAAATCAAAAACGTTTGGCTGAAATTGGTTCTGAGCTTGTTGTGTTTGAAACTGAGTATACAGGTGATGCTTGGGCTAAAAAGAGTTTAAAAAACAATATACCCATTCCCGAAAATCTATGTATTAAAAAAACAGCTCTTGTTATGTTGCGGATAAATGACCCTAAGTTTAGATTCGTTAATGGGAGTTTGGGGCATATTATTGAAATCGAAGAAGATAAAATTCATATAGAATTATTAAAAAATGCTAAAATAGTTGAGATTGAAAAAATGGAGTTTTCTCTTTTGTCGGCGAATGGAGAACCTGTAGCCACAGCAAAAAACTTTCCCATCACACTTGCTTACGCCGCCACAATTCATAAAGCACAAGGAATGACTGTAGATCGGTTGGCCGTTGATTTGCGCCGTTTGTGGGAACCAGGGCAGGCCTATGTTGCCTTGAGCCGTGTTCGCTCAGGAGATGGACTAACCTTGTTTGGTTGGGATAAAGATTCTATTAAGGTTGACCCACAAGTTCTTCAGTTTCATGAAGAATTGAAGTGAGGTTATTTTATTTTTAGTTTCGGTGGTATTGGTGAAAAATAGCCAATCACCAAAAAGAGTAAACCAACAATGATTGTTGAAACAATTTGCTCCAAGGCAGCACGATGCCAATAATCTATAAAAACGAGTTTCAAGACGATTAAGCCAAGAATAATAGCGCCTGTGACCCAGGGTGTACGCCACCTCTTTTTTGTGGCATAGATCATGAGTCCTGTAGCAATCACACACCAATAAATGGACAAGGACATTTGCACCACGAGTGAATTGTACATGCTGTCAAAATTAAAAGGAATGCCTAAATATTGATGCAGTGTTCTGATGAGCATTTGTGTGGTCCAATAAAAAATGAGAATCGTTAAAATGACGATAACTGTTTTTCTTTTATTGGTAGCAAATTGATTTGTTATTGTTTTGAGCTTGTCTCGATGTAGGACAAAGAGCCAATAAATGACTGTTCCAAAAACAAAAATCATGCTTAAGTCTATGGGATTGAGTACAGGAAGATAGATCAGAGGTGTCACATTTCCAGGGTTTCCTTCATTAACAAAAACTGTCCAGATGAGTCCATAAAGCGCTATGGGTATCAGTGCTAGATCAAGATATGTTTTAGTGTGTTGATCGAGGGGCCAAAAGATTTTTTTATACTGTGTGATAACCATGAGCATGATCGCCATAGGAATGACACAACGAGCAACAGAAATCCAAGGAAGGGCATAAGGAAAGTGGTGCTCTAATAAATAGGCACCTTCCCAGGAAACAATTACCGTTAATAGCCAAAATAAGGCCAAGTGATAAGTTTTGATAAGTGGTTTAGTTGAGAGATCATGGACATCATGTTTGTGGAGAAACCAGTACTGTTGTAACATAACAATAGGCCAAGCCAGCCAGCCTAAATTTTCAAAAGGATGTTTTAACGAGGCAAGTGTTATTAAGAGGAAACAAAACCAGAAGACTGGTAGGGCGGCAAAACCTGGTGCTGAAAGTTGTTTCCACTGCAAGGGCTTCTTCATAAACTCTAGGCCAACAACAGTGAGAGCTCCAAAGATGAGAGATAAAGAAAACCAATAGTCACTGGGCCCATGGTGATATAATTCAAACACGCCCATGAGTAACCACTGAAAAACAGCAAGAAATAAAAAACTCATAGCAAAGAAATTGTTTTGCGCATATTTTTTTGTGCGATCATAGCTGAACCATCCTGTCAGAAAACAAAAAAGGCTTCTGACTAAGGCGCTAATGAAAACAATATTGAGCACAGGTGCGGTTTGTATTATTTTATCTGCTGGAAAAATGCGAGAGAGGTCATGGAACTGTTTGCCAATGGCAAGAAATGAGGCGGCCACAAACAAATAGCCAAGATAGGTTGTTGACTGATAATGTTCTTTGTTGTTTTGTTTGACTGCCATGGCTCCCAGTAGAACCCAGGCCATGCTAATGTAATAGATAGACATAATAAACAGGGTTGTGATGGCAGCAAAAATAAAGCACGTATTCAAAACAAGTGCTGATCTGTCTTTTGCGTATTTTTTGACCAGAAAATTGCTTGCAAAACAGGATGCTAAGATAAAAAACAAACCAGAATAATCAGCCCACTGTGGGGAAAAGAATTCTTTAAGTTCTGTGCCGATACCAAAAAACCACCAGAAGAAGCCAAAAACAATAAATACATTTACTAAGATGGAATCATACTCATTGAGTTTTGCTCTGTGTTTATAGAGAAGATAAGCAGCACTCAGTGCTGTAAGGGCTTTTACAAGACAACCTAAATAAGAACCATTCACAAAAACAAGCTCAACAAGATTTGTTTTATAGCCAGATTCTAAAAATGAAAAGAGTGTGAAACCAGCAATTATAATCAAAAAACTACCAAAGTAACGTGCTAAAAGGCGTTGTTGATGAATACCAATCCATACTAGGCCTAAACCTTTTAAGGCCCACAAAGCACTTGTCCATTGAGCATTAAAGGCTAAGGGAATTGTGAGGGTGATAAACACAACACCGATGGCTAGAAAACATTCTATGAGTTGTTTGAGGTGTTTTTTCTGACTCTTCCAGAGAAAGGAGGCCATACCCAAATAAAACAAACCAAGTATAAAGGAGCTAATGGCCAAGCCATATTCTGTGTCTTTTACAAGGCCTGATTGCAGAGAAAAACAAATAAGAGGTGTTCCAAAGACAAGGCCGCCATCCACAAGGCCTTTTATGTTAGTTGTTTGTCTGAGAGCAAAAAGCAAGACAAGGCTGATGAAGATCAAAAAGAAGATGATAAGAAAGGGTTCTGTTGTGGCAAAGTATTGCGGTTTATAATATTCTAATCCCCAAATAGAACCAATACCAAAAGTAAATGTAAAACTGAGAAGGTTGAGAAAACGCCAGGATTTGTACCAGGCAATAGCGATAACACCTATATTCAGAATAGCGTAAAAACTAAAAAGAGCAATGTAATTGCCCGATCCTGTTGATACCAAGATGGGGGCGAGAAAGCCACCGGAAAGACCTATAATGGCAAGGGCTTTGGCATCTTGTTTGACAGCGAGAAAAGCAGAACACAGGACTGTTGTTAATAAAATAATGAAGGCAGGTAGTGTTGGAATTAAGTGGTAGACACGATAGGCTGTAAAGGTTGTTAGGTAAACAATGGCAATCCCTGTTCCTTGAATCATGAGGGCATAAAGTTCTTTTTTGTTTCGTAAAAACCAACCCAAGCCGATAAAACCTAAGCCAAGTAAGCCGACACCTATGAGACGAAACTCCATGGGGAAGTAATTTTTGTCGGCAGCGTATTTTAATAAAAAGGAAATGCCAAGAATGAGGATGATAATGCCTATTTTTACGACAACATTTCCTGTTGTGAAAAAATCTTTAATGTATTTGAAAACAGGGTTTTCCGAGGGTGGTTGTGTTTGTTTCGGAGGAACTGGTGGCTGTGGTCTAGGTTGTGGTTTAGCTTTTGCTTGAGGCTGTGGTGTTGGTTGTGGTGTTGGTTGTGGTTGTTGTTTCTGTGGTGTGCTTATGGAAACTGTCTTTGGAGCTTCTTTTTTATAGGCTGCTGTTAGGGTTTGTTCTACGTATTGACCAGGTGTTTGAGCCGCTTTTTTTGGTGGGCAGACTAATCTCTTGAGGACACTTAATTCCAGCTCAACTTTTTTAAGCCGGTCCCGCGCTGACATGATTAAGAAAAAAAGAATACCAAAACCAATTAGAATAATAGTTGTTTCCATATTTCCCCTTTTGAAAGATTGAGGAGATCTTACTATATATGAGTAATTTTGTCATCTAGGCACCAAAGTGGTCATTGTGTGTACGGTAGCAGCGGACAAAGGTTGTGCATTTTGGTAAATCTTTGAGGCTTTCGGCGCCGACATAGGCACAGGCACTTGTGAGGCCGCCCACGATTTTTTGGACAACGCCTTCTTCATCATTAACAGAGCCTTTGTACGGAACAGAGACTTGTTTGCCTTCAGCCGCACGATAACTTTTAAGACCGCCGCTGTATTTATTGATAGCCGCTTTGCTCGACATGCCATAGAAAGACAGGGCGTCTTTTTCAATATGTTGCCAGCCTTCTGATTTGAGTTCCGTGGGTGTTTTAAATAAAGGTGCTTTTTCCCAAAGCAAGCCATCTTTGCTCACTTTGTATTCCCAGTCACCTTCACACTCATCATGACCAGCAAACATGCCACCGAGCATAACAAAATCAGCGCCAGCTCCAAAGGCCTTTACAATATCACCAGGAACAGTGCAGCCTCCATCAGCGCAGACATGCCCACGCAGACCATGGGCTGCATCAGCACATTCAATGACAGCACTGAGTTGTGGATAGCCCACGCCAGCAATAACACGTGTTGTGCAAACACTTCCCGGCCCAATGCCGATTTTAACTATATCCGCTGACCCGGAAAGAACAAGTTCTTGCACCATTTCTGGTGTGCACACATTACCTGCCATGATAACGGCATTGGGAAAACGTTCGCGAATGCGTTTGACGCGATCAACAAAATACATGGTGTAGCCATTGGCCACATCAATGCAAATATTTCGAATGGTGCCCACGGTATTGGCAACGGTAATGAGTTTTTCTAAATCCTCATCTTTAATGCCAAGTGTGTAAAAAGCAGAGTCGGAAACAGGGTTTTGGTTTTTATCAAAAAAAGCGACAAGATCATTTGCGGAATAGTGTTTGTGCAAACATGTCATGATGCCATGTTTGGCTAAAGCCGCAGCCATGGCCATTGTGCCTGTTGTGTCCATGTTGGCCGCAATCACTGGAATACCCGTCCATGTGCTTTTGCTGTTTAAATAACGATAAGTTTTTTCTACGATCACATTTTTTCTGCTCGGGGCTTCAGATCGTTTGGGTCTGATGATGACGTCTTTGTAATCTAATTTAATGTCGTTTTCGATACGCATGATGGTAGCTCCCTTTGGTCGCTTGTGTTTAGTGTCCAGTGGTCAGTGATCAGTAATAATAACTTACTGGATACTAGTTCCCAGTCACCGGACACTGGACACTGAGCACTAATCCCCAGTCATTACTGCCATCTTGTAGTGAAAAGGGATTTTTTTGGCAATAGGGAACTTGGGGTCGATGGTTCGACGGGTCTATGGGGAACTGGGGGAAAAGGGTCGTAGGTTCGCAGGGTCGATGGTTCGATGGTTCGTCGGGTCTATGGGGAACTGGGGGAAAAAGGGTCGCAGGGTCGATGGGCTGACTGACGCTAGACGCTAGACCCCGCGAACGGGGCAGGCGCTAGACGCTAGACGCTAGACGCCAGACGCTAGACGCCAGACGGACTTAGGAGGATTTTAAAAAATTATCTGTGTTTTCAGCCGCTTGGAAGCCGCTGGCAACAGCTTGTTCCATGCCGACTCCTGATAAATAGTTACCGGCTAAAAAGATGCCAGGGCATGTTTTAAGGACTTTTTCTATAGAGTCAATGAGGTTTAGATGTGACGGAAGAAGCTGCGGGATGGCTTGTTCGTAGCGTGTGAATTTTAATATTTTAGCTTGAGCTAAATCAGTATTAAAAATTTCTTTGTGCTCTTTAAGTAATAAGTCAGTCAATACAGATTCGCTTAAACCACACGCAATAGGATCAAGCATGCCACCATAAAATGAAGCGAGCAGAATTTGATCATCAGGCGCACGGTTCGGAAATAAATAAGAGGGGAAAAGTGTTCCCAAAACTCTTTTGTTATTTATTTTTGGCATGAGAAAACCAAAGCCCTCAGGAATGGGTGTGTCTTTGGGAACAGTCCAGTGAATAAGCGTTACAGGCGCCATGGGAATTTCATTCAAGAGTTTTATGCTGTCAGCCATGACTGAAGATAAAAGTTTTGTGGCTTCTTTGGGAGGTGTGGCAATAACAAGGGCTTTTGCTTTTATTGTTTTGTTATTAAAGTGAAGAAGATAGTTTTCACCCTCTTTTTTTATGAATAACTCATCAATCGCTGTTTGTGTTTTATTTTTTAGTTTTTCTGCCAGTTGTTTTGTGATCTGCCCTAAACCTTGTTTAAAGCTATATAAGCCTTTTTTGCTCGTAAGGCCCTCTTCATTAAATCGTTTCTTTTTGGCACGCATGTATTTAACAGCGCCCAAAATCATGGAACCAGAATCATTTTCAAAGTGCCAAAACTTTGGAAAGGCTGCTTTGGCGCCGAGAGTGTGTACATTGCCAGCATAAACGCCTGAGACAAAGGGTGACATGATATAGGTTGCGGCTTCTTTGCCAAAGCGTCTTTGAAAAAAGTCCCATGCGGTTTCATTTTCTTGAGCCCCATTACTAATGAAGGGTTCGATCATTAACCTGACTTTGGCCTTGATGCTGAGCAAAGGTGTTGTGAGGAAGGAGAAAGGGCTCAATGGCAATGGGTGCAGCTTGTTATTTCGGTAGATGTAGCGATTTTTTGATGTGGACGAAGCCGCTATAGCCTGATCTTCAAAATCAAGTTTTTCGATAAGCTTCCAAATATATTCCGAAGACCCTAAAAAAGAATGGGGGCCAGCCTCTAATTGAAACCCATTGCGATGATCTGTTTTTATATGACCACCAACAGTATTTTTTTTCTCTAAGATCAGGACATTATAACCTTTATTGTGTAAAAGGTAGGCTGTTGTGAGGCCGGAAATGCCGGCGCCAATAATAATGACATCATATTCAGACATAAGAATTTTACAAGGCTAGTTGATAAAGGGAGAATCAATCCCTTTTAATTTAGAGGGATCAAAACCAAGATTTCTAATAGCCTGTTCCCAAACATACTTTTCTTCGACATTAAAGAGGATATCTTTTGAAATAGGGCTGGTGATCCAGGAATTAAGCGCTATTTCATTGTCGAGCTGACCTGCACTCCAACCAGAAAAACCATGCAAAACTTTAAGCTTAGAAGTGTCCAATGTTTGTTCATGGTCTATTAAGATGTCGATATCATGAGCTATTTTGATATCGTCGCCTAGTCCATGGTCTTGGGTGTCCTCGTGAATGGTGCCGTCATATATAATCCAAATTTTATCAGGCTCAACAGGTCCTCCATACCATAATGTGAGATCATTATAGTTTGGATTCAAAGAGCCATCGGGCAAAACAATAGAGCCACCTAAATCAATATCAGTTTTTTTATTAATGATGAAACCGCTGGACCCTTTTTCAGTGAAATCAGTCATAAGGATCACTGTTTTCGCGAAGTTAGGATCTGTTAGTTCAGGCATGGCCACGAGGAAGCACGGTTTAAAATTATTTAAATCCATATTTTATGCAAGATGAGGCTTGATAGAAAGCAGATGTCCAAGTGTCAATAGATAAAGATTCCTTGAAAAAGGGCATGGAATTATTGGGGGATATTTTAGTATTAACGCATTAAATAAAAGTGATTTTTTTATTGTAGGTTTTGATTGGATTTTGTTAAAAAGCAGCGCCTAAACAAAAGTGATATTTGTATTAGAGGGTATACGGAATAAATAATTGAAGATTGAAGATTGAAAAACACAAAGCGAAAACATGGAGCTTTGTGACGTATTGGAAATTTTAAGAAGAAGTTAGTCTTAATATGTTATTTAATTACTCAAATGTTTTAATATTTGCGCTAGTTGGCATTGGTTTCATTCTGGTAACCTTGCTTGTGGGTTCGCTCATGCGTCCCAAAAATCCCACACCTGCAAAACTGTCTACGTACGAATGTGGTGAAGAACCGATTGGTTCTGCCTGGATGAATTTTAATATTCGATTTTATGTGATTGCTCTTGTTTTTGTGATTTTTGATGTTGAAGTTGTTTTCATGTTTCCTGTTGTGCGTGTTTTTAAAGAATGGGTGGCCAGTGGGAAAGGCGTTATTGTGCTCGTTGAAATGTCCATATTTTTGCTCATTTTGATTGTGGGGTTTATTTATGTGTGGGCAAAAGGTGATTTGAATTGGTTTAAAAAGATTATTAAATAGGATCGCGGGATCGATGGATCGCGGGGTCGATGGATGTTTTTTTTATTATGGCAACGCTTATAAATAAATTACCGGATTTTTTTGTTACTGCTAAGCTTGATGACTTGCTTAATTGGGGACGTAAGTCTTCGGTCTGGTATTTGCTTTTTGGTTTGGCCTGTTGTGGTATTGAGCTCATGCAAACCGGTGGACCGCGTGCTGATCTTGATCGCTTTGGTTCTGTTTTTAGGGCCACTCCCAGACAATCGGATCTTATGATCGTAGCCGGTACTCTGAGTTATAAAATGGCCAAACGATGTAAGCTTCTTTATGATCAAATGCCTGATCCCAAGTATGTGATAGCCATGGGCAGTTGTGCTAATTGTGGTGGTTTGTTTCAACACAGTTATTCAGTTGTGAAAGGTATTGATAAAATCATACCTGTCGATGTTTTTGTGCCAGGTTGTCCGCCAAGACCAGAGGCTCTGACTGAGGGCCTGATAAAGATTCAAGAAAAGATGATGACAGAAAAGTTATTAAGAAAAGCGTAAGCAATATATATAAGACAATGAATAAAAGAGAAAAAGAAATATTTGATCATCTCAACGATAAATTTCCAGAAGCTGCTTTAGAGTGGGTTCAGCCAGAATGTGGCGATTCATTTGCGTGGCTTGCTGCTGAAAAACTTTTGGAGATTGTTTCTTATCTTAAAGAAACATGGGAATTCAGTTTTGATTATCTTGTTAATTTAAGCGCACTTGATGCTGGAGAGCACTTAGAAGTTGTCTACCACCTGTATTCTTATCGGCATAAACATCGTTTTAATATAAGAATAAAAGCGTCTCGTGAAAA
>Ga0233437_1007875_pt1 | contig 10110 bp, 12 predicted proteins | sample SI_122_August201_FD_182714 | JGI IMG/M metagenome (GOLD analysis project Ga0233437, IMG submission 182714) | Seawater microbial communities from Saanich Inlet, British Columbia, Canada - SI_122_August2016_200_MG | ecosystem: Environmental > Aquatic > Marine > Inlet | place: Canada: British... | reverse complement strand
GAAACAAGAGAAATATTAAGACAAAGAATAAAATATGCATTCGTAGATGATATATGGGCTGAGGATGCTATAGAAATTGCAGTAACTAAAACTGCCGAAATGGGAGATGTAAGATCTGGATTATACCTTCTAAGAGAAGCAGGGAACTTAGCAGAAGACAGCTCTTCAACCAAAATAACTAAAGATCACATTCTAAAAGCAATTGAAAAACTAGATGAGTTCAGTATAAAGAAAAAAGAAGAACTCGAAGATGATTTACAAGACATCTTAGAAATAGTAAAAGAAAACTCCGGAAAAAAGATAGGAGATGCCTACAAAGCATACCAAGCAAAAGGTGGAAAAGCCGGCTACAAAACATTTCAAAGAAAGATCAAAAAACTTTCAGAATCTCGATTTATCACAGTTACTAAAACCACGGGTGGCGCAGAAGGCACAACCAGTATTCTAGAGTACAAGACAGCCACTAAAAAGCTAACTGATTTTTAAAAAGTTTTATATACCCTCAGAGGCTAATTTTCTATAATCTCACAAAAGGAGGGGTTGACATGTATAAAGGAATCATAGCAATTCTAGCAATATTAGTTCTTGTATTAGCAGGGTGCGGAGCTACAGGAAACGTTGTATTAGACACAGATACACAAGATAGCGGAGAAACACAATTAACTAAAGCAGGAGAAACTAGAGTATCAAAAAAAGCAGTGTGTGATAACACATTCGATGACGCAAGAGTAAAAAGATGCTACAAAATGTTTGGAGTAACTCAAATCATCGGTGGCGACGTAGCAGAATAAGATGAGTATTAGAGACACAGCAGAGAAAGCAATAGAAAAATCTCGCCAAATAATCTTAGATTATTATAATAAAGAGTTTAATCTAAAACACAAAGTAGGTAGAGATATAGTCACACAAGCAGATCTAGACTCAGAAAAAGCAATCATCGATCAAATAAAAAAAGACTTTCCAGACCATAGAATTCTATCCGAAGAATGCGGAGACAAAAAAGAAGTCTCAGATTATATGTGGATCATCGACCCAATAGATGGCACAATGAACTTCGCGAAAGGTATGGAAGAATATTGCATCTCAATAGGTGTAGAGCACAAAGGAGAATTAGTATTTGGAATAATTCATAAACCTAAAACTAATCAAACATACATAGCAGAAAAAGGCAAAGGCGCATTCCTCAATGGAGAACAAATAAAAGTATCACAAGAAACAGAATACAAAGACATGACTTTAGGCACCGATTGTAGTCATGTAGATGAAGTTCAAAAAGAAAACTTTGAGAAATTAACAAATCTGTGTACAGACTTTAGAACAATAAGAATAATGGGAAGTACCGCGTTGCATCTTGCAAGACTCGCAGAAGGACATCTTGATCTATACTACAAAAACAGATTTCACTACTGGGATTTTGCCGCAGGCGCACTCATACTTCAAGAAGCAGGTGGAAAAATCACAGATTTTGATGGCAACCCAATAAACAAAGATTCAAAAAACGCGGTTGCAACAAACGGAATAAACCACGAGAAATTTCTAGAACTAATCAATAGAGTCTAATTCTATTCTTTTAACATCATGCCCTCTACATAACCTGTCCAAACTCATAGGAAACAAATCTGATCCATCTTCGCTAAATTGTACCAACCCAGTTACAGGACTATTTCTGTTACCCAATGAATTATAATGAGGCCTACCTAAATATCTTCCAATAACCACTTCAACAGTATCATCCTCCCATTCAAAACTTCCAAATTCATAGTCTACCAGACTAGTAGGAACTTGATAACTACCATCACCAAACATTGCAAGATAAGGAAATCTAAATCCGGGATGATGTTCACGAACACGAGAAAGAAAACGATGATGCATCGATATATCAGAGGAAGCTAAAGAAATTCCCGCACTAAGAAAACCAGGAACTTCCGCCTTAACAGTAACTAAATACAACCCATCCCCCATCTAGAACCCCTCCATATCGCGCAAAAACAAATACATTTTATTTAAACATTTCGCAACCAAAAATAGTTAAATCAAACAATCAAACAACAAGATATGTATCCATTAACACACTTCCTATTACCATTCTTAATATCATCTGTATTAGAAATATTCAATGTAGTAGATTTTCAAACAACATTAATCATATCGATCTTAGCAGTAGCCATTGATCTAGATCATTTAATTGCACATTACAGAAATCACAAAGAACTCAGCATAAAAAACACATGGAACAATCAATTTGTTCATAAAACAGAAAACCAACGCTCACCCATTCACAGACCAGTTGGATTCAAAGCAGTTACCGCACTAGCCGCCGCAGTTCTAATAATTCACCCAACAACCGCATTAATTATCACAATTGCATACTACACACACTACTTCCTAGATCATTTTAACTTCCACATCAAATCCAGCAAACTTCAACTAAAAGTTTTTGGCTTTATGACACACATTTCTATCACAGAAATAGCACTAGACATCATACTAATTCTTCTTGCAACAGTCACAAGTCCGGTGATTAGAACAACCCTAACTATAATATTCTAGCTTTGATGCTATTATCACAGACCACTGGACACTGGACATCTGTTCAAGTGAGGTATATAAAGCAAACAGGACTATTTTCTATTATCAAAAAATAAACATGGCAGGCATAAGGTGACAAAACCGTGTCTCCTGCCACCCTTTCCAATGACAGAGAAAAAAGAGGTACAGAAAATGATGCACTACGAGACTTACCCAAACAAAGCCATCGAAGACTTGTTCTATAATCAAATAAGAGCATTATCTACAGGAATCAAAAACACAAACACATTCGATCTACAATTCAGCGACAGGTGGCTAAAATGAATGCAATACTAAACATCTCAGCAGAAATAGAAATCCTTAGAGAAAAAGAAAAGATAAAACAATCGCACTTAATGAGCAAAGCCAAAAGATATGGCTTAAACATTTCAGATTCATACCATGATTTTGAGTACGCTTGGAGCAAAGGACTTTTGTCTCCTAACCCTTTTTCTTGAATTGTTTGCCGCCCTTTTTCACCCCCTCCCATAAGGAGGGCCCTCTTTCTATACCTGACAAGATTGACCTAAAACACACAATTTGCCAGAATTCATGCCACACAACCCCCAAAACACCCTAATCTCCAACCAAATGTTTTATATAGGACCTGCTGTACCTTGGATATATGGACGTATTAAACAAGGATGAATACTTCATCCGAATGGACGAAATCAAAGAGAAGATTGCACTAGGAGCCCTTTTCATCTATCCTACTGATACGATTTATTCTATTGGCTGCGATGCAACTAATCCTACATCTGTTAAGAAAATCAGAGAAATAAAAGAAAAACCAGATGGCGGCTTTTCCGTAATACCTCCGCACAAACAATGGATCTATGATAATTGCGTAATTGATGACCAAGCAAAAGATCACATTGAAAATAATTTACCATCTACTGATACTTTAAGACTTACTTTAGCTAACAAAAACGCTGTTTGCAAAGAAGCAACTTCTGGTGAAGAAGTTATTAACGTTAGAATACCAAAAAGTTGGATAAGAGGAATTGTAAGACAAGTTGACAAACCAATAGTAATTACCGCAGTAAACAAACTTGGAAGAGTTCCAATGACTAACGTAGAAGATCTTGATCCTGAAATTAAAAGTCGAGTTGATTTAATAATTGAAGAAGGCTCAATAAAAGGTATGCCTTCCAAACTTATACATCTCGAAGCTAAACCATAAAAATGAGAATTCTTGCCACGGGAGATTTCCACGGCGATACCTCCCTTGTAGAAAAGCTTGCTGAGAAGGCAGAAAAAGAAAATGTTGACTTAGTTATTATTACAGGCGATATGACTATGGCCGAAAAAAGCACAGACAATCTCATAGGCCCATTTGTAAAAAAGAATAAAAAAGTTCTTCTCATACCTGGCAATCACGAAAGTTTTGCAACTGCAGACTTCATGGCTAAACTCTACGACGTAAAAAACATTCACGGTTATTCTGTAAGATACCACGACGTAGGCATTTTTGGTTGTGGCGGTGCAAACATCGGAGTACATCAAATCTCAGAAGACGAAATTTTTGGTTTACTAAAACAAGGTTTTGACCAGATAAAATATTTAGAACAAAAGATAATGGTAACTCATCTTCATCCAACAGGTTCAGTAGTTGAAAAATTCTCACAGTTTGTACCAGGCAGCGAAGGTGTTAGAAAGGCAATTGAAAAATTCAAACCAAAATTCTTACTTTGCTCTCACGTTCATGAAGCAAAAGGTATCGAAGAAATGATTGGCGACACAAAAGTAATCAACGTAGCTAAACACGCCAGAATTATTGACATTTAAATTTTAATTCTTCAGCCATTTTGGCTTTGTCTTCTTTAGAAAGTTTAAGATAATTATCCCAAGATTCCCACTCAGGTTTAGGATCGGCATTCAACCATGCCTGAAGAAGATTCCAGACACCAAATTCGCCAGGAGCAATCTGATAATGAATATGATCTTGACTAATATGTTTAAAGCCATTCAATAAAGCCACCGCAGACAATCCAGTAACATCAAATATACGTTTACGAACAGAAGACAACATTTTATGCAAAGACAGCGATTCTTCGGCAGTTAAATCCTTAAAATCTTCAATATGGCGTAGGGGAGAAACTAAAATATGATATTTAACTTGTAAATCTCTTTTAATCATGGCATAAGAATACTCATCTTTACAAATGATTCTATAAGAATCATCTTTTGCGGCATTACACAACGCACAATCTTCCATAGAAAATCAAATTAAGAACTAAAATTTAAATCTTACCCTTTAATACTAATCAAAGGCAACACACTTACGACCTTCTTCGCAATACCTGTGTTGTGCATAACATCTACAACCTCTTCTACAGGCTTATAGGCCTTAGGAGCTTCTTCCGCAATCCCCTTAATAGAATGCCCTCGCACAAGTATGCCTTTATCTCTCAATTCTCTGAGCACATCATTACCTCTGCAACAACTCAAAGCACCTTTTCTAGACATCGCCCTGCCAGCACCATGAATTGCAGAACCAAATGTATCTTGCATACCTTTTTCAGTTCCATGAAGAATAAAAGAATGTGTGCCCATCGTACCACCAACCAAAACCGGTTGACCTACTGCGCGATATTGTTCAGGAACCTCATCTCTTCCAGGACCAAACGCCCTTGTTGAGCCTTTTCTATGAACAATAAGCTTCTTCAATTCACCATTAACATCATGTTTCTCAAGTTTTGCATTATTATGACCAATTTCGTAAAATGTTTTGATATCATCACCACTTCCACCTAAGACAGAAGTAAATGCTTTACGAGCAAGATGTGCTATCGCCTGTCTGTTTGCAAAAGCACAATTGATTCCTGCATTAACAGCAGAAAAATACTTTTGACCTTCCTCCGAACTAAAAGGAGCACAAACTAATTCTCTTTCACGTATCGGAATATTATATTTCTTACTTGCCGCTTCCAAAGTTTTCAAATAATCAGTTCCAATCTGATGACCTAACGCTCTACTCCCACAATGAATAGAAACTAAAACTTGGCCTTCGCTTAACCCATAAGCTTTAGCCGCAGCTTCATCATACACTTTATCAACATACTGAACTTCAAGATAATGATTACCCGCACCTAACGTACCAATTTGTTTAAACTGGCGTCTTTTAGCAACATCACTAACGGCTTCAGGATCTGCTCCAGAAATAAAACCATTTTCTTCTATAAAATCAAGATCCCCTTTTGTTCCATATCCTCGTTCCATTGAGAATTTAGCACCACGTAACAAAACTTCATCAATCTCATCTTTATCTAATCGAATATCGCCAGTCGAACCAACACCCGCAGGTACTGTATTGTACAAAGAATCAGCCAACTGTTCTTGAACCTTTAATATTTCATCTTTAGTAAACGGCGTAGACATAGTTCTAACACCACAATTAACATCAAAACCAACTCCCGCAACACTAATCACTCCTTCATTAACATCAAACGCACCCACACCCCCTATACAAAAACCATAACCCGGATGAACGTCGCTCATTGCAAGAGATGCTTTTTGTATTCCAGGCAAACAAGCAACATTTTTTATTTGCTTTAACGCATTCCATTCCTTTCCCTGTTTAACATCATCAAGAAGATGTTGAATAATATCTTTATCACCATATACCCTACCAGGAACTAACATGTCTCCTTCTTTGTTGATCTCCCAAACATACGGTTCAACTTCATTCAACTTTATTTCTTCCATCTTCAGATATCCAGCACACATCTAATATAATAATCTTTATCTTTCTTCTCTAATCTTAAACCATGATAAGTTGCGGCTTTAACGTCGTTAAGTACTTCTTGCTTCTCTAAATCGAAGCTACAACCCCATGCTTTACCCTTCAACTTATGATTTTCAATCTTAACTTCAAACTTAACAAAAAACATTTCTTCAATATCTTTCTCAGCCAACAAAGCATTTAACCATTCTACAAACAAAGATTCATCATCAACTGCATCACACTCAACTTGAACCATTTTATCAGGTGATAAATCATCTAAGTTGACCATCACTGAAAACATTGCCTTAGCACCTTCTTGAAAAGCTTCCTCAAGAGTTTTACCAATACCCAAAACACCTACATCTGCTTCATGTTCTAATAGTTCAAATGCCATAACATTCTAAAGAAATACATCATTTAAAAAGCTAACTCAAGATCTAACGCTCTTAGCCGTTCCTGCAGAACTTATCAGAAACAACAGTATACCGCCTAAAACCAAACCAATCACACCATCAATCAATAACGCCGTTACGACAGAATAAAAATCAGCCAAATATCCAATGAAAGGTGCAACTATGATTATAAACACACTACCCATAAAACCACCTAAAGATAATACTGTGGCCCTGTGATGCGAATCAACTTCTCTATTGATATAGTCATTAATAACGGGACGAATAAAACCCCAAGCAAATTGACCAAACAGAAACAATATAACAGCAAATGCGGAAAGATACATTCCTACAATTATCAAAGAAATTCCAACAACCAATACAATCAGAATCAAAGATCCTAACTTACCAAGTTTCTTTTCCAAAACATAAGCGAATCTTGAACTAACTGCACTAACCAACAACCAAACAACATAGATATAACCAAAAAACACAACATCAACATTCGCCAAAAGCATATACGGTTGATGAAACTTATGAGATACAACCAAAACACCAACCATAATTCCTTCAAAAACTAACAACCATCTAACCAATGGATGTTTCCACGAAAATTTCGCTGCCTTAATCAAATGAGAAAAATATGCTTTATCATCTGAAGCTTTATGGTGCTTAGGTTCTTTAAAGAAAAATGCAACAATTATCGCCACACTAAAAGCGACCCAAGTCAGTAAAACAGGCAAGTCAAAACCTGTGACTACCATCCATCCTCCAAATAGTGACCCGGTTGCCATCCCAACTAAACCAAAAGAAAAGGCTGTACCCTCGATCTTTTTATACTCTTTTTTCTTATCTAAATCTCTTAAAGTATCATAAATAAATGCAGAACCGGTACCGGATTCAAAAGCCAAACTAACGCCAAACGCCGCCGCAGCAAAACACATGATCCAGAACTGATCTGTAAGAATATATATACCAACGCTAACTGATTTAGCAATTGCAGAAATAATCAAAGCACTCTTACGACCAAAAAAATCAGCATAAACCCCACTAGGAACTTCGAACGCAATCTGAAAAACTCCCGCCACTACAGACAACATTAACAACTCAGTATAATTCAATCCTTTAGACAACAAATAGATAAACACAAACGGAAGCCAAAAGCTAAACGTTTTGAAAAAGTTGTGTAAATAATACAAGTAAATATTTCTCTCAATCGACATTAAGAACCTCAATAATGTATAATCCTAACTGGCGCAGGTTTATCTTCTTGTCTGGTTAGATTATCACTAGTATTCTCCGTGCTTTTCTCAGTATTGAATATATCAAATACAGTTCCAGGAGCTTGAGTAGCAGGCTGAGCAGGAGTGCTCTGCGTTGGAGCATCAAACATACTCATCACATTATTAGATGGAGTAGAAGTTGCTGTTTGAGTGGCTTGCCTGACTTCGGGAAAATCCATGGGATTTGTACTATAAGTATGAGGACGAGTTTCCGGCTTTGGCTCTTCTCGCGGAGCAGACAAGATATCCATATGATTATAAGATTCCTGCCTTGGTGCTTCTCTTTGAATTGAAGGAGTCACGGGAGGAAGAGAATAACTATGCACTTGCTCCGGTGCATTGCTTACAACATTACGCCCAACAATAGTTTGCAAAAAACTAATGGTTTTCTTAATATGATCATGAGAATCTGCTTGAGTATCTATAGTAATCTTCATTTACTCACCTCTGAGTAAACAAGCTAAAAGAACTTTTTAAATGTTTCTACCCTAAAGATGCTTATATTTCAACAGCAGAGAATTCGTAACCACACTCACAGAGCTCAAAGCCATCGCTCCACCAGCAATTACTGGAGATAACAACCAACCTGTAAAAGGATATAATATTCCTGCTGCAATTGGAATACCTAAACAATTATAGAATAATGCCCAGAACATATTCTGCCTTATTTTGGCCATAGTTAGTCTACTAAGTCTAATAGCTCGTGGAACATCTAAAAGATCATTCTTCATCAGCACAATATTTCCAGACTCCATCGCAACATCCGTACCGGAACCCATTGCAATACCTATATCTGCTTGTGCAAGTGCAGGAGCATCATTAATTCCATCACCAACCATCGCCACTTTCATGCCTTTTGCCTGTAGCTTCTTGACATAATTTGCTTTATCTTCAGGCAAAACTTCAGAAAAAACATTCTTAATTTTTGCAACCTTAGCAATAGCTTTAGCTGTACGTTCATTGTCACCAGTAATCATATACACTGCAACACCCAAATCTTCCAATATCTTAACTGCTTGAGCAGAAGTTTCCTTAATAGTGTCAGCCACGGCGACAATACCCAAAACCTGCTTTTTATCTGCAAAAATCATCGCAGTCTTTCCTTGATTCTCCAACGCATGCAAATCCTTCTGCAACTTAGTTATACTAATCTTATGATCACTCATTAATTTCGCATTACCAAAATAATAAACTACTTTATCCAAGGTGGCTGTTATACCGTGACCAGGGACTGCTTTAAACTGTGTAGCCTTACCTAACTTTAACTTCTTAATCATGGCACATTCCACAATCGCCTCAGCAAGAGGGTGCTCCGAATCTCGCTCAATCGACGCAACTAATTTTAACAGATCGTTTTCAGATTTCTTAGAATACGATAAGATGTCCGTAACTTCTGGAGCGCCTTTAGTAATTGTTCCCGTTTTATCAAAAATAACTGCACTTAGCTTATGTGCCGTTTCAAGTGCATCGCCACCTTTTATCAGAATCCCTTTTTTTGCACCTTTACCTGTACCAACCATAATAGCAGTAGGAGTAGCCAACCCCAATGAACAAGGACAAGCAATAACAAGTACCGCCACCGATACCAAAATAGCAAAACCTAACTCGGCACCAAAGAATACTCTCCACACAACAAAAGTTAGTACGGCAATAAGAATGATTGCAGGAACAAAGTAAGATGAAATCACATCAGCAAATCTTTGTATTGGTGCTTTTTTACCTTGTGCATCCTCTATTAATTTAATTATTTGAGAAAGTGTAGTGTTTGCACCAACTTTTGTAGCTTTAAGTCTAAAACTACCGTGCGTATTTATTGTCGCACCAATAACCAAATCTCCTTTTTTCTTTTCCACAGGAATACTTTCACCAGTCACCATACTCTCATCAACAAAAGAATCTCCCTCTACAACTTCTCCATCCACGGGTATTTTCTCACCAGGTTTAACAATAAGCACATCGCCAACTACAACCTCATCAACAGGAATCTTAACTTCCGCCCCGTTTCGTACAACGGTGGCGATTTTAGGAGACAACCCAATTAATTTCTTAATTGCCTCACTCGTTTTCCCCTTAGCTCTAGCTTCAAGTAACTTACCCATAAGTACAAGAGTAATAAGCGTAGCAGAAACCTCAAAATACT
>Ga0233437_1007871_pt1 | contig 10114 bp, 1 predicted proteins | sample SI_122_August201_FD_182714 | JGI IMG/M metagenome (GOLD analysis project Ga0233437, IMG submission 182714) | Seawater microbial communities from Saanich Inlet, British Columbia, Canada - SI_122_August2016_200_MG | ecosystem: Environmental > Aquatic > Marine > Inlet | place: Canada: British... | reverse complement strand
CTGGAAACGCTTTGGAGTGGTTTACGGAACGATACATCAGGAACCTCAATTACCATTTCTCAGAATGGTTCTGATACGGTTGTTAATGCGACTAGTTTGCCACCAGAGGATGCCTCTGCAACGGGTCTTGGTTACGTCTTTATGGTGCAGGTGTTTGAGGGGCAGAAAGATGCGAGTGGTACTGTAACGGTTGACTCAACGGCGGCTCCGGTATTTGAAGGCTCAATGGAGCTGGTGAAGGTCACTGCAGATGGTGATTTGGATGGAAATGCGTTTACTGCGGGTAACTATACAGATCCATTCTGTGATACGACAGCGTCAACCTGTACCTTTGCCAATGCGGGCTGGTACGTTCATAGCTACAATGATGATATTGATCAGGATATCCTCTGGCCGGTAATGGGCGGAGACTATATTGAGGGCCGTCGTGTTGAATATAGCGATGACGGTAGTCGAACCAGTGATACAGGTGGTGGTTTTGGGGGTGAGGAGCTAATTCACCTCGACTCATCAATCACAAAATTCGTACTGGCTCAGATGAACTTTGAAGCAGGTACGCTGGGCACTCAATTTGCCCTCACAGGGATAACAGTTGCAGATGGCAGTGATGGAAATCAAATTACAACGCTGCCCGCAGTAAGTGTCTTGCCGGATGGCTCAGACTCTGCTTTTGCAGCGATGGAAGCGGTTCAGTTTGACCCGACTGACCCGAAGGGTGGAAATGGACATACCTTTAAGATTTTGGCATTCCATGACGCAACGGACAGCACCAATCCAACCGGAAATAATCAGTATGATGAGGGAGAGTCGGTGCTGGAGATGGACGGCATGGTGGTCTATGTTACAGCCAAGGCACGTTCACCGCTGGGGGATAAAATACTCAATCCCGGCTGGTACGTCGTACGTTTCTCGTATGATGGAGACGAGGTCATTGATTATGAAGCAGCGGATAGAGAAATTACCCTGCTCCCCTTTGTGAGTATTAATGATATGCAGGGTGGTGTGAATAAAGAGCAGGAAGGTGGTTGTGAGCAGGTTAATACAGATACCAGTGACCCTTATAACCTCTGTCAGGTTATTGGGACGGTATCGGGCAAGATTGTAGATGGCCAGGGGAATGGTATTCCGAACTTATGGCTCAACTTTGAACCGAATGACTGGGAAGATGCGGCATGGGGAGGAACCAATACCAAGAATGATGGCACCTTTACCATTAAACTGACGGGCAATGAACGCTACCGTATCTGGGTAGATACCTTCGGTGCTCAGGGCGGTTATTTAGGTGGGTACTATAACGGCAGTGGCGGCTTGACCGAGATGTGGGATCAGGCAGAGTTGGTCGTGGCTGAACGGCTCGGCAATAGCCTCCCGAACATCAGTCTGACACAGGGTATTTCTGTAACTATTACAGTGCAGGATAGCCAAAATAATCCGGTACAAGACCTCTGGGTCAATCTAGAACCGGATGGTGAAGGTAACTGGGCGGGCGCAAACACGGATAGTTTCGGAATGGCATCAGTTGGTGTACAGAGTGGACGCTACCGGATCTGGGTAGACACCTATAACACTGGAGGAGAGTACATTTCTGGTTACTATGATGCCGCAACTGGTGGTGTTAATGGGGACTGGGGGCGTGCAACCATCCTGCCGGTTCGTGCCGACACCAATGTGACAGTAACCTTGACACGAGGTTTGACGTTGACTGGAACAGTACTGGACGGCACAGGTGCCGCAATCGGTGATGCCGGTATCAGTATTCGTTCGAAGGGTGAGCAAGAGCAGAGCACAGATGAGTTCTATGGTGGCTGGAATGACCCATTCGCGGGCGGCTTCCAAACCTGGACCTCAACCAAATGTGATGACCCAAGCAAATCTTGGTGTAATGATATGCAAGGTAGCCTGACTGCCGGACAATTCAGCGCTACGGTGGAACCCAATAAAGAGTATATGGTTGAAGTGAATACTCCAGATGGTATGGGTGGGGCATTTGTCTATACGGCGACGAATAGCAGTATTGTAGATAACTCGGCAACAGCTACTGTTGAAGGTGGTTTAACGCGTGAGTGGAATGAGTTTGAACAAGCGCCTGTCTATGACCCGGTGAGAGTTGGAAGTGACTCTGTAGATATCGAAGTACGATTGAAGCAGGGTGCTCAAATTACCGGACATATACAAAAAAGTGATGGTACTGGTTTGGATCACGCCTGGGTCGACTTTAATAGTGACGAGGGTGGTTGGGGTGGTGCCAGTACAGAGTTCCAGAATAACGGTGCATTTACAGTTCAGTTAGAACCAGGAAAGACCTACCGTATGAATGTATGGCCATCATGGGAAGATGAGCAGCAAAATGGCATATTGGGTGGTCAGGTTAAATTTAATACAGGAGATGACCTGACAGATGGTGATGCCTCTGGAACCATTACCCAGAATTGGGATGATGCAAGCATGATTACACTGACCGATGCCAGTACATCCTTGACGATAGATGTGACTGTTGGCTCCGGGGCTTCAATTAATGGTACGGTTAAGACAAACCATGCAGCATATTGTACTGCCCAGAACTTGACGCCTGATTCTGATGGATATTGTGGTATGCGTGACGTTCATGTAAATGCCTGGTCAGAAGATGGTTACGGTGGTCGTGGAGGACCAACCAACTACGATGGTTCAGGTGATTATAGAATCAATATGGCTGAAGGGACCGGGTACATTATTGATGTCTGGACACCGAATGGAATGAATGCATTTTATGGTGGAGACAGAGGAACAGTCTTCTCTTGGGATGAGGCCCAGCGTATTCAGGTGGATTCACATGGCTTCTATCATAAACAGGAAGATGGGACCTATGAAACAACACCAAGAACGGGCACTCTTGATCTGCGTCTGAAGAAGAGCTATGCCATCAGTGGTCGTATAACTGAATCAGATGGCACTCCAGTACGCTGGATTTGGGTCAACGCGTTCAGTAAGTCAAAAGATCGTTGGATGGGAACTTCGACCAATAATAATGGGTTCTTCCGAATGGAGGTTCCAGAATCGGAAGACTATATTGTTGAGGTTTGGGGTGGCGATCGCGGCTTCACAACCAGCTACTACAGTCGCAATGGCTCAGTGACAGATGAGCGTCGAGCCTCCAGGTTGGATCTTACATCTCAGGACCAGACGGGTATCAATGTGGAAATGTCTTCTGGTCGTAAGATTTCGGGCGTAGTCAAAGGGCTGAGTGCAGGTGAACGCCTCTGGATCAATGCATGGTCCGAGGGTTCAATTAATGGTGGTGGGGCCGAGGCGGTAGGTACCGGAAGTGGTGATGCCAGCTTTGAGATTAAGGGGCTTTCTCCAGCAACTGACTATCAGGTGGACTGGTGGCACTATCGTTATGCGAGTGGGTTCTATGGAGATACTGTCGATTCTATTGATGTCGATGGTTACCATAGCCCTGTAGACTGGCATGATCGTGCACAGATTGATACCAGCTCTGCTGATGTGACAAACCTCAAGATTGCTCTTGCAACAGGAGGCACATTAACAGGATCCGTCAGCGGGCTGCAGTCTGGAGATAAGGTCTATATTAACCTCTGGTCTGAGTCAGGCCGTGGCTTCGGCTGGTCTGAAGTGACAGGTGACGCTGATGCCGAGAGTGCAGACAGTTTCAGTATCGAAGGTCTGAAAACAGCTACGGACTACATTATGGATATCCATCCAGACTGGAATAGCAGTGGTGACTATAAAGGTGGCTTCTATAAAACAACCGATAACCACACGAGTGGCTCACTCACTAACTGGAATGACAAGACTCAGATCAGTGTGACCTCTGGTCAGACTACAACACTTCCTGATCTCTCACTGGTCTCTAATGCCGGCAAGATCATAGGTTCAATCGCAGGTCTGGATGCAGGTGACCGTGCCTGGGTTGATGTCTGGTCTGAGAAGAGTGGTTCTTGGGCGGGTGTTGAGATTCAAGGTACAGACTCAACCGAAACCTTCACCCTGAAGGGGTTGGATGTGGCAGACGATTATCGGCTCAATATCTGGGTGGATGGTAAAGCCGGTGGTTTCTATGCCGGGCCGGGTAACGGACTCACGAATTTCTGGGATCAGGCCTATAAATTGTCTGTCATCAATGGTGCTGACACCACAACGGTTGATGGAACAGCGCTGGTGTTGACGATAGAAACTGGAGTCCAGGTACAGGGGACGATCACGGGCCTCGATAGCGGACGTTTTGCCTGGATTGACATGTTCGATGAAGGGATGATGTTTGGTAATGGTACCGGCGTAACAGGAGAAGGCACCTCAAGCAGTGTAACCTTCACCCTGGATGGAATGAAGCGCACCAATACCAGCAATGCAACAGGTTATCGTGTGATGATGGACCCGGATGGCTATCCAATGCAATTCTGGAATAACGAAAGTAATGCTACGACATGGGATAACGCAACACTGATGCAGTTGACTGCCGATTCGACAGATCAGATCAGCTTTACCATCAGTGAGGGTAACGATATTGCGGGAACCATCAGTGGTTTCAACCGGAATGACTGGATCTTCATCGATGCCTGGTCGAAGTCTACGGGGCAGATGGGCTTTGCTAATGTAGAGAGTACGAATGTAACCTGTACCGGAGACGGTAGCAGTGATGACTGCTCTGCAACTTACACGATTCAGGGACTGTCACCAGCAGCGGACTATGTGGTGGGTGCAGATCGTAACGGAATGCGAGTCTTCTACTCATCAACAGCCGGTAGCGTACCATTCCCGGATAATGCAACGGTAGTGGATGCAAGTAGTGGAGATCAATCGAGTATCGATCTTACCTTTAATGTGACAACCCATACCTTGACAGCAACAGTCGCTGGTTTGAGCGATAGCGATACGGTTTATGTCAATGCATGGGATCCACAAGGTGGCTTTGGATGGAAGAAACTTACAGGAAATGGTTCAGTGGTAATCGAGAAGCTTCCTGCCGGTAACTACTATGTGAGCGCATGGGCGGATGGTAAAGCTGAGTTATTCTACAAAGATGGTACGGATACTACAGAGCGTTATCATGAGGCAGGTCAGCTCTCCATTAACGGGGACGTTTCAACCAGCTTTAGCTGGGCCAATGTAACGACCCACCTGATATCGGGTACCGTTCTGGATGCCAGCGGAACAGCGGTAACAGATCAGTTGGTTAGTGCCTTTAGTAATAATGCCTCGGCCTACCAGAGTGTGATCACTGACTCCAACGGTGCGTATGAGTTCAAGGCCCTGACTCCTGCAAGTGACTACGTGGTGGATGCCTGGACTGTGGATGGGCATCTGGAGGTTACAGGTGTTGATATCAGTACAGCAGATGCAACGGGTACTACACTACAGCCAGTATCATCGGGCAGACATGATCTGACCATTACTACCGGAACTGGAATGGGTATTGTTGGACTGTTTGACGCAAGTGGTACCTTTGTTCAGGCGGGAGTTGCAGATGCCAGTGGTACCCTTCAATTTAAGGGGTTGGATGATACAACTAGCTATACCATTAAATTGGATGCGAATATGGATGGTGATTATGCAGATACCGATGGGTCGGACACCTCTGCTGTTCACAGTTCAGGAACTACCTTGCAGTTTTAATTAGGTTCTGCATTTTGTACAAGGGCGGTGCTGGTCACTGCCCTTGTGGAAAGTTGCAGTTTCTAATTTAAGAAAAATTTGTTAAATAAAATAATTTAAGAGTGATCAGAATGACTAATCTGCTGAGAGTGATAGGGGGTCTTTTTTACCTTTTTTTGACGGCTACAGCCGCGTTTGCAACTATCTCATCAGATATCAGCAACCTGACTACTTCCAGCCACCCGCTGAATACCTCAGATAACCAGATTAAGCAGGAAATTGTGATGACCTGGACGGCTGCACAGGTGACAAGTGCGACATTAAGCGGTTATTACTACATCTTCGATACGGATGATGCCTCTAGCACCACATTAGCCGAGGTTCTATCAGGAACGCAGCTGGGATCAAGTGCAGTAAGTGTGACCAGTGCCTCACTTGCTGATAGTAATTCACACTACTTCCATATTGTTGCTTTTGATAGTGGCGGTGCATTTGGCTCAGTACAAACCTATGGCCCAATCGTAATCAACACCAGTCCCGATGTTTCCACGGTGACCGATAGCAGTGGAGATAACAGTGGCAGTAACGGTACCGATCAGACATTAACCATTAGTGGCTCTCGTTTCATGGATGCAGTTTCTGTGAAGGTGGGCACCACCAGTCTGCAATCGGTTACCCGAAACAGCTCTCAACAAATTACCGCAACACTACCATCCGGATTTACTGCAGGGACCTACGACGTTGAGGTGACCAATACGGCTGCGGGTAAATCAGGCACAAAAAGTTCTGCCTATACAGTGACGGCCTCGAATACAGCTCCAACAGCAGTCGCTGCAGTTGTTGGACTGTCTGCCCCCTACTCTTACACGAAAACAGATGCAACCAGCACCGTGACCATCTCTCTAACGGGTGCTGACTCAACAGATACCGATGCCAGTGATACATTGACCTATACCTGGTCTGTTGATGAGTCTCCAACAGATGCCTCGGACTCATCGCTCTCCAGTACCTCAAGTTCCACACCAACCTATCAGACCGATATTGCGGGTAGCTATATCTTTGGACTCATCGTAGGGGACGGTACAGCGCAGAGTAGTAAGGTTCAGGTGACAGTGACTGTAAATGATCCCGGCAATACACCACCAACCGCCAATGCCGGTGCTGATTCGAGTGATACCGTGAATGGGTCTCCAGTGACCTTCAGTGGTTCACAGTCATCAGACTCCGAGGGTAGTGTGACCTATAGTTGGTCTATGGTGGATAGCCCCTCGGGTTCTACAGCCAATTTAACCAATACCACCACTGCAACACCCTCACTCACAGGCTATAACAAGTCTGGCTCCTATACGGTTCGCCTGACGGTTACCGATGAAGGGTCACTAACCGACACGGATGATGTGATTTTTACAGCGAGTATTGGTAGTGTCAGTGCATCAACTTCGCTGTTATCTGTGGATACGACAGATACCACAGTAGGTTCAGCCTTTACGGTTTCGGTTACCCCAAAAGATGCCAATAGTAACCTGCTCGGAACCAGTGAAACGGTAGTCATCAGCTCAACCCTGGGTGATGCATCCGGTACTGTCAGCAGCGATGCAACAGGTACCTATACGTTGACATTTACCTCCACGGTCAGCGGTACCGCCACAGTCACCTCTTCAGTGAATGGCACCACAATTAACGCCTCGGATACGGTCATCTATAGCCCGGGAACATTGAGTACATCGCTTTCAACACTGACAGCAACACCTGCTCAAGCCAATAGCAGTGATACCATTACGGTGAGTGTGACGCCTAAAGATCAGTATGGGAACAATCTTGTGAGTGGGCAGACAGTGGTAATTATCCCATCTTCTGGTTCAATGAATGCAGATGCTACTGAAACATCAGGGGCTTATACTCAAACCTATACTATGGGAGGGGCAGATGTTAGTTTCTCAGCGACAGTTGGTGGACAGGCAATTAATGCTTCAGACAGTGTCACTTATTCAAGTAGTGCACCGAGTGCGGAACAATCAACTGTAGTTGCAGATTCAACCGATAACCTCACTGCTGATGGCAGTGATAGTACGATTGTGACAGTAACTGTAAATGACAGCAGCGGTAACCCCTTATCAAGTCAGACGGTCACATTGGCCTACGTGAGTGGAACGGGTGGGCGAGATCTGATCAATAATTCCACAGATACAACGGATGCCAGTGGTACCGCAAACTTTACAGTTCGATCTACCCTTTCAGGGACAAAAACCCTGTCGGCTTCTGTAGGCACCAATGGTGAGAGTGTTACATTGGGTAGTGTCAATATCACTTTTGTTGCAGGTACAGCCACTACAGTCATTATTAGCAGCGGAAATTCACAATCTGCTGTCGTGGGTAATGCGCTGAGTAGTCCGCTGGTCGCCTCCGTAACCGACGCATTTGCCAATGTAGTATCCGGGGCGGTCGTTGATTTTGCAGTGATTTCGGTCGATTCAACGGGCACACTTTCTGACGCATCGGATACAACCAGCAGTAATGGTGATGCCAGCACAACCCTGACCTTGTCAACCACTTCGGGAACAGTGCAAGTGAGTGCAACCCTCAGCGGTGGCAATGCATCAGAGACATTCACTGTAACTGCGAGTGCTGATACAGCAAGTATCGGATCGTCAGGCAACTCTCTGATTGTGATTGGTAGTAGCTCTTCCTCTACCGATACAACAAAATCAATACAGAAAGATAGTTCAGATTCAATCTGGCTCACTCTCAAGGACCAGTATGGCAACTTGATCGGTAATACAGACGCTTCTGGTAACTCAATTACAGTAGATATCCTGTTTAGCGGGCTGTCATCGGGGTCTTTGTCAACAGACTCCTACGACTCGACAGCGAAAGCATTTACTACTGTATTGACAGCGCCATCAAGTGGTGATGCATCTGATACGGTGACCGCTACTGTTAATGGTGGTGGTTTGATTAAAACAGTTATTGTGACCTATCTGGAAACAACCTTGGATGTGGATGGTGACGGCGATGCTGATGCAAATGATGGTGTTCTGATTCAGCGTCGAATGACGGGGGCTGGTACTGTAACGACAGGTGTTTCACTACCAACAGGTGTTGGCGGTTCAGGTACATCTGGTGCGAGAACCAATAGTGAAATAACAAGCGCAATTGACTCTGCCGGTACATCATTTGATGTGGATGGTGATTCTGATGCTGACGCAAATGATGGTGTAATGATACAACGTCGATTAACAGGTGCAGGAACTGTGACAACTGGTGTATCATTGCCGTCAGGAGTTGGTGGTAGTGGTACTTCAGGTGCTAGAAATAACACAGAAGTTGTTCAGGCTGTAGATTTACTGAAACCTTAATCTACAAAAATAATTTTATTAATATCTTGTTTTTATTTTAATTGGTAGGTAACTGTATGAATAAATTGGTAAAGATTGCTGCAGGACTGGTGCTGTTTGTGAGTTCGATTTCAAGTGCTTTTGCTGTCGGAGGGACAATCGCAGTAACGTCAAGTGCGAGTAGTGGAGACTACGGTGATCTGGTTACCTATACAGTCAAATTGAACACATCGGATATTATTTCCTATAATGCTCTTGGGCTGGGACTCCACTGGGATGAAGATGTTTTTGCTCTAGATGCAACATCAACAGCGGGTGTTGCTGGTGATAATGATCCACATAGAACCGCCTATTTAGATGGACAGTTTGGTAATGAGCAAAATGATGATAATTCACGATTAACAATTGTCACTGCCAATTCTGCAGACACGTTTGAAATTCGTGATAGTGATTCTGACGGTTCTGGTGATCCACTCAATGGGACGTCAGGGCGAGCATATGTCTACAACACGAGAGGGGCATATAACGCAGGTGGGGCTGTCATTACTGACTACACACTGTTTACAGTTATTCTTCGGGTAAAGGATGCTGCTACTGTAGGTGCATCCTCGGTTACAGCTTTTGTTAAGGCTGTTTCAGACTCTAATGGTAGTGCAGGTTCGGTTCCAGAGGATTACACTGGAGAGAGTAGTGCATTTTCAGTGAATGCTGGTGCTGCAGCAGCTCTTTCAGTATCTTCAGGGCAGTCGCAAACAGGAGCTGTAGGTGCAGCATTAAGCACACCATTTACCGTTAGTGTGAAGGATGCAGGTAATAATGATGTAAATGGAACGACTGTAACATTTGCAGTTGTTTCTGGTGGTGGTTCGATTAGTGCAACAACTGCAACAACTGATGCCAGTGGTAACGCTTCAACTACGTTAACTTTGGGTACAACAGTTGGTGCAAATTCTGTATCAGCAACAGTAAGTGGTCTGACAGCAGTTATATTTGATGCTACTGGTACAGCCGGGAATGCAACAGATACACAGACTACAATTTCTGCTGCGGCTACAACAGGTACCGTTAGTGACTCGACAACTGTATCGGTTACAGTGAAAGATGCATACGGCAATGCCCGTTCAGGTGATACGGTCACTTTTGCATTAACACAACCAACCAATGGTTCAACGGGAAGCGTTGCT
>Ga0233437_1007869_pt1 | contig 10115 bp, 10 predicted proteins | sample SI_122_August201_FD_182714 | JGI IMG/M metagenome (GOLD analysis project Ga0233437, IMG submission 182714) | Seawater microbial communities from Saanich Inlet, British Columbia, Canada - SI_122_August2016_200_MG | ecosystem: Environmental > Aquatic > Marine > Inlet | place: Canada: British... | reverse complement strand
ATCAATTATTGATTCTGTAGTGACATTCAAAAAAAAGAAAAATAAATTCAATTATTTTGTAAAGAAAAATTAATTGATACTATTTATTTATAGACGACAATCGCAAGAAGCCAAATTGTCCAGTATATTTATTACAAAAACGAGGAGAAAATAACATGAACATTAATCCAGACATTTCCAAATTCCTAAAACAGACTAACTGTCACTTTAGCTCATTAACAAAAGAAAAAAGAAAGCGAATCGCCCAACTGATTCTACATTCAGCATATAGGAGGCATAAGCATCGAATTAGCAAAAGATTTGATCACTTAAACTCAATATCGTTCCAAGCCAGGTATCTCCAAAAGCAATTCGGTGCAGGATACCAAGATGTGATTTCACATTATTTTGACAAACCGGATGATGACTATTCATATAAGAATAAGTACGGAGAAAGTTATACAAAACGATATAAAATGAAAAAAGCTATATCAGATATGTTAGAAAAGAAATTGCTAAGCAATAAATGCGTGCTGATTGATTCAGATACTGATAGAAAAATAAAAAAGATTGATAGAAATGCAATTTTGAAAATTTATCGGAAGAATGATAGTGAAGCCAAGCACACGTGCAAGACATACATCTATTTACCCCTGTTTGTTAAAGGTGACCTTAAATTGCTAAAAAGAAGGATCGACAATTTAAAATGCAGAAGAGGAAATAGCATTGTTAATGACAATCAAAAACAATTACTTACAGATGATATATTAAAATTGAGTCTTCTTTATCACATGCTCAATAATACAATAAAACCCGGCTACATGCCTCAACATTACTATGAAAGTAATAGCGGCAGATTAGTAGGAAGTGGTTTTCATTTAATCGGCCTACCAAATGATATTAGAAAAATATTCTTTGAGGGTCAAAACTTGTATGATTATGATATTTCTAATTGCCATTACAGCATTTTGTCTAATCTATGCAGAAAAAATAATATTAAATGTCCCAACATAAATCATTATTTAAATAATAAAAATCAAATCCGAGATGAATTAGCTGAAGAATTCAATATCTCAATAGGAAAAGTGAAAGAAGCTCTAATATCAATAATCTACGGCTCGAAATTGCTACCACATAAGGACAGTGATTTATTGAAAGCTTTGAAGTGGAGTACCGATGAACTCACAAGATTTAGAAATGACAAAATGATACATGGTCTGAAAAATGAAGTGAGGAATGCACGTAGAATACTAATATCAAAAATAGAATACACGCGACCAAATCGCTTTGGGAGTGGTTTTAAGAATGTTTATGGTAAATATCGCAAAAATGACCTTGGAAACGATATAAACAAGGAAGTCAGTTCCAAATTTTATCACATTTTAGCCGGATACGAAGCTCTGGTAATAAATGGAATCTATGATTATTTAAAAAACACTTTGAACATTGATAATCCAATGACAGCAATTATCTATGATGGGTGGATTGGCAAAGATATTGATATCGATTCGGTTTGTGCTCATATAAAAGCTAGGCTTGATATTGATATCGGTATTGATAAGGAGAAGCTTGAAAATAGAGAGTCTGATTGCAATGAAATCGGACCTAAAGGCTCTTTGGAGAATATTACTCCAATAGAGATTAAACAAAACAAAGGTTTTAACAAAACAAAAGTACAGAATATTTCTGTAGCTTAATTAAAAGGAGAAAAAAATGCCACAAACAACAAAAATTGAATGGGCTGATGCATCATGGAATCCTGTAACTGGATGCACAAAAGTATCTGCAGGATGCAAGAATTGCTATGCAGAAAAAATGGCTAAACGGATGAAAAACATGGGATCACCAAAATATGCAAATGGATTTGATGTAATGCTACATCCAATTACGCTAAATGAACCAACAAAAATGAAGAAAGGAAAAGTGATATTTGTCAATTCTATGAGTGATCTTTTTCATGAGGATGTTCCTCTTTCCTTCATTATTAAGGTATTTGATGTTATGAATAAAACCCCACAGCATTCCTATCTAATACTGACAAAAAGGTCTGATCGCCTTAAAGAAATAGACTCTAAATTGAATTGGTCTGATAATATATGGATGGGAGTTACGGTAGAGGATACAAATAATGAATATCGAATTAAAGATTTAGAACAATGTTCTGCTAGAATAAAGTTTGTTTCATTTGAACCATTACTTGGTCCTATCGATACGAATTCAATCGACGGCATTGATTGGGCAATTGTAGGTGGTGAATCGGGACGGGGTGCACGACCAATTGAAGAGTCGTGGATCAATGATATAAAAGATGCGTGTCATATAAAGAAGATTCCATTCTATTTTAAGCAATGGGGTGGTATCAACAAGAAAAAGAATGGCAGACTATTAAATGGACAAACTTGGGATGATAGGCCAATCTCAAAAAGATTAATGCATTAATAAAATATGCATAAAAAGTGCGTGGATATGGAAGTGCTTTGCTAAGGATATAATCTGATAATTACATGATTGTGATAAAATAATTATTAAATCTGCAATAGTCATTGAAATACCCACGTACTTGTCTTGAAATGGAATCTACAAACTGATAACTGGATGAAGAATGTATATCACCAGTCAAATATTAACTACGGCACGCTAAAGGAATTAGTTCGTAATTTCAAAATACTATTTCACACAGCAAATTAATATTTAAAGGTGTGAAGGTGCCTTTATGCTAATCAAAGGTGGGATATTTTTATTGAGAGATTATTAATCTTGTGTTATTGAGAATTTTGACAGTAAAACTTGCGCCTCATTGGAATTAGATAGATTTTCCTGTTAATTTTGTTAGATATAATCATTTTTAAAAGTAAAGGGAGTAACATGATTATCAAGTTGATCATAACAAATGTACCAAATACAGATGAAGATTTCACTTATGGATTAGATGCACAAGCTAGTGAAGAGCTTGCTTCACTTTATAACGAGAAACTTGAAAATTTGGAGAAAGGTAATATTAAATTAGTGCTACCTACTCGCGATGAACTCAACATTTTAGATATAAACTCAACACAACTTAATAACTTATTGAGCCAACATGTAGGACAGAATGTATGTATTTTACAGGATGGAAATAGGATTGAGATAAGCAAAACATTATATTTTCAGAAAGATTAAAATTCTATTATGAGCCAACATTTCAGTGATATAGACTATTTTAGCTTGAGGTACATTAACAAAATAAAGAGCTTGAATTCATCATATATTCAACCAAAAAAGCTTGAAAGACTGAAATATATTTATAGAAATTCAAAAGTTAATTTTGCTCTAAATCTTAAAAGGTATAAAAATAAAAAAATAAAATATGTTATTCTTGGGGAAGCACCACCATGGTCTGAAGAAGGATATCCGAGATATTTCTATTCTAAAATTGAAAGTAAATTGCATGAAACATTTTGGAATACATTTTATTCTGAGCCGATTCCAAAGGATATGAATTATGCATATAATATGCTTGCTCAAAAACAGTTTCTATTAATTGACTCCATACCTTACGCGATGAATTACAGCCCCAGGTTAAGAAGAAAAGAAATTTATAACGAAATAATTTATGAATTTCTCTCTAATGAGTTAATTAAAATTAATGATAAGATAGCTTTTAATGATGATTTAAAAATTGCATTTGCATTTAGATTAAATGGTATGGCAATAATTAAAGCATTTAATGGTTCCATTAAAATTGGTAATAACGTGTCTTATTTATGTGAAACAAATATTGCAGCAGACGGAACAGGGTTTCCAAAGAAAAATAAACTTAAACACATTTTTGAATTAGAAGATAAGTAGTAGATTATATTTGTGCCAAATATTGTAGCCGAAAATTTATCAGAACGAATGAGGGCCGCTGTATCGTTGAGTTGGGTGATTTTCTCAACGAAAGTAGGTAATGGACTCATCCCCATAAATAAAGAAGCATCAATGCAACTTCAATATGCTTACGTTCTGCAGCAGCTACTTCCATTGATAACTTTCCACGAAGGTGAAAAATTTGAAATAGAGTTGGAAACAGGAATTCAGGCAAATGGCCGTAGTAGGGAAATAGATATTCTTTTTAGCTGCGAGTTTTATGGGCAAAAGTATGCAATTGCCATCGAAATGAAATGCTATCGCACTTTAGCTGCTTCCGGTGGTAAACGAGGCGCCACTGATATCTTTATGAAAGATGTATATGAAGATTTTGGCTTACTTGAGCAGTACGTATCAGAAAGTGTTGCACAGGAAGGCGTGGCTTTAGTGATGAACGACATGAAAAGGCTTGTTAGCCCATCGAGTAAAAATGCAAAATGCTGGGATTATGACATATCAGACGGTGCTTCATTTGGGCCAATTCAGCTCAACACACCAATAGGCGGAAAGGAAATTAATATCAATTTAACCAAATCATATACGTTGAACTGGATTAAATACGGTGGTTTTTGGTTTTTGGAGGCGCAAGGTGTTCAAGTATAACTTTCAATCAACCGGACGTGAAAAGCATATGCATGAATTTAGAACTGTCAATATGAATCAAAAACTACCAAAAACGGGAATGACTTTCCATGATAATTTTCACGCAAGGTTTTTTCAGCGGTTATGTGAAAAATCATGGTTGCAGATAAAATAGCAAGAATATGTTGGAACAGTAATCATTGGGTAACTCCTTCAGGAAGAGAGGGGAAGAGCCTTAATGAGGAATCCTACGAATACATTACTGGCTTCGGACATGAAGAATGGAATTTTGGTACAGAAAAGTTGATAGATGGTTATGTATATGGCTTTCTTCAACAATTCAATACAAAAAGCCCTATACACGTAGGAAAGAGATACAACATTCATCTTTACTCTATTCAGAAGATCAAGAGTAACGAGAATGTCAAGTGGTGGCTAGGTAAAGTCAATTCAATAGAGGTTATCAGTAAAGAAGAATCTAAGAGAATATGTAGTATCTACAAAAGCAATGGCTGGTATCACAAAATGATGTCTGATCTTCAAATAAATAATGTTGATACTAAGGCTTTTACTGAAACTGACCCTGAAATACTCGTTAACATTAGGTACAAGGTAAAGGACATAGAACTTCTCGATTCGCCGGTAGAAATGGTGCCAAATGATCCGGCTATACCTTCATTCTACTATAACTTGTTGAATTTCAGCCAAGCCCCTGTTTTGTCAGGTGCTAACGATGATGGTTTTGTATTTAGGGCAGGCCATAATCCTGGAAAAACTAGAACCTTCGCTAGACGTTTAGCGGCAGTTGAAGGTAAAAGCCTACTGCATAATGAAATTCAAACTAAGATATTTCATATTCTTGAGAAAAAGTATGGAAGAGGGAATGTTGGTTCAGAAAACAAAGTGGGTTATGAGTCAAAGATTGATTTAGTGGCTAAAGATAATGATAGCTTCATATATTATGAAATAAAAATATCGCCAACCGCAAAATCTGCAATTAGAGAAGCTTTTGGCCAGATTATCGAGTACTGCTGTTGGCCTGACAGAAATAACGCAACAAAAATGATTGTGATATCTATTCAACCAGCAACTAAGCAAGTTACCACTTATCTGAATCATATTAGGAAGAAATTCCAAATCCCCATCTATTACCAACAATATGAACTAGAGACTAATGACTTGAAAAACATCACATAACATCGGGCTGCAAATCGACGCCGCTGCGCGTCGCGATTGAGCCCTGGCGTTAGGCAACAATACCGAGAAACAAATGGAATCAAATTATCTATCACAAATCACGCATAAAATTAACGCCTGCTCAAAGCGTTACAATCTTGGTGATCTCCAGAAACTACGTAAAGACATCCTCGGTCTAAAACGCCTTGCTTCTCAGGATATCTTTACAAGCACTACAACGTTTGATAATTGGGCTTTTCACTATGGGGGAAGAAAAGAACTCCAATTCAACATAGGCCTTGAGTCGTTAGATAGTGGCAGTGAAATTAGGTTTGGTGTGGCGTTTTCGCTTGAGTGCAGCCAGTCTTTACCCAATATCGAGATATTATTGCCGAGAATTGCACTATTTAATGATTACATGCAAAGCAACCCTGATAGCTTTGCTGATATGAGAATGTGGCATTATCAAGGTAATCGCAGCACAGATTACTCACCGTCGTCTATACCACCCGAACTTATAAAAGAAGGTGTGTTCATTTTTCTGGGAATTCGCCAGCCGATAGATCATCTTGATTATGAAGCGGGGACAAAGGCGATGGATAGACTGCTCCCACTTTATTTATATACAGAAAGCGGAGGCAAAATTGAATATTCTAGACTGCACAGAGAATCTTGGAAATTTCATTTCAAGGCAGGATGCACTCCAAAGGCATCTTCAGCAAATGCAAGTTTGGCAAAGAAACAACTTGATATTCAATTAAGGCACAATGATATCCAAACATCTCTATATCAGAAGCTATCTGAAAAATATGGCTGTAACAACATTGGCACTGAATTGTCAAGCGGAAATGGAACAAGTGTAGATTTGGTGGTAAAGTGTCCGGAAGAGTACTGGTTTTATGAGATTAAGACCGCGCACACTGCGAAAGCATGTATTCGACAAGCAATTGGTCAATTGCTTGAGTATTCGTATTGGCCAAACAATCAAGAGGCAACTCGATTAGTTATAGTTGGTGAGCCTAGCTTTGATGAGGAAGCCAAGCGATATCTAGAAATATTGAAAGCAAGGTTTTCTTTGCCCCTGGAATATGAATCTGTTGAAATTTAGCCTAACAAAGGGCTGCAAATCGACGCCGCTGCGCGTCGCGATTGAGCCCTGGCGTTAGGAATATGGGAATAATCTAATGACAAGCAATTCAAATCTGATCAGGTTTAAGAGAGATTATCAAATGCACATTGATAACTTAGCGAACAATCTTGTAAACCAATTCGAATCTGGCGAAGCTATTGCAGAGGATATTCTTGAAATTATTAGAGAGATATACGAAGCTGCTAAAGTTGAAAAGGAATTATCAAACAACCAATTTGAAGTAGCATATCACACATCAGTTACGGGTGATGTTGAATTCTTGTTTGCTAGATTTTTTTACCATTTGATTGAGGCTAGAGAGCTGAATTGGAAAGTATATCTCCGCAGGCAATTTCAACGAATTGTACCTGATATCAGGATAGAGTCCGAAGGAAAAACTTTAGCAATAATAGAGATTAAATCCAAAGTTGGATGGATGCAGTCCTTTTTCTCAAAAGACAGAGTGAAACATGATTTGGAAAGGCTGAAATCTGGTGAAAGTACATTAAATCCTGAAGTTGATATTCTGAAAAAACGTAATCAGCTATGGAAGTATATCGAGCATTTCAATATAAACTCAGACAGATTTTATGTATTGGTACCCTCTCTCAAACAAGTCTATAGAAAAAAGTATGGAAGGAAATATGAATACTTCAAATCATGTTTTTCTGATCATTCAAAGTTACCTAGTGAGAATCTTGTTGTCCTTTCAAATGATTTAACATACGAGGTCAGTGATCTGTTATCACCATCTTCAGTTACTAATGAATTTGAGATAATGGTTAATAAAGTAATTTGTTGTGAATTATCTAATACCTAATGAATTAAGACTTCGAAACTGACCATCTTAAAAACCCACATGGTCAGAATTCAAATCATGATTGAACTTTGGATATGTACCAATTATATAGACTTCGAATATCTAACCAATTCAAACCCAACTGCCTTTGAAATTTACCTTCCATCCCATCCTCCAACATCAATCATATCACCAATAAGAAATCATGTCATTTCCCTCGTGAAACCTCTGCTGCAATGGTGTTTAAACGGGCATAAAGAGTGTTTGCCGAGAGGTTCTATATACCATTGACATAATTGTCGATAAATCATTTATCGGTCTACTTCACGAGGGAAACTCATGGATGTGCAATCATAATTTTTAGATTTGCATCATGTGATTTACTGCCATGAGAAATATTTCGTGACCCTACCAGATATTGTTGATCATCCCTTTTTTTGTTAAACTAGCCCATTCCAATGAGTTTTTCTGCTCACACACCATCACTGACCAAAAGATCAGTCCAAATTTGCCATATAAGTAAAGTATTTTCATTTTATTGAAGAAACTTATGGTTTTGCCGATTTTCGACTATATTTATTAGTAGAAATAAAAAATTCATGTTAATAAAATAAGATTGGAAAGTAAATGAAGTTCCTAGAAGTAAGAGAGGTGGCTGCCATTTTAAATATAAGTTACAGAAAAGTGCTAGAACTAATACATATGGGTAATCTAAAAGCAATTAAAATTGGCTCAATTTTTAGAATTGATGAATCAGATCTAAGGGCATTTATTGAATCTGCAAAAGTTAGCTCCGTCTGGAAATAAATAATATCCTCCGAAGATATCATTTGATAGCATATAGATCGTATAGTTAAAATTGAATAGTAAAGTCAGACAATTAATTGCAATCTGGGTTGTAGGGGCATATCAAATGTCCCATATGAATTTGAATTCCAGTGTTGGAAACCCAACATATGATATTCAATCTTCTCAATCTCAGATTCCAATTTTTGTAATAATTAATTCCATCTCCAAATGTTTAATTACAAATGGCGATGGATTAAAGGTCTTACTTAAAATAAGCTCATTGACAATTGAGAGGAGACAAAACGATGTCAGGCCTTTATAAGAGAGGAGACAGCCATTTCTATTGGTGGTCAACTAATTATGAAGGCAAACGGCTACGTAGGTCAACAAAGACAGCTAGTAAGCGTATTGCGATTGAATTTCAGCAAAAGTGGGATTATGAATTGTTAACTAATCCATCCAACTTTTTTGGGAACTCAATTAATCAAAATGGACTAGTCGACGATTTTCTTGATCATTATCTTGATTTAAGAAATCGAAAAGCTGACAAAACGTATAAAACGGCAATTGGAATGATAAATAAATTCAGGAAATATATATTATCACTAAATATTTCTAAAATTGAAGATATCAATGTTAGAGTATTGGATGATTATGTTAGTGAATTTACTTGCAAACCAAAAACTATAAGAAACCATTTTATAGAGTTGTCAGTAATGTTTAAGCAGGCAGTGAAAGAAGGAATAATAAGTTCCAATCCAGCAAAACTTGTTACGTTACCACAAATTAAATCTAGTAAAGATGAAAGAAATCTTGAGGAGGAAGATTTGGAAATTATTTTTGGTAGTGGAGGACATTGGAAACTTTATTATCAATTCCTATTGTATACTGGGTTAAGAGCTGGTGATGTTGCATTATTAAGATACAAAGACATTGATTTTGATAATGGGACAATAGTTTCGTTGATACGAAAATCACGAAGAACTCATGAATTCCCATTATCAAAGTATTTGTTAAATCATCTACCGTATTCTGATAATCTCGATTCTCCAATCTTTCCAGAATTGTATAACGAAGATGAACAAAAGCTAAATGATAATTTGGCAAAACCGCGTCTTTTTATGCAGTCATTATTGAAAGTTGGAAATCGTCCGCATGCCAAACTTAAAGACTTCAGGACAACATTCAATAATAAACTTCGTGATCTTGGCTGTGGGATTGAAGATAGACAAAAGTTGTTAGCTCATAGTAGTTCGGAAACGACCAAAATATATACTCACCCAAACATTAATTTGGCTAGAGATTATATTGATCAACTTCCAGATTACTTCAAATGATAAAAACGTGACCAAAACGTGACCAAATGTGTGACAGGGTATGATATTATACGTAAACAGAAAACACTAATAAATTGTGTAATTTAGTTTATGTTTCTCGAGGGAAGATGCGAATTTACTTTATAATATTTGAAATAAGATCATATTTAAGTGAATTCAATTATTATTTCGACTATTATCGTATAATATCAATTACTTAGGATGTATCACAATCATCATTTAGTCACGTTACGACACAAAAAAACACTCTATCACACTCGTCTATAAAGAAAAAACCCTTCATTTCACGACGGAAACAAAGGGTTTTAGTTCTTGTAGCGGGGGAAGGATTTGAACCTTCGACCTTCGGGTTATGAGCCCGACGAGCTGCCAGACTGCTCCACCCCGCGTCTGGTTTTTTTCATGCTCCTGAGAGCACGGTAATTTAGGGGAGTCC
>Ga0233437_1007868_pt1 | contig 10115 bp, 8 predicted proteins | sample SI_122_August201_FD_182714 | JGI IMG/M metagenome (GOLD analysis project Ga0233437, IMG submission 182714) | Seawater microbial communities from Saanich Inlet, British Columbia, Canada - SI_122_August2016_200_MG | ecosystem: Environmental > Aquatic > Marine > Inlet | place: Canada: British... | reverse complement strand
CAGGAATTGGATGCGGCTTTGTTTTTCAAATAATATTATTGAAACCAACGAATTTGTAAATAATATTGCCCGAATAGGAAGAGAACGACAAAAAAGTTTTTTCACTTACTCACTACGAATAATTCGTGAATGTTTAATGTTAAATTATTCACCTTCATATCAACTACATTTTGAAGGAGAAGAAGAAACTTTTGTTCGTAATTTTTCACCCTTTGTAAATAATATTTCAGGCCCTGCATTAAGTGAAGAATTTAACAAAGCTTTGTTTCATATCGAAAGAAATGCTAATCCCTCAATTCTGTTTTTTGATTTATCATTGACAATCATCAAATTATTGAAGAGGAAGTAAATGAATGCGAGAATACGACAATGATTGAATGAGTGAATGCAAGGATAGAATTAGAGACTGAGAGATTGAATCAATCTTTATAGAAAAATTTAGGCAATTTTCATTTCTCAGTTTACGCTTTGTGAACCTTTGTGTTTTCTTTGTGTAACTTTGAGGTATATCTATTACACAGAGTTTCACTAAGAAAACACAAAGCTACACAGAGAAAAAGTGTAAACTTCTTTTTTATTTTAAAAATGTCAAAATTTACTAATTTAATCATTCAATCATTTACGTATTTGATCATTCAATCATTTTCACATTCTATCATTTAAGCATTATTTTTTTAAGTATGTTTGCTGTAATTTTAAAACCCCCAAAAATGAACTTAAATAAAATAATTTTTCACTCATTGTTTATCTGCTTAATGTCCTCGGTTTTATTCGTAAATGCAGGAAATAACTCAGTTTCATCAACAAAAGCTATTGGTGATTCAATTCATGCAATTAATTATGAAATTCATCTTGAAAACATTGATTGTTCGACAAATACAATTGAAGTCTTTACAATTATCAAATTGACTCCAAGAGTTGACAACCTTAATTTTGTTTGCCTTCAATTAAAAGAATTAACAGTCGATTCACTTTTTGTTGAAAATGAAAAGATCGAGAATTTTACTCATGAAAATTCTTTATTGACAATTCCATTAATTACTAACATTAATATTGGTGATACAATTAATGTATTAGTTTATTATCAGGGAGAACCATATCATGAAAGTTGGGGGGGGATTCACTTTTCCGGCGAATATATGTTCAATCTTGGGGTCGGTATAAGTGATATTCCTCATAATCTTGGAAAAACGTGGTTTCCCTGCGTTGATGATTTTACCGACAGGGCAACTTATAATGTTTTCGTTACGGTTGAAGAAGAAAAAACTGCCGTTTGTGGTGGAGTTTTAATTGAAGAAATTAATAATGGAAATAACACTCACACTTTTCATTGGGCAATTGATAATAATATTCCGACATATTTGGCTTCAGTTGCTATTGGTGAGTATGTTGCCATTCGCGATACTTTTTATGGAATGAATGATGTTATTCCGATTGACTTTTTTGTAAGGCCAGTTGATTCAGCAAAAGTAAACGGTTCATTTGCAAAGCTAAAAGATATTCTGCAAATTTATGAAAATTATCTCGGTCCTTATCCGTGGAAAAGAGTGGGATATGTTGGAACTTCAAAAGGAGCTATGGAGCATGTAACAAATATTGCTTATCCGAATGGGTGTATTACAGGTAACTCAAGTTATGAATGGTTGTATGCTCATGAAGTTTCGCACATGTGGGTTGGCAATAATACAACTTGTGCATCAGCCGAAGACATGTGGATAAACGAAGGTTGGGCAGTTTTTTTTGAATTATTTTATACAAGAGATTTATACGGCGAAGAAACTTTTTGGCAATTAATGAGGGATAAACATAAGGACATCCTTCAAAAAGCACATATTACAGATCATGGTTACTGGCCTTTAAATAATGTTCCTCAGGAATATACTTACGGAACAACTGTTTATGATAAAGGGGCAACTGTCGTACAATCACTTAGAGGCTATTTGGGTGATGAACTTTTCTTTAATACGGTAAAAGCATATTTACAGGAATTTAAATATAAATCGGTTTCATCAAGTGAGATGAGTGATTTCATGTCTTTATACACAGGAATTGATATGAGCGATTTTTTTGAAGCATGGGTTTGTACCGGTGGAACGCCTCATTTTTCAATAGATTCATTTGCAGTTTATCCAAATGGTTCAAACTCCGATTATATTGTTTATGTTAGGCAAAAGTTCAAAGGAGTTGATTTTCTCGCAAATTCAAATATTGTTGAAATTACTTTTATGGATGAAGACTGGAATATGTTCAGCGATACTATTCATTTTTCGGGAAAAACCGGATGTTCGGTAATTGAGGATGTGCCTTTCGTTCCGGAAATTGCTATGATGGATTATAACGAAAGACTTTGTGATGCAACAACCGATTTGGCAAAAGTTATTAAAACTAATGAATTAATAAGTTTTGACAATGCTTATTTTAAACTTGATGTTGAAAATGTTACAGACTCGGCTTTTGTAAGGGCTGAACATAACTGGGCTCCACCTGATACTTTAGAATATTATCAACCGGGCTTAACTTTATCCGATTACAGATATTGGAAAATTGACGGTATTTGGCCGGAGGATTTTCAGGCATCAGGACTTTTTCAGTATTGTAAATTTGAAGATCTTGATAATACTTTAATTACAAATCAGTATGATTCTCTTGTGATTCTTTATCGTCCTAATCCCTCGGAAGAATGGTTTGGAATTGATTTTTCAAAAATCGGAAACTATGCTATTGGAAATATTCTTGTCGAAAATCTTCAAAAAGGGGAATATACTCTTGCAATCTGGGATTATGAATATCTTGGTTTGGATGAAAATAATACTGAACTTCAAAATCATTGCGATATTTTCCCAAATCCTACAAGTGAGGCTTTTACAATTAATTTCAATTATAAAAATGCTTCAGAGATTAGAATTTATAATTCCACAGGAAAAAATGTAAAAAGTATTTCAATTAATAAAAATCAAAAATCAATTTTTTATTTACCCGAAAACCTTTCTCCCGGAGTGTATTTTCTTCGTTTAATATCTGATGAAAACAGAATTCTCTTTAATGAAAAATTGATTGTTAAATAAAAAGTAGGTAATCAGCAGTTGGCAGTCGGCAGTCAGCAGTAAACAGTCAGCAGTCAACAAAGTGCCTGATCACCGATCACCGGATCACCGATAACTGATCACCGATAACAGATTACAAGTATGAAATCAAATTATTTATTCCCTTTAAAAGAAGCATTTGAAAAAAATGCAAACCCCGAAAATGCTATCCACATGAAAGCATATATGAAAGGTAAGTTTGAGTATTTTGGTATCAAATCACCCGAAAGAAAGGAAATAGTTAAAGGATTTCTGAAAACTTATGGTTTGCCCGAGGTAAATAAAATTAGTGATATTGTAAAAGAATCGTGGGATTATCCTCAACGCGAATTTCAATATTTTGCCATGAATTTATCAGAAAAATATGTCAAAAAATCAGATACTGAGATTATTAGTTTGTTTGAATTTATGATTGCCTACAAACAATGGTGGGATACTATTGATTATATTGCTTCCAATTTGGTCGGTGAATTGTTTATTAAATTTCCGGAAATGATAATTCCTTATACTAAAAAGTGGATGGATTCCGGTGATATGTGGTTTCAGCGAACAGCAATTTTGTTTCAATTAAAATACAAGAAAAACACCGATTTGGATTTGTTATTTGATTATATTTCACAATTATATGGTTCTAAAGAGTTTTTTATTAATAAAGCTATCGGCTGGATTTTAAGAGAATACTCAAAAACAGACCCGGAAACAGTAAAACTTTTTGTGGCAAATAATGCCGATTCACTTGCAAATCTAAGTAAAAGAGAAGCATTAAAGTGGCTTGAAAGAAAAAAGAAATAGGTAAGTGTTCATCTCCTGTTTAAAACATAATATTAAAAATGTGCTGTTTTGTTAAATTGCTATGTTGTTGTAAAACAACAATTTGAATTAGAAAATTATTATTTTACTGCTTCTCGTGAGTTCTGTATTCAGTCATGGTCAATGATCAAACCTGAGATTTGAAACTCGAAACCCGAAACCCGGAACTCACAACCAAATCATCAATCCTACTGATTTCAATCAGTATTTATATGATTTATCTCATTATTAAAGCTGTAATTCCTTGCGTGTAATTTTACAAATTCAAGGAATAAGATTATATTTTTGCGTTGTTAAATTATTAACAAATGTTTTAAAAATATTACAATTAATAACAATTAAATTAAATCTATTTTTATGAAAAAAATTATGAAACTTGCTTTGATGCTTACCTTTGTATCAAGCTTATTTTTTATGGGTTGTAGCGATAAAGATGACGATAATCCTCAACCGGATCCACAAGCTGAAGATCGTTTTGAAGTATTAAAAACATATTTAACTAATAACGATCTGGATTTAAATGATATCCTGACAGATTGGATTACAACAGCGGAAAATGTTTATACAACTATGACAGATGTTGATCCTTCAAACGACTATTTTATTATTGACATTCGTACAGAGGCTGATTATACTGCCGGCCATATTGAATGGGCCATGAACGCAACCTATGCGGAGATTTTATTAGCAGCAGAATTTAATATTGATAATCTCCCAATTATAGTTGTTTGTTATACAGGTCAAGCAGCCGGACATGCTGTAGTTGCACTTCGTTTGAGTGGATATACAAATGCAAAAGTTATGAAATGGGGAATGTGTAGCTGGAATGCTGAAACAGCAATTATGTGGCCGGAAAGTATAGGTGATGTCGGAATTGGTAATGCTAATTGGAATCTTCCACCTGTTATCAAAGAAAACACCACTCACGCAGCACCTAAAATTATGTATCTTGCTACAGAGGGCGCTGATGTTCTTGAAGGACAGATAATAAAACTTCTTGAAGGTGGTTTTAAAGGAGTTACAGGAATTAGTGTTCTTGATAATCCAACAGACTATTTTATAAATAATTATTGGGCAATTACAGATGTTGAACATTATGGAAACATTAAAGATGCTCATAGAATTAACCCTCTTACCCTTAAAGATGGTGAATATGTATATCTTAATCCTGATGCAACCGTTGTAACTTATTGCTGGACCGGTCAAACATCTTCTATGATTACTGCTTATCTGACAGTACTCGGATATGATGCAAAAAGCTTGACTTATGGTACAAATAGTTTAATTCATTCAAACCTCGAAACTCATAATTGGAGTGATGCTCAAATTAAAGACTATCAATTATTTACAGGAAACTAATATTCCATTTATTAAGCATAAATTGAAATAAATGTTTATGAAAAAAATATTGTTTTTTGTTTTAGGGCTTTTATTAATATCGCCTGCTGCATTAAATGCTCAGGGCTGCATGGAAGCCTCTTCAGATGAGGGTGTTAATGTTGTTGGATATGTTCAACCACAATGGACCTACGACGAAGCAAATGGAAAATATGAAAATTCTTTCTATTTCAATAGAGCAAGAATTGGAGTTACAGGTAATATTCCTTATGATTTTTCATATTACGTAATGGCTGAATTAAGCCCAACTAAAAATGGTCCCTATCTTTTAGACGCTTTTCTTACATGGAAAAGACTTGCTCCTTATGTAAATATCACTGTAGGTCAATTTAAAAATCCATTTGGACTTGAATTATCAACTCCTTGCCAATCATTACATACAATTGACAGATCGGAAGTTGTAAATGAATTAGCCAGCCCTTTCCGTGACCTTGGATTAATGATTTGGGGTGGAACTGACCTTGGATTAAGCGAAACCGAGGTATTGAAGTGGAAATTATCTTTAACTAATGGTACGGGTATGAATAATATGGATAATAACCGTTTTAAAGATATTACTACCAGGGTAATAGTTTCTCCTTTCGATTTTGTTGATATTGGAGGTAGCTTTAAATATGGTAAAGTTCTAAAACAAAGTCAAGGTAGCAAGGACACTAAACTAATTCGTTATGGTGCTGATATTTCCATTAAAAAATACAATTTCCTTGTTCAGGCTGAATTTATTGGTGGAACAGACGATGGATTTGAACTTAGTGGCGGTGGTTGCGGCGAAGACCCTTCAATTGCTCCTTTTGATGGTAAAACAAAAAAGAACGGTTTTTTCGTAATGGCTCTTTATGAAACACCATGGAACCTTCAACCGGTAGTTAAATACGGTAGTTATGACCCGAATACTGATGTAGATAGCAATATGAAAAACACCTATACTTTTGGCCTGAATTATTTCTTTAATGATTGGACAAGATTGCAGGTTAATTATGTTGTTAATGACGATGCCAGTATCAATTTACCAAATGATTTATTTATGGTACAAATGCAGGTTAAATTTTAGCTAAACGCATAACATATTACAAATTTAATAAACAGGCTGTTACATATTTTGTAGCAGCCTTTTTTGTTGGAGTAAGATGGAAGACAGAAGTCGGAAGCCGGAAGTTTGAAGTCCGAAGTCCGAAGTTTTATTAATAATTTACGGACACAAATCACCACAGAAAAACGCTGATAGAAATCATAACGAATCCGCGTCAATCAGTGTCTAAAAAATGACTGACGCAGATCACCGCAGAAAAACACAGATAAAAATCATAACAAATCTACGTCTAAAAAATTATAAAAAAGCCACGTCTAAAAAAAGAAGAATGAAAGAAATTTTTTTGTTTAAATTTGCAAATCACTAATTTCACAATATTATAGATTTCTGTGATTTAATGACAATATTTAAATGATAAAAAATAATGATATTGAACTTAATCCTATTTGGCTCAAAGCTTCAATAACAGGCGGGCTATGGGCTTCAATTGAAATTATTATTGGAAGCTTTATGCACAACTTGCGAATTCCTCTTTCGGGAACAATTCTCACAACTCTGGGTATTACTCTTTTAATTGCTTTTTATCAGATGTGGCCTCAAAAAGGTTTAATATGGCGCGCCGGATTAATTTGTGCATTGATGAAATCAATTTCACCAAGCTATGTTCTTTTAGGCCCTATGAGTGGAATATTTTTCGAAGCTCTTATGTTAGAGACAGGAATAGCTCTTCTTGGAGCTAATTTAACGGGATTTTTTTTGGGGGGTGCTTTAGGTTTACTAAGTACTTTGGTTCACAAAGTTATCAGCCTTCTGATTCTTTATGGATTTGACATTGTTACAATTTATAAAAACTTATTTTATTTCATCACAAAGCAAATTAATATTAAAAATGCTGATCCTTGGACGTTGATAATTATAATAATTGCATTTTATGTAATAATTGGTGTTTTAGCAGCATTAACCGGCCTTTCGATTGGGAAAAGAACGAAAAAATTGAAAGCTGATAAAAAAGATTTTCAAATCAATAGAAATAATAATATTGAAGTTTTCAAATTGGATGATGACCAGATTTTTAAAAGATTCTTGTTAATTCTACATTTGATCATGATTCCTTTAGGCTTAATATTAATTAATTACGTTTCCATTTATTTTTCTTTACCATTGATATTTGTCTATTTATTGTTTTGTGCGATTTATTATAAAAACTCGCTTCGACGGTTGAAAAAACCAATTTTTTGGATTCAATTGCTAATAATTATTATAATGGCAACTATTTTCTGGAAGGGTTTTAATTTTTCGGAAGGAGTGTTTAATATTCAGGGACTTATAATAGGATTAAAAATGAATTTACGTGCAATTTTTATAGTTATTGTATTTTCATCCTTATGTGTTGAATTACGAAATCCTTTGATAAAAGCATTTTTATATAAAAAAGGATTTAGTAATTTATACCTTGCACTCACATTATCGTTCAGTGCTTTGCCTGTTATGATGGGAGCTATGCCAAAGCCTTTGGTTTTTATAAAAAATCCCTTAAAAACATTTGCCACAATAAATCTTCAGGCTGATGAGTGGTTAAGTTATTTTAAACAAAACTCCGAAACAAGCGGGAAATAAAGGGAATAAAGGAAATTTAAAGTCATGGCTTAAAAGTTAAGTTAAACCTTGCATATCCAGAGTTTTATACCCTAACCCAGATAAACTGGAAATGATAAATATCAAAAAATAAAATACAAATAAATCCCAATTTTATAAATTTCAAAATCCCAAACCATCCCTTATCTACGGCAGCAATTTGTGATTTTGAAATTTATAAAATTGGGATTTATTTGATTTTTGATCATTGCGATTTATTATTTTCTGCAAATGACCGAAGGAAATCCGTATGGAAAAAAGCACGAATGTTAGAAAGTTCCTAATTTCCTTTACACCCTTATTTCCCTTATACCTTTATACTTATATTCCCTTTATACCATTTTTAAAAAACAAATCTCTTATCAACAGAATAACGTTTAATAAATTTATCAATAAAGAAAAGCATTATTATGGTACCCAAAATTATTATAGATATCGATGATAGTTCAATATTAGAAAATAAGCCCATAATAGATTGAAAAAACTTTTGAATACCGGGAATAATTGTAGTTATCTGTTCGAGATTTGGTCTTTCAATTTGAAAATTTAAAAATGACCAGTCAAATATTATTAAAAAAGAAAAAAGAGTAACCGTAGAAATGATGACTAATAACCACCACCATTTTTGATATGATTTTTCATAAATTTCTATATTTTCAGTTTCAATGCTTGTTTCAATTTTTTGCATAATTTTTTCAGTAAAATCTATTGAAGGTTTTTCATTTGTCGATTTTCTGATCAAATCTTTTAAAAAATTATCTCTGTTGTTAATATCTTTTTCCATTTTTCCTTAATTAGTAAATTCACACAACATTTAACTCAGTTTTAAATGAATTTTGCAATTCTACATATAATTTTTTTCTAATCCTATGCAATTTCACTTTAACATTTGAATTTGTCAAGCCGGTTACTTGACTGATTTCATCAATTGAGCTTTCGTTCAAATAAAACAAGTTGATCAACAAACCGTCTTCTTCCGGTAATTTTTCAATTGCATTATCAATATGCATTCTTTGTTCTTTATCAGACAATCCATTTACATTTTCCACTATCTCATCAATTGAATAATTATTAATGATCTGATCTTCGATTGCAGAAAATTCTAATTTCTTTTTCCTTGTTTTGGATATTGCCGTATTATATACAATTCGATAAAGCCATGTCGAAAATTTTGCTTCCTTTTTGAATTTTTCAATGGCTTGATAAGCTTTCAAAAACGAGTCCTGAGCAATTTCTTCTGCGTCTTCTCTGTTACGAACAATTTTATTTGCTATTATAAATGCCATTTCTTTATGTTTATTGACCAAATATGCAAATGCTGAAGTATCGCCCTGCAATACTTTTTCAACATAATAGATGTCTTTTTTATACCTCATCAATCATTAAGACGTAAGAAATTATTAATGGGTTACAAGATACGAAAAAAATAATTGGTAAGAATAGATAAAAAGAATACGTTTATCATAAGAAATTAGAAAATTGAAATTCGGTAATTTCGCAACATGATTAATAATATGAATATATTAGAACACAAATTTCCAATTTCGAATTTCAGTGTTCTGTGAATTGTTACGATAAAATATCTTTTTAATAGTACAATAATTGTAACCTGTTTATTATTGATGCGTCAAAAGAGCGAAAATAAAATTATAAACTTAAAATTTGAAGTCATGGAATTAACACCAATTTTTGTAACCTTTATCGTTTTTGGCTCTATTGTAACTATTATATACTTACTTATAAGAAAAAACGAAAGAAAATTAATGATCGAGAAAGGTGCTGATCCTTCAATATTTAATATTGAAAGCTCATCACCCGGTGCCTTGAAATACGGTTTATTCCTAATTGGAATAGGTGTTGGGATTTTAGCTGGCAGTATTATTGATGCCTCAACTTATCTTGGCGAAGAAGTTTCATATTTTTCAATGATAGCGTTATTTGGAGGATTGAGCCTTGTTATAAGCTATTTTGTAGGAAAGAAACACCAATAACATTAACAAACCGCTAAGACCGCAAATGAACGCAAAAATATTTTGCGCTTCTTTTGCGGTCTTTGCGGTTTATTTATGACAAATTAAAAGATTCAATAATTTCATATTTAGGACCTTGAGGCATTAAAATACTTTCAAACAAAATGATTTTGTCTGCGTAAAAATTTT
>Ga0233437_1007867_pt1 | contig 10116 bp, 10 predicted proteins | sample SI_122_August201_FD_182714 | JGI IMG/M metagenome (GOLD analysis project Ga0233437, IMG submission 182714) | Seawater microbial communities from Saanich Inlet, British Columbia, Canada - SI_122_August2016_200_MG | ecosystem: Environmental > Aquatic > Marine > Inlet | place: Canada: British... | reverse complement strand
TACAAATATAGCTTGGGATTATCCTGGTGCAGGAAGTTCTGTTTACATTGGTTATGAAAACATAACAGTTACCCCCGCATCTGGAGAATATGGGTTCACTGAATATTATTTCTTGGATCCTAAAACTTTGCCTGATGAAGATTGGCACAGTTGTGCAGGGCATTCAGTAGATGCATCTAATAACGAAGGTTGTATTGGGGGATTTTTGACAGATAATAGCTGGAAGAGAAATTATCCTACTTCTGTTATTTCTAAGGATGCTGATGGTATTGAAGTTAAGTTATCTACGACTGTAAAAAATACGACAAATGAAGTTCGAACATGGACTCAAACTAATGAATTCATGGATCCATTTACTGGTTTGACACCAGATCCTAGTGATATTGTGACTTACACTGTTAAATCAGTACTTCCACAAACAGAGAGTACTACTGTAACTGTAGATGGAGTTGAGACTACAGTAAGTTATGAATACAAAGCAGATACTGGACTTTTGTATACAACAATAGAAAGTAGTGATTATGGAGATAAAATAACTGTTAATGAATATGCTTATGAAACTATATCTGGAATGAGGGATAAAAATATGTTAGTTCAAGGGAAGGAGACCAAGGTGTATAAAGATTTAGAGACCAACCCTCCTTTGTATGTTGAACAAGTTGATTGGAGCAACTCTTGGACTGGTACTCCTGCAAATGAAAAATGGTATTCATCTTCTACATCTGGTGGTATTGAAGGGGATATGTTAACTCACTCTAGTGTTCTTGAATATGATAAATATGGTCGCCCTGTTAGATCTGAAGATGCAAATGGGCATGTTTTGAGATATTATTATGGGGATAATGATGATCCATGTTGTGAGGTTGGTGCTCAAGATTGTTCTGATGATGTTGACTTGTTAAACGTGTATCTAACTTGTGTTGAAAATGATGAAGGACATAAAGTTAAAACATATTATGATACAAAAGGAAATATGGAAATAATTCAAGATTCTAATGGTGCTTCCACTGTTTATGCATACGATGATTTGAACAGGTTGGAGTCTGTGAAAAACCTACTGATGGGTCCTCACCTAGGATGAGGTATAATTACAAATTTGCCTTGGATAATGGTGGCGTGATATCTCCTACAAATGCAAATGAAGTAGAAACTATACAGGATCTAACTTCCTCAGTAACTTCAACTTCAAGGGGAATTGCTGATGGTCTTGGAAGGGGGGTTCAAAATCAAGTTGTTGATGAGTCCTATGTTATATTACAAAATACAGAATATAATGAACTTTCTCAAGTAGATTTGATGACTAAACCATTGAGGGTTATTTCAAATAAACAATCGAAGTTGGACAAAAGCAATCCCATAGATAAGATTTTGGTGAAAATTGGTTTAAAAGATATTTTTTCAGAAGGTGTGAATAACTATGTCCTTTTGGGCGATAATAAGGCAGAAGGTGTTGTGTATAGTGAAGTAGATTATGAACCAAATCCGTTGGCTAGGGTTTCCAAGTTCTATCCATTAGGTAAGGATGCTACTAAGGATTCAAACTTATTTATAGAAAGCAGGTATGGTTCTGAGATTTTTGGAGGAAAACAACATTTGTACACCCAAGTTATTGATGAAGAGGGAAATGATATTTTTACTTTTGTTGATCAATTTGGCAATACAAGGAAAAGCATAGATTCTAGAGATACAGTTGCAGTTTTTGATTATGATGGATTGGGAAGACTTACAGAAGCAAATATAGATGATAGTAATCCTGAAAATCCAGTTGGGGATGGAATAAGAACTACCAATACCTATGATGCATATGGTAGGAAAAATCAAACTTGTTTCCCTGATTCTGGATGTACTAATTATACTTTTGATAACAATGGCAATGTTTTAACAGTTATTGATGCAAGAGGTTGGGTTACAAGGTTTGAATATGATAATTTAGATAGACTTTCCAACTTATATCTTGACAAAGGTGCTGGAGAAAATAAGATTATTGAGAATACTTATGATAGTGGTTGTAATGGTGCTGGGACTCAGGTAGGAAAGCTTTGTGTTGTTGAAAGGTATAATGATTATGGGGAAATGATTTATAGTGCCCAATATGGTTATGATACTTCTGGAAGGACCACATATGTTTCTGCTTATAGTGATGTTTTTGGAGTTGATTTAACAGATCCTATTACTTATCAGTATGATTATGCTGGGAATCTATATAGAGTTCTTCCAGAAGAAAATGATGAGGTTTTGGTGTATGAGTATAACCATTTAAATCAACTTAAAAGGGTTATATTGGACCCTTCTGGCGAAGAAATTCAACTTGCAGAATTTGAATATAATCCTGGTGGTACATTGGATCAAACTACTTATGGTAATGAAGTTGTTGCAGGATATCAGTATAATAGTAGAGATTGGTTGAAAAACATTACGATCGGGGATATATTTTATGAAAGATACGAATATAATGATGTTGGAAATCTAGATAGGATGTATGATTCCCAAGACCTTTTATCATATGTGGATTTTGAGTATGATGAACTTTATAGGTTGACAGATGTCATAGATTATGGTTATTATGATGAGTCCCCTGTTGATTTTACTTTGGATCAAATAGGCTATGAGTATGATAATATGGGAAACAGAGAGTTTAGGAGCCTTGATGGGGATGCTGTGGATTATACTTATGATTATTCTTGTGATCCTCAAGAGTATTGTTATGGTATGCGGACAAGTAGGTTACGAACAACAAGTGAGCCTTCCTGTGAGTATCATTATGATTATGTGGGTAACAACATTTGGAAAGATTGTGTTGATGAAGGTAAGACGTTTTATCATTATGATTATAATAACTTGATTGCTAGAATTGATTTACCAGATGGAAACTATCTCAAATTTTTGTATGATGCAGAGGGGAGGAGAATTGCTAAGACTGATGGACAGGGCAATCTTGTAATTTATCAATATGGTCTTGGTAGTAACCCATTGAGAACTATTGAAACTACTGTTGAAAATCCTGAAGAGGTTGGTGAAGGAAATTTATTATTAAATCCTTCTTTTGAAGCTGATTTTGGTATGGATTATTACGAAAACGAAGATGGTGATGATAGAATTGCAAGCAATCTTATCTCTGATGGTTGGGATTTTAGAGAAGGTAGTGCAGAGATGGACTCTACCATAGCCCAGGGCGGAGAATTTTCTGTTAAGATAACTAACTTAAGAACAGGATTTGCATCTCAGAAAGTTCCTATTGATAAAAGTAAAACTTACAAAGCAAGTGGATGGATGAAAGTAAATGCGGCCTGTGCTGATAATGATAATTGTGAAGCTGTATTGGGGTTATTTTGTTCAGATGGGGTGGTTAGTGAGTGGGATTGCCCAATCGATTCTAGTGATTGGCCAAGTGTTTCAGATCGTACTACTTGGACTTATGTAGAGACGGAACCGTTTACATTTGATGAGTCTACTTTGCCCGGGATTGGTCCTACTTATTTAGAAGTGGGTTGTTATAATTCTCCAGTTGGTGTATTGGGGTTGGGTACTGTTTGGTGTGATTCTTTTAAGTTAGAAGAAGTTTCTACATCTCCGCCAGTAAGCGGTGATGGTATTTGTGAAGTAGATAAGGGAGAAACTTGTGCAAGTGAGTTTGATGATTGTAAATATCACAGAGCAGATTGTGATAGTGATGAAGTATGTGCGTGGGGGATTACTGGACCCCGTGGATGCCAGATCAGTACAAGAACAGATATTCCTGCAATTTGTAATTGTAGGGGAGATGCTTGTAGTACTTATGGCTTGGCTGGAATACCACCAAATAATAGATTCTCAAACTGTGATGTGGAACATTGTAGGGATGAACAACCCACATCATGTGCTTTGCAAATGTATGTTGATTTAGTTGATGCATAATCTGTTTAGTGGATTTCTTTATGGTTTAGAATTAAATGCAGGGTACAGGACTCGAACCTGCGTAAGCACTAAGCTAATAGGTCTTGAGCCTATCCCGTTTGACCACTCCGGCAACCCTGCTTAAGTTTTATTGCTTTTATTTGATTTAAAAAGATTTTGGAAAGGTTTTTATTCTTGCTTTCTGTTTAGTTTATTATGCCAATCAATGCAGGATATGAATATGAGAATGCTGAGAAGGAATATCTTGATGCTAAAACTATTCCAGACAAATTAAAGTGTTTGAAGAATATGCTTAGTGTTGCTCCTAGTCATAAGGGTGCGGAGAAATTAAGAAATGATATCAAGCAAAGAATTTCTAAGTATAAGGGTTTGCTTGAAAGAGAAAAGAAACTTTCTAAGAAAGGTGGAAAGGGATTAAGTATAAAAAAAGAAGGTGCTGCAAGGGTTGTTTTAATTGGAGTCACTAATTCTGGAAAGTCCATATTATTGGGTAAAATTACTAATGCAAAGCCAAAAATTGCAGATTATGAATACACTACTAAAAAACCTGAAATCGGAACAATGGATTATGAGGGGATAATTATCCAGGTTATAGAGCTCCCTGCTATTTCTAAAAACTATTTGGATAGGGAGAAAAGTCCTGCTTATATGGGCATTGTTCGGGACGCAGATTTAGTTGTTTTAGTTTCTAGGGAAAAGGAAGATGTTAGATTAGTTAAATCTGAATTAAAAGAAGCAGGGATTAGATTCAAAGGATTGGTTGTTAGTTCTAAGGAAGATATTAAAGAAATGATTTGGGAGAGACTTAAATTAATATATGTTTATACTAAAAGTCCTGGAAAGAAAAAAGAATATCCTCCTGTTGCTTTGAAAGTAGGTTCTAATGTTAAGCACTTAGCTTCTACTGTCCACAAGGACTTTGTTAAGAAATTTGATTATGCTAACATTTGGGGTAAGAGTGCCAAGTTTGATGGGCAAAGGGTTGGATTAACTCATGTTTTGAAATCTGAAGATATTGTTGAGCTACATTTAAAATAGAAAAACTTAAAGCTTAGTCATTCTGATATATAATATGGAACTTGGTGGAAATATATTTTTAGAGAACTTTGATGAAGTTGAATCTGGAAAATTAATTGTTGTTAAGAAGGTTGTTGGCAACTATACTAAAAATATCTCTGAAAAAGCCAAGAATTTTAAGAAAATAACCATTAATTTAAAAAAAAGTAGTGCATTCGAGATAGAAGCTAAAGTCGAGGCAGATAAAGAGATAAGTTCAACTTCGAAAGAAGATAATTTATTTTTTGCTTTAGATAAGGCACTCTCGGAGATATTAGATAAAGCTGCTTAATAAAAACCTTTATAAATAGAATAATTCTTCGGTTTATTTAGGTATTTAAAAATGCAAAGAACTGGCGGAACTAGACGGAAGACAAGGAGCAAATTAAGTAAGAATGTTAGAGCTAAAGGTAAAATTGCTATAAGGAGATACTTCCAAAACTTTGAGGAAGGAGAGAAAGTTTACTTTGTTGCCGAACCTGCAGTTCAAAAAGGAATGTATCACCCCAAATTTCATGGAAAAGCAGGTGTTGTAAGTAAAAAACAAGGAAGCAACTATTATGTTCGAATAAAGGATGGAAATAAAGAAAAATCAATCTTGATTCATCCAATTCATTTGAAGAAAGTGTAAAATGGAAATCATAAACGAAAACCCAATAAGTTTGCCTGAAATGGAAAAACATGTTCAGGAAATGAAAAAGCGAGATAAAGAGCTTAACTTTAGGGCTAAGAAGGTTGAAGAATATATCAAGGCCGTTCCTAAAATTAAAGATTATGAAAAGCTTACAAAAGAGCTAGAAGATGCTAAAGTATCCCGATTAAAATTAAAACACATAACACTCATAGTTAATATATTTCCTAGTGATGTGGATAGCCTAAGAACTGTCCTTTCTGGGGAAAATATTACACTAAAAGACGAAGATTTGAAAAAAATAATAGAGATAGTGAACAAGTATGTATAAGAAAGATGATAGGACAAACCGCGAAGGAGGAATTTGTAATTACTCTGGATTTTCTTCCGCATGGGTACCCTTTCGATTCAAGGCCGATGCACCAGAAGACAGCAATAGCTCAAGCTATAGGAAAAGAGCGTTTTACTTTGCTGGAACTGGTTCCAAAGAAAGGAGAATTTCTACAGCCACATGAAGAAGTATATATCGGTGAAGGCAAAAGGGATAAAATACACCATATTGTAGGTAAGATACCTCTTTCGAAGTTGACACAGACTGCAAAAAGTGAACTTGACTTTATTATTGATAAAATGGTAGACAAAAATGAAAAGAAATTTGTTGATTTTTTCAATAATGCAGGACCAATAAACACAAGAATGCATCAGATGGAGCTATTACCTGGAATAGGGAAGAAACATACTAGAATGATAATAGACGAAAGGATGGAAAGACCGTTTGAATCATTTGAAGATGTTAAAAGTAGAGTAAAGTTAGTGCCCGACCCGAAAAAAACAGTAATAAGAAGAATTTATGCTGAGTTAAATAACGAAGACAAGCATAAGTTGTTTGTTTACTTATAACAAAAGCTTTTTAAATGGCTTAAGAGCATCAAAATTAAAAATGGAACAAAAAATGAGACATGTATTCCGTATCTTTTCAACAGATATAGATGGAAATAAATCAATTGGACATGCCTTAAATAAAGTCAAAGGAATTAGCTTTGCTATGTCTAATGCTATCTGCATTCTTTCTAAAGTTGATTCAAATAAAAAAGCAGGTTTGTTAACTGATGAAGAAATCAAAAAAATTGAATCAGTTATGGATGATCTTACTAAACTTCCTTCTTGGATTTTAAATCGAAGGGAAGATTATGATGAGGGCGGAGATAAACATTTAATGGGTGTTAATTTGAAGCTAAGAAAAGAATTTGATATTAAACGATTAAAGAAAATCAAGAGTTATAGGGGAATGAGGCATGCTGCTGGACTTCCTGTTCGTGGTCAAAGAACAAAAGGACACTTTAGAAGTTCTAAGAAAACATTAGGTGTAAAGAGGAAGAAGAAATAAAATGGGTCAGACTAAAAAGATAAGAAAGAAGTATGAAACGCCTGCCCATCCTTGGCAAAAGGAGAGAATTATAGAAGAAAAAGAATATCTCCGTACTTATGGTTTCAAAAATAAAAAAGAGATTTGGAAAGAAGTTGCTAAACTAAAAAAAGCAAGACTTCAAGCCAAAAAAGTTATTGCAGATAAATCATCTGAACAAGCTAACAAAGAGAAAGAACAATTACTTACAAGGTTAGTTAGGTTTGGTTTACTTACAAAAGACTCTAAACTTGAAGATGTTTTGGGATTGAAATCTTCTGATTTTTTCGAAAGAAGATTACAAACACTTGTTTTTAAGAAAGGACTTGCTAGATCTCCTAAACAAGCAAGACAATTTATTGTTCATGGGCATGTTGTGGTTAATAATAAAAAAGTAACTGCCCCTTCTTATATGGTTTCTCTTGAAGAGGAATCTAAAATAATATTTAGTCCAATTTCAACAATTTCTAAAGCAGACCATCCTGAAAGAGCAATCTTAAAGAAGAAAGATAAAGAAGTTCTAGAAGAAATCAAACCTAAAAAAGAAGTTGTTAAAGTAGAAGACAAAAAAGAAGCTCCAAAAATAGCAGATAAAAAGGTAGAAGATAAAAAGGAAGAAACCAAAGTTGAAGAAGCTGTTAAAGAAGAACCAAAACCTACGGAGGTTACTAGTAAATAAAAATGCCAGTACCACATTATAAACAAAGGAAATTGAAATGGGGAATCGCCCATATTTTTGCTTCATATAATAATACAATTATTCATATTACTGATATTACTGGTTCAGAAACACTTGTTAAGGTTAGTGGGGGAATGGTTACTAAAACCCATAGACTTGAAGCCAGTCCTACTGTTGCAATGACTGCTGCTAAGATGGCTGCTGAAGGCGCATTAGAAAAGGGTATTAATGCTGTTCATATTAAAGTTAGGGCCCCTGGTGGGCACAATGGACCTACGAGCACTGGTCCTGGAGCACAAGCTGCGATTAGAACATTGACTCGAGCAGGTTTGAAGATCGGTGATATTGAAGAGGTTACTCCTATTCCGCATGATGGATGTAGAAAAAAAGGAGGAAAGAGGGGTAGAAGAGTTTAAAATGGAATTTAAAATAATCAAAAAAACAGATGGATTGCTTGCATTAGAATTATCGGAAGCATGTGAAGCAGAAGTTAATACTATTCGTAGATTAATTATTTCTGAGGTGCCAACCATGGCAATTGAAGAAGTTGAATTTATTAAAAATGATTCTGCCTTGTTTGATGAAATGTTAGCTAATCGGTTAGGATTAATTCCATTGACAACTGAAGCAGGATTATACAATGAAGTGGATGAATGTAAATGTAAGGGGAAAGGATGTCCTTTGTGTAGGGTTGAATTTTCCTTGAAAGCTAAAGGTCCGGGTCCTATTTATGCTTCTGAATTATTATCTAAAGATGAGAAAGTGAAACCTGTTTTTGATAAGATTCCAATTGTTAAATTATTGGAAGGTCAAGAACTTATTTTAAATGCAACTGCTATTTTGAATAGGGGTAAGAGTCACATGAAACACTCTCCTGCTGCAGTATTTTATAATAATAAACCAATACTAAAAATAACAAATGATGCTAAAAAATTAGAACAATTTAAGGATAAACTACCACAAGAAGCAATAAAAGATGGAAAGCTGGATGAAGAGGCTTTGCTTAAAGATAATTTGTATGAAGCTTGTGAAGGTGTTTGTGAAGAATTACTTAAGATAGATTATGAAGAAGATAAATTCATGTTTTATATTGAATCTTTTGGTCAGCTAGCTGCTGTGGATGTGCTTATTGTTGCATTAGAAAAATTCAATGAAAAAATAGATGCTTTTGGAAAAGCATTGAAAGGGAATAATACTGAAAAAGTTGTAAAAGATGTGGTGAAAGCTGCTAAAAAGGTTACTGCATTAAAGAAATAGATTTATATAATAGTTTTATTTATATTTATTTATGAAAAAGAGGAATTTATTAGTGATTTTAATACTTTTAGTATTTTTTATTTCTGGGTGTGAAGAACCTTTATTTTCTAAGAAAGTTGATATTAAAGAAATATTTGGTGTTGGAGATGGATTAAAGTCAGATAGTGATGAGTCGGACCATATCTATGAAACTAAAGTTATTACTAAAAATAATGATTTAGTTAAGATTAAAGGATCTAGTTCAGAAGAAAAAGTGCTTAACTATGTTAAATCCAACTATGAGATAGATATAAAAGGTTTACATTTAGAAAAATCTGTTAATAAAAAAGATGATAAAGAATTTATTTATTTTATCCAAAAGTATAAAGGAATTCCTGTTTATAATTCAAGAAGCGTTTTCTTTGTAAAAAATGGCAAGTTAAGCTTTATGAAGTTGAATTATTACAAAATTGAGAATTTAGATGTTGATACTAAAATTGATAAAGACAATTCTCTAGAAAAAGTAAAAAATGATTTAAGGTTCAGAGATTCATTTTTTTATCCTGAAAGGAATCCCAATAGTGTGGTGGGGGCACCTACAAAAGATCTTAAGTATGTGGATTATGGGATTTTTCCTGAGGGATATTATGATATAACTGGAGAATTTAGGAAATATGATTACTCAAAAATAAGTGTTGAAGAGATTAAAAGCTTAACCCCAGAATCAACCGAATTGATTGTTTATCCAAAAAATAATAAATACCATTTAACATATCAAATTGATTTGCCTTTAATTGAAGAATTACCAGCTAAGTTTACTTATTTTGTAGATGCGAATACTGGACAAATAATTGATGTTAAAGATAATTTAATGTTTTATGATGTTTCTGGTGAGGTTACTGGATTAGAATGGGAAGATCCTTTTACAGATGGAATTCAATTAGAGAAACCATTTAGTAGCGAATTTGTTGAGATTGATAGACAACAGCAAGTTGAAACTGATGATGATGGGGCCTATTATATTTCTGGGGTGAGCGGGATGGCCCCTTTGTATTCATATCTAAAGGGATCGTGGGTTAGTGTATTTAATACTCAACAAGATGAATCTGAACATAGTTATTTTTTTAGTGGGTTAGAAGGACATAATTGGAATTGGAATTCGGACGATGGCTCTTATTTAGACGAGGAATCAAATGTTTTTTATCATGTTAATAG
>Ga0233437_1007861_pt1 | contig 10120 bp, 10 predicted proteins | sample SI_122_August201_FD_182714 | JGI IMG/M metagenome (GOLD analysis project Ga0233437, IMG submission 182714) | Seawater microbial communities from Saanich Inlet, British Columbia, Canada - SI_122_August2016_200_MG | ecosystem: Environmental > Aquatic > Marine > Inlet | place: Canada: British... | reverse complement strand
ATTATTCTCGCGCCGTATACCGCGCTGACGATGCCGCCAAGCTGGTCACTTGCGCCCCTGCCGCCGATTTCGGTTTCGTTCTCGTACCCGATATACGGGTCAAAATCCCAGTTCTCGAGGTTGCCGACGCCAACGGTGTCGATATGCGCGTCGTACGCGATGATTTTTTCCCCCTCGCCCATGTAGCCCAAGATGTTGCCCATGTCGTCCACTTCGATTTTATCAAATTCAAGGCTTTCCATCTCTTGTTTGATGCGTTTTACTGTTTCTTTCTCGTTTGCGCTCTCTCCCGGAATGGCGATTAAATCGCGCAGGAACTTCGTCATTTGCGGCAAGTATTCGTTTGCTTTTTGGTCAATTATGTTTGGTTGCATACCGTCTCCTCACAAATTATATAAAATTACTTTTTAACTATGTATATATTAACACATTCCAAAAACTTTTTAAACATCTAAATTTATTTTTGGTCGCAAATTATCGCTTTCCGGCTATTGCAACTTTTGTTGTACGCGCACTAATAATTTATCACAATAAGCAAATATGTACAAATTTTATGCTGATATTTACATTGTTTTTTTGCGCGTTGTGGTATCATAAATATATTAATTGAAATTGACGGGAGCGGCATATGAGAAACAAGATAAAGCTGTACATCATTTCGGGGTTTTTGGGCTCCGGTAAAACGACTTTTCTAAAGCGTGTTCTAGCCGACTTTTCGGGCGAGAGGCTCGGCGTGCTGGTCAACGAGTTCGGCGTAATCGGCGTGGACGGCACAACGCTGCGCAAAGACGGCATAGAATATGTCGAGGTCAACAACGGCTCAATCTTTTGCAGCTGCATCAAAGCCAACTTCCTCAAAACGCTAATATCGCTGCAAAAACAAGACATCGACGTGCTCGTCATCGAAAACTCGGGGCTTGCCGACCCTTCTTCCATAAACAGTATTTTGACCGAGCTGGATCACCTTATGGAGCGCGGTTACGACTATAAAGGCAGCATTTGCATGGTGGACAGCTCAATATTCTTGCGCTATGTCGATATGCTCCCCCAGCTGACCAACCAAATCATTTCGAGCAGCTTTGTCATATTGAACAAAACCGACTTGGCGGGCGCAGAGAAAATCGCGCAAATCAGACAGCGCGTCAATAAACTTAATCCCGGCGCATTTGTGATTGAGGCTGTGCAGGCAGATGTGCCCATTTCGCTGCTGGGCGAACACCTGAAAAACAGCGGTTTTGACAGTGATTCGTACAACACACCACAAAACCGGACTGCGACGTATACCATCAAGCTCAGTAAAAAGTACAGCAAAACTGACATTGAAACATTTGCGCGCGGTTTGAAAAACTTTGCCTTGCGTATAAAAGGCTTTGTCAATACCGACGAAGGCTGGATACACATTGATATTGTTGACGATGATTACCGTTTTAAACCCGTCGCAGATATTGACGACGAGCTAATTTCAAAACAAGGCATCGTCATCATCGGCAAAAACGGGACTGAGTTTGACGATACCGTAACGAAACTTTGGCAGCAGCTTTTCGGCGAGCAGCCAAACTATATCGAAGAGTAGCTTACTCGCTGAGTAATTTATCCGCTGAGTAGTTTGCCCGCTGAGTAATTTACCGGCGAGTAGTTATTCGTTTTCTGTCTATTCAATACCAAAATAGTCACAAAGAATACCTGCGCCGTCCTCGACCAGCTTTAAACAGGGCTTGGCTTTGTAACGCTCCTGCGATGGCGGATTCTTCTCGAACTCGTCCAGCAGCTCTCCGCAGTTTATCGTGTCGTTCATATCCGAAAACTTTTTGACAAGTACCTGCCCGTTTGCATACAGCTCGCCCTTAACTTCCTTGTTAGACAAGTCGGTATTGTCATCCTGACTAAGCCCATATATCAGCATCATTCCGCTGACAACGCCGCACACTTCGCGCAGCTTTGATACACCGCCGCCAAACGCCGCGCTGGCCTTTATCATCGTTTTGCTGTCCATGCCCACCAAATCGGCAAAAGGCGCGGCAGTTGCTTGCGCACAGTTATAACCCGATAAAAACATTTCAGCTGCTTCTTGTATTTTCTTGTCCTTCTCTGTCATAGTTCTCCCCATCTCCTTAAGATTATTAACTCTTTTGTGCATATACGTATCATACCATTTAATTAAATAATAACCAATGCTCGGTTTTTACGTTATTTGCGTACCGAAGAGGCATCCCCGTAATATGAATCTTGCAATTATGCCCAAATTAAAGTATCATAAATGTCGGTGGAGAAAGTTGCAGGAATCAATATGTTAAAGAGATATTTGCGCATTAGTCTAATTTTTATGATGGCGCTTTTTTTAGTTGTTGCACTCGTTTTCGTCATCATCAACGCCGTAGTGATTGGCAGCGCAGGCAGAGACATCTACGACATCAGCGATATTGAAACCCTAGAGCCCGCACAGTGCGTGCTTGTGCTTGGCGCAAAAGTATACTCCAACGAGCGCCTTTCTCCCGTGCTTCTCGACCGTGTCGATTATGCCATCGCGATATACAAAGCGGGCAAAGCGGCTGCAATCCTTTTCAGCGGCGACCACGGGCAAACCGAGTACGACGAAGTGAACGCCATGATGAACTACGCGATAAGCAAAGGCGTGCCCAAGGAAGACATTTTCCTCGACCACGCCGGGTTTTCTACATATGAGAGTTTGGTTCGCGCAAAAGAAGTTTTCTGCGTCACCGACACAATCATCGTGACGCAGCGTTTTCATATCAGCAGAGCTGTGTACATCGCACAAAGCCTTGGGCTTAACGCCAGCGGCGTAAACTCTGACCCGCGCAGATACCGAAACGCAGGCTACGACGCCCTGCGCGAAAGCCTAGCTCGCGTGAAAGACTTCTTCTTCGTGAACGTGAGCCGTCCCGACCCAACGTATTTGGGTGATAAGATTCCGATTTTGGGCGATAGTGGGTTGACGCATGATAAAGACTAACTCTTTATCAGCAGCCGCCTAATACTATTAAAATAGTACCCCGTCACCTTAGTATAAATATAGTCATAAGCCACAAACGCGACCTCTGCTATTATGATAATCACCCAGAGCGGCAGCCCGGAGCTTAATATGTCCTCTGTAAAGAACGCTCGTGCCAGCAAAAATATGAGGAAAACCGCGATGTTGTAATAAAGCAGCTTTAGCACGTATCTCACGATTTTGTCTTTGATGTTCTTTTCGATGAAGTATTTACCGATGCCGTAATGTCCAAAGAACAGTATGTACGGCAGCGATTTGGTAAACGGCATCAGCAGCAGCGACAACAACGACACCGCAGCAAACATAAGGAACGCTAACCCGACTTCGTCTTCCAGCAATATGCCCATGATGAAAACAGAGCTAAGAAAGTAAAACGTGATTCGCATAACAGGTATAATTGAGGAAAGGTACAGAAACAGCAGCGACATTGTTACAAACATCGCCGTCAAGCTGATTCTGTGAGCTGTGTGTTTAAATCGAGGCATTAGCCCTCCTCCAAAAATGTTCTGTTAGCAGCACCCTCCGCCGCCCATACAATCGCAGCAGCAGTCAGCGCAAATCAGCCCTGCGCATATGTTGCACACGCTGCATCCGCCGTCACCGCTGGTTTGGTTGCCGTACTGCGTTTGTGCATAGCTCGTGGCGTTCTTGTTCACGTTGTTCCACGCGCTTGCATATTCGGGGTTGTTGGGGTTCATATTGCGTGCATTTGTAAAGTGCTGACGCGCGCCGTCGTACCAGCCCTTGCGCTGCAAAACCACACCTTTTAAATAATGCCATTCAGCATCGTGATTGCCCATAGCGTCAAGCTCCGCATCCGCCTGCGATAGATTGCCTACTTGTATCATCTGCCGAATCCTTGCATAACTGGCCTTGCTGCCGGTTCTGCTTCCCGTATAGCTCGAGCCTGGACCTCGCGTGTTCGAGGGTCCTCTGGTGCTGTTTGGACCGGTCCCACGCTCGCCTTGAACCATATCATACGCCAAGTTGATTTCCTTAATTTTTTCGTTAGCGAGGTCTTCCAAATCGTGACCTCGATATTTATCAGGATGATATTTCTTTGCCAGTTTCCTATAGGCAGATTTAATGTGATCGTCCGAATCCGACCGTCTGACCCCCAAAACTTTATACGGATCCATTCATGTCCCCCTTTAATATGTCCTCAGTTTTTTTTGCGAGACCCAAATACATAATGTTATCAAGCAACTCCTTGTCCCGCTTTATGTCCAGCAGCTCGTACGCTTTGCACGCCTCTGAAAGCGAGTAGTGCAAGTTAAAGCGCGCTTCCTCGATAATGTTTTGCCTGTGCGCCTCTATATCGCTGTATTCGCGCTGCAAATACACATTGTAACTGCCCTGTGTCTCGTCCTCTAATATGTCGTCCACAGCATCTGCGATGTATATCCAGCGCCCAAGGTTATACCCAAAGTGCCACATCGCCTTTTTCGCGCGCTCGTCCATAAACTCGAACGGCGCCATGCTGAACACCGCCGCCAATAGCTTAGCGAACTCGCCCGACACTGCGTCGATATTGTCGCTTTTGCTGCGCTCCAGTTCCCTCAAATTACTCATCCGCATTGCAAACTCGTCCGCCAACGCTTCGTATTCACTTGACGCCTTGCTGTTCACGCGCTTGTATACACCCATCAGAATGCGCGCATAAAACTTCTTGTCGTCCACGTACGTGTCTTCCACTTTGCCATAGCCGAGCATCACGTTTATCGCCGCCGCATACTCGCCCACCTCGCTGCGCACAACAGTCTTTCGCTTCAGCGGATTTGCTGCACATCGCTCCTGCACGACCTCTGGTACTTCCTCACTCATAGAGCCAAGCAACAGCATAAGCACAGCACAATCGTAGCTTAACATAAATCGCGCTGTGTTGGTATATTTTTCTTTTATCGCCTTGCAAAGCCCGCAATAATAACCCTTATAGGCTTGCTGTTCCTTTACCTTGAGCTCGGGCTGCAATGGCTGTACATATCCAAACATTATTTTTTCACCATTTCCTATATTACCACGACCAAACTCTTTTCTCAAATTTCTATTTGCTTTTTTACGCTCTGTTCACAAATCGCGCATGCGCAGCTATCGTTTACAGAAGTTTCACTTTTATTCACTATCAATATGTAATATAATGTGGACTATCAAATAAAGGAGAAATACTATGACATTTATTATTCTATCTGCGATTCTGATACTCGTTATCTTTGTTGTCGCAGGTATCAAAAAGGTGAATGGGAACCTTGGGTGGAAGACAAACCCCAAGCAATGGCTGGCTGCGCTCGGTATACTGCTCGCTATCCCTGCGTTCTTTACCGTCGTGCCCGCAAACAACGTAGGCATCGTTTACTCACCGTTCTCGGGCGGTGTGCAGGAAGTCGTGCTTAACGAAGGAATCAAAGCAAAAGGACCGTTTGATACCGTATATCACATATCAACAGAAGTCCAAACGAACACGCTTGATAACCTTCACGGTCAAACAAAGGACTCGCAGTATCTGACTATTTCCATCGACGTCAAGTATTACGTGGATCCGACAAAGGCTGTTGACGTATTCCAGAAGTTCAGGTCACTAGACAACATCAACTCCACACTTGTGCGCCCTTCAGCACAGCGCGCGATTGACGGTGCAATGATCGATTACAACATTATTGAGATCTTGGGCGATAAGCGTTCGCAGGTGTACAAGAAAATCGAAGATTTCCTGACAACGCGTTTTGAAGACAACGGGTTGCATCTTCACTCAATAACGTTCCTCGACACCGACGGCGGCGAGCAAATCGAGCAGGCGATTCGCGACGAGGCTGTAGAAAAGAAAGCCGGCGAAACCGCCGAACAGCGCAGAACAAGGGCGGAGATTGAAGCAGAGACGCGCATCATACAAGCAGAAGCTGAAGCCAAAGAGAAAGAGATACTGGCAGCGGCGATTTCAGAGAATCCTGAAATCTTAGAGCTTGAATGGATTAAGAAGTGGAACGGTATATTGCCGATCTACATGTCGGACGGCTCGGGCGGCGTATTGCTTGACCTCGGTGATTTGCAGGACGTAGCGGAATCTATGGACCCAACACCGACACCGGAGCCGACACCTGCGCCAACACCCGCACCAACAGAGCAAGCTTCGGAGTAACATAGTATAGCTAACAGTATTTCAATATTATAAAGGAGCAGTAGAATTCTCGATTGCTCCTTTTGTATACCAAGTTGCCGTGTTTAAGCTCTAAAGCTTCAAATCATGCGGCGTATTCATATTCACAAATGACCTTAGTTTCTTATCAAACATGCTAATCTCTTCCTCGCCAACTTCCTTCACATTTAATCCTTCATAGAAATCCGATACCTTTAAATTGCCTTCCTCCAACGCTTTCTCTATTCTACTCAAGCAGTTCTTCGAGTACTGTGCCAGCAGCGGCTCGTAGTAGCCGTTCACGACCGGCACTACAACGTCATAGCCGTCATAACTCATCAAATGAGCAACGAGGTCTTTCTCAATATACGGCATGTCGCACGCCGTTACAAAGCATTTGTCACAGCTCGCACGCTTCAATCCGGTGTATATGCCGCCAAGCACTCCTTTGTCCGCAAAATCGTCTTTCACAACGCACAGATTTGTATACGCATACTTTTGCGCAGAATTGCTGACGATAATCACTTCACTAAACAGCGGCGCAAGCACGGCTATCGCAGAGTCGATTATAGCCCTTCCGTCGATTACGATGCGCGCTTTGTCTTGCCCCATGCGCGTGGCTTTGCCTCCGGCTAATATAATACCGGTCATCGTGACTTAATCTCTTTCTTCTTAAAAATAATGTTTGGCTTATAGCTCATTGATTTCTCGTCACTCTCAAAATTACGGACGCTTTCACTATGCTGCGTGTACTTCGCTTTAAGCTGCTCAATCGGTCCGGCATCTAGCGCGCGCATCGGGCACGCTGCAACACACGCGGGCTTTAGTCCTTCGCCTATGCGCTCAACACACAGCGTACACTTCGTCATCCTTATCCTCTCAGATGATTCGCCTACGTCAATATAATCATCATAGAACTGCGGGCTTTTCCACGGGCAGTTTCTTTGGCAAGCTCTGCACGACAAACACGGCTTTTGCGGATCGGTGCGCACTAGACCTTTGTCGCTGTCCTTGTATACAAAATGCGTTGGACACACGGCAGTGCAGGCTGGCTTTGCGCAGTGGTGGCAGGATATACTCAAATGCAGCACGTCCACGTTCGGCAAAACTGTGCCGTACTCCTGCGTGGTGACATTTCTCCAATTCTCCTTCATGTGATACTTACTGTTCTCTTCGAAATTCAGGCTGCCATCGCTGTCGGTTGGGTTTTCTAAGTCGCGCGGCTCGGCATACTTATCGTTTTCAATCCAGCTCAACTCGGGGTTGATAAGCGCATCACCCCTTTTGTCCTCGTTCCAAGATTTGCACGCGATCACACAAGCCTTGCACCCGACACATCGTGTCTGGTCAAAATAAAAACCCCATTGTTCCAACTTAGTCTCCTGCTTTCATTTCTATATTGGTTTATCTTTGCTGATCTCGCAAAGCTCTCCGCCTGCGTTCAGCCCCATCCCCTCGAAGAACGGGTCGAGTATACCGCAGTTCCTATCTTTTGATATCGTATTGACACAACCGCCAATATCGACAGGCACTACGTGCTTCTCCGGGTTGCCTTCACCTTTTATATCCAGCCACACTTCATACGTTTCGCTCTTGCTCGCCCTATACCACATGCCCTGACCAATCGACACGACACCGGGCATAATGCGCTTCGTCAGCTTTGCAGGCAGCTTGATGCACCCAAAATCGGTAAACACGTAAACAATGTCGCCGTCAGCTATATCGCGCGTGTCTGCATCAACTTCCGATATTTCTACAGCGTGTACGTGTTGTTCTTGCACAACAGGCATGTTGCCATACGTTGACAGCGCTCTTTGACGCACATGCGGCGTAATGAACTGCAGCATGTACTTTATATTCTTTGCACCAACTACCCCGCCGTTCTCCAATACATGCTCGTATCCGCCTTTAAGCGGCACATAACGTACTCTCGGACTTTTTAGAACCGCGCGGCCTCGCTGGGCAAAATAAGGCGAATAGAAATTGATTCTTCCTGTATCCGTGTCAAACTCCCCCTGCCTTATCTTGGCTGTGTGAATCAGCGACTTCTCCGGCGGCACAGGAAGCTGCAAGCTGCCCGCTTCAACAAGCTCATCAAACTCGGGTTTTTTGAACTTCGGATTGATTTGCAAATACTCTTTTGGAACTTTGGCTTTCTCCCACTGCTTCTTCATCGCCTTCTTGCCCGGCTTGCGTTTGCGCACGTAGTCAATATCAAGCCTCTTGGCAATCTGCTCGTTTATCCACTCGTCAGGCTTCGCTTCATACATTGGCTCAATCGGACCGTTTACCACAAAGCTGTCCGAAACAACCTGAGAGTTAAAATATGATTCCTCAAAATTGGCTACAGTCGGCAGCACGATATCTGACCAAGATGCCGTCGAAGTCAAAAAGCGCTCATACGAAACGACGTGCTTAAACCGCTTCCACGCAATTTTGCTTTTGTTAACGTTTTGAGTAGAGTTCATTACATCGCCGCCGACAGCGCCTCTAACGTACATTTCAAGACAAAGCTGCGCATCTTCTCCAAGGTCAATCCCGTTCATCTGCATCACATCGTCTCGAAGCTGCGCTTTTGTACGTCCGTCACTTCCGCTAAGCAGCACATCGCTGTGCCGAAACCCGGAAAACAGTATTGGCTCATATTCCTTTGCTCGTGAGTGCTCGCGTGGATTCTGCATTTCGATTTTATAACCGTCGCTCATGCTGACTTCGCCAAAGCCGCCTCCGCGCTTATTGATATTGCCTGTCATTGCAGACAGAGCAATCAACATCCACGAAAAGTACATACCGTTGTTTGTACGCTGTGCGCCCGTATATCTCGTGAACAAAAATGTCGGATCAGCCGTTGCATAGTGAATTGCAAAGTTCTCGATATCAACGCTCGACACACCAGTGAGTTTTTGCGCCCAGTTTAAAACACCTTCGTACCCGCCGTGTTCCTCTTGCAGCTCATCTAGATACTCGACAAACGACAAGCCTTGCGGCACAGTAAACGTTTGTCCTTTATACGGTTCATTTGTTATGGGATGTCGCTTCTTTGATCTGCTGACAACCGTGTCGTTCTTATAGAAACCAAAGCAATGTTGCTTTATAAACTTCTCATCGTGCAGATTTTTTCGATAGATAACGTTGCACATAGCCGCCATCAAAGCGCCGTCGGTGCCCGGGCGTACGCATAAATGACGCGGTACTTCGCCCTCTCCCGTAGCCATCGTGGATGCCGTGTCGGTGTACCTGCAATCCACAACTGTAATCGGGATTCCCGCTTCCTTAGCTTTCATCATAATAAATGACGATACCGGAAACGCAGCAACGTTGTCATTTGCCCAAACTACAATATACCTAGCGTTCAGCATATCTAAAACAGGGTTTCCAATCACATTATAATAATCGCCGATTGCGCCGTACATCGCGGCCTGCACATTCCCTGCCGAAGGATTTCCGAAACGCTTTAGATATGTACCAAGATACGGGGCAAGCCCTCCTTCATCCCATATCGGCAAATAACCGAGCGAATCTTTGCGCACAATCATCTGCTTATACCAGCCCGCAACGGTATCCAGCGCCTGCTCCCACGATATGCGCTTAAATCCACTTATATCGCCCCTTTGTTTTGTTTGCATCAAAGGGTATTTGAGTCTGTCAGGAGCGTATATGCGTCTTTTTTCTGACAGCCCCAAAAGGCACGCACGCCGCTGCATCGGCACCAGCGACTCATCATGCTCATATGAACCTTGCCGAGGTATATCTCCGGCAGAAGTAACCTTGCTGACATCGCCGTCCTTCATGTGCAGCTTCAACATACAAGCGCCGCCGCAGTGCATCGGGTGAAACGTATTAACCATGTAATCACACCCGGCGCACAGGTTTTCTTGGTCGTCTAATTTTCTAGTCATCATAAGATTCCTAAAGAGTTATTTTTTATATAATTGCATTGTACTATTATATCTCGTTTATTTCAATTAGCAATATTATCA
>Ga0233437_1007860_pt1 | contig 10121 bp, 9 predicted proteins | sample SI_122_August201_FD_182714 | JGI IMG/M metagenome (GOLD analysis project Ga0233437, IMG submission 182714) | Seawater microbial communities from Saanich Inlet, British Columbia, Canada - SI_122_August2016_200_MG | ecosystem: Environmental > Aquatic > Marine > Inlet | place: Canada: British... | reverse complement strand
AAGAATCTTTAACTAGGCTTTTCAGTCCGCTGCCATTAATCAATCCTTCGCATTCTGCAAATCGTTTCAATAATTTTAAATCCGAGTACGAAGTCAGTTTGTCTACCGCGTTAAACAAATCTTTTAAGGGTTGTCGCCATGAAAATTTATCGAAGACCTGTTCGAATCCTCCCAGATACGGTTCTTCGTGGTCTTTTTTATACACCTCAATGAAATTAAAGAATGACTTGAATATCATTGGCAAAAAGGTTGTCCTCTGGAAATGCCTCACCATTTTTTTCAAGCCAACCAAGCCACCAATTGATCTGTGGATGATGTGATCATTGATGTTGAGTTCTTCTTCTAACTGGTTCCAGATCTCAAATTGGTCAAGCATTTTAAAATGCTGGATAAAGTAGAATTTTTCTTTTATCTCCGGTCTTCTTTTGATCATTTCCAGTGTTTTCTGCATTGAGATCTTATTCAGGTTGTAGATCGTGTCATATTCATGCAGCTTTTTTTCCTTTTCGTTTTCCTTATAAAACCCAATGGGGATGTCCAATGAAAAAACATAATCGAAAAGATCGACGTTCTTTGAAACAAAATCGTGGTATTCGTCTATGAATGATAAGATCCGGTCGAAAGGGACGTCACCTTTGATGATCGAATAGCCTCCGCTGTCCAGGTAGAGCTTAGAGCCCGGTACAGTTCCAATTACCCTTTCCTTATATTCTCTGATAAGGTCCGCATTCTTGTGAATTCCGGCTCCTTTTGGTGTATTCAATGAATATTGCAACGTCTTTTCTAGGCTGATTAAGGCATTTTTGGTCAATCTCAGCCTGTCATACTCAAAATGCGAATTAGTGGTAACTACGTGAACATGGTTCATAGTTTTTTTATTGCAGTGATATCAGTTACGCTTTATCTAGATCGGCTTTTTCTAAATTTGCAATAACTTTGTAAATTTTTTCAACTTTTTCATCAAACTGTGTTTTATTTTCGTTCCACTTCCTATCAAACGAAAGGACAATCCGGTGTCTTTGCTTTTTGATTTTCATTCCGCGAATTTTACTTTCATTGTCTTTAGCCCTGTTTGATTGCGGCTTTGATTGTGCGATGTATGTATCGATGTCATCCCTGGAGTACTTATCAATTCCTTTCAACAAAGTCTTTTTTGTTTTATCGTCATAGGCCGAAGCGATTCTCATCAGCTTATAGCTTCTGCCTTTCTCGTAATTGTCGAGTAAGTCTTCTTTATCTAAGGAGATTAACATTTCTGCAATTCTCCTATCAGCAAACAGAGTTGATTGGGCAATTTGAAGTTTATCTCTCAGCTGTTCAAAAAAAGCCGTCTGTTCATTCGAATCTTTAAAATAGTACTGTTTGTACTTTAGGATATGGCAAAAATCCTTCAGCATCTCAAACCGATAATCGAGGTACTGCTTATAGTTTGAGATGATTCTCTTTTCTATGACTGTGATTGAATCAAGCGGAGGGATTGTTGAAATGTTGCAGTTCGGATCGATTTTAGTAATCTGGATACCCTTCTGCTCAGCTTTTTTATCCACCTTCTCAAATGTTAAAATATCCTTTTGAAAAAAACGGTGCTTTGTCACCAGCCAGAAATCATTATTTTGATGACTAATTGAACATTCATATGAAGAAGCTTCAAATGCCAAAAAATGCTTTGACTCATACAGGCAGTCCCATGAATTATCCTCTGCTAAAAAGTGAGTACGGTCGCCTCTTCCTTTACCGACACAGAACTTCAGTCGGTCTTTTTCCGAATATAGCTGGAATCCAGACGGTTTCGCCTCTTCTTTTGCTTTATCTGCGATTTTCTGGCGATATAAATTGATGTCATTTTGGGTGATTACCTCAAATCTTGGTTCATGCTTCTGTCTTGATTCGAAATCTTTCTTTCTGGCGTGAATAGGTTCCCCATACTCATCTCCGACTATGGCCGTTATCATGTCTCTGGTTGCGTTATCGTAGGCCTCTGAAAATTGATCAGGGGTTTCATAATAATTACCGGCGATGCTGTCAACCGCATCTACGAGTTCATCAAAGAACTTCTGTTTATCCGGTTTTATAAGCCCGTCGTCAGGGAATTTTTCAAGTATTACATCCTTTTTGATCTTCTCTATCTTAGCAGCAGTCAGTTCATAATAGACCGGAGAACAAATCGTTTCTACTTTTTTAGGATCTATATAGGTTCCATTTCCAATATTGAGATTGATGTTTGCAAAGACGTTTGGTTGGCTACTCGGGTCAAATTCAGCAAATGCGTAATCGCCGGAAAGATAATCCTTCAATGTTTGGGGCACTTGGATGTTTGGCGGGATTTTAATAAAGATCACATTACCGTTTTTATGTCTGGCGATTAATATTTTGTTTCTTGCTTTCAGATCAAATGGCAATGTACTACCAGCATTATCATCAAGTCTGGCATATTCCTTTTTAAACTTTCCCGGATCTTTGATCCTAAAATCAATCTTTGCCGAAAAAAAGTCAGATGAATCGCAATAAGCAATCAACTTACTGTTCAGCTCAGCATAGGTCTTACCTTGATGGATAATCACCTCGCTAAATTTGGAGAAGAATGACAGGTATTTGCCGAAGAGATCAAAATTATGAGGGGTGATATGGCCGAGTAGTGTCAGATCGCTTGGGTTCAGTTGGGGAGGCGCTTTGGATTTCAGGCTGACATTTTTTGAACTTAATCTACTATAGACGCTTACCAGTATACCATTTTGCCGGTAGTTCATATTCAACCAGAATGTACTGGTTCCGTCTGATTGTTCTTTAATTCTAAACTCTGCTTCTTCTGCCAGATAAGTAATGAAATAGTCGAATGAGTAACTCTGGCCTGTCTTACATGATTCGTCAAAAATAAATTGTTCACTGTCTGTCACACAGAATCGTTTTTTATCTTGTAAAACAAAGAGTTCCTTGGCTGCATATAGGGCATGAAACTTATTTAAATCATGATCCGTCGCAGTCAGAATATCAGAAACATCAATAGAGCTTTTGACGTCGTCCGGGATTGATTTAGTTTCTTCGACTTTTTCCAGATGGTACTCATGCTCCGACCCATCTTTTTTAATGATGATGGAGTCCTGTTTACCTTGTAATATTTGGATCTGGCCTTCGTCTGATAAAATCACATCGGATAGTGTCTTCAGGCTTTCCTCGCCCAGCGGAAACTTTCCGATAATATTAGCCCCAAATAAACCAGTTAGATCCGCTTCAATAAAAACCGTTTCGTTTCCATAGAACAAAACGGAATTGCAGATATCCACCGATTCAACATTCAAAGATTTAATAACGCTTATGAAGTTGTTGAATTTTATGACATCAAGCGTTTGGAGTTTTTCCGCTTTAACTTTGGGACTCGGTTTTTCCATTAACCACCTTTGTATAGAGAAATATTGTATCCGTTGGATAAATGTTATTAGATTTGAAACTATTTTGGTATATCTTTCACAAACCATCAAGAGGCGTCGAAAGTTTTGACCAAATTGGATAGTTTTTTGATTGATGTGGACAAATATTCAAAAGTTTCATTAAAACCGTTTTTTCTTTCGAGAAAATGCAAAAGCTGTCATTGAAAACATAATTTGCATCGCTAAATCCAAAATAATGTCCCCAAAGTCTATCATATAGACTTTCAATATACGACATATATACAGTAACTTATATGCTAACATATTGTTATATTAGGCATGAAACAATTCAATAGCTGCATTTAATAATAATCCAATAATTACAGTTATATAACGATGCAAATCAATTATTACAATAACATACTAAGTTAAATAATGATAACAGTTAGTTGCGAAATTTCGGTCTATACGATAGACTTTAAGCCCTCTTTTACAAAAATAAATGACGGAAAATCCATCTGGTTACTCGAAACTTCGTCTTTTGATGAAAGTTATTCACTTTTTTGTTTTTATTGGACCAAATGATCAATTTGGCAACAGAAAACATAAAAAAAAATTAAAACAATGTACAATGAAGTTTATGGATTTGAATTTAGAAGTTTTTGGGAAGGAAGGGGAGCCGAAGCTCCCCCCAGAAAAAATGCTGTTCGCCCCTACAAACTATGCCGTGGTGGTTTCCGAAACAGTCTCCTGTTCATCTGCCAGTTTAGTGTCGTCAGTAGAGGTACCAGATGAATCATCGACTTCACCCAAAGGTTTATTTTTCTTGAGCTCTGTTGCCTTGTCTTTGATCTCTTGACAGCCACAATCGCCTATCATCGCTAGAAGCTTCATTCGGATAACCGACTTTGAAACAGCAGCAATAACCCGTAGTTTAGAACATAAGTTCTCGGCAGGAGAGTCCAGTAATGAACGATCCCCAATTAGCATTTTTATAACCTGAACATCTGAAGAAGCTGTTGACTTGGGAATGTCATAAGTTTCTTGAAGATAACTCGAGAAACTCCACCGTTTTTTATCGGGCAAGCCCTTTTTTTTGAAGTAATAGTCGCTACCGACGTACAACTCAACCATAACCTTCCAAAACGACAACCGTGCTCGGTTACCAAGGACAAAATATGTCTTGGCGGACTGCTCAAGGCGATCTCTTTCCCGTCTGATAAGATCAGAAACGGAAGTAGAATCAGGGGAGTGATCAATTTTGTCGAAAATATCGTCGACTAAAGTTGCGGCATGCTCTTCAGTAACACATGCAGTTTTAGGTTCAATAACTTTATTCATATTACCTCGCATATAATTAAATACAATTATGTTAATTAATTTAAGAATATGGGGTCATTCCTAAAAGTTAGGGGAGTAGACCAACTCCTTGTCCTAACAGTCTAGTTCTCCAATTTAACTAGCTGGTGCTCCTGCTTTCCAACAGGATCTATTGATACACAAAAACAAAAAAACACTACTTCGAATTCTTTTCACAACCACTTCTGTGCAATGTTCAATTAAAATCGTCCGGCAAGCCGAAACGACACAGAAACAGTCGCATTGACCCAACAAATTGTCAAATAAAAATCAAAACAGTTTGTTATATATCTTTTATTTCATGGGCTAAAGGGTTATCAGATTGAATTTACGATAGGTTCAGTATTTATAATTTGATTCAAGAGATCAAATGTCCATTACTTCAAATAACTACCCGATTGCGAAATCTAAATCTAGAGTATCGACAATATCATCGTCCCGTTCGGAATATTCCAGGAATTTTTTTTCCGAAGCGATCAGAAAATTTGAAACTGACATTAAACCCGCATCAACCATATCATTCAGACATCCGTCTTAATTAAAAAATCTCATTTTAACATAGGTAAATCTCAAAATATTTATCCAACCAATATTATCCCGTTGGGAAATTATTTTTTTGCTTTTTACCGGCCTTAAAACGAGATTTAAATAAAATCTACCCTCTAGCCCCCGGGAAATATAAGTATACTAGCAATTCCTCAATTGAAACATTCGCCGCTAAAAAACAATCATTATCAAATTGTTGAGATAGATATCCAACTAATGAACCTTTTTTAAACCCATTCTCAGGAGGTCAAATGAGAAATTATCTATTAACAGCCGTACTTATGGTAGCTTATAGCTACTTTTATCATATGATCGCTTTTAAAACCTTGAATTCAACGGAAATTGTCCTGAGCATACATCTTCAGTCGGTGGCCTTAATAATCCACTGGTGGGTAGGCAAGTTCGCTGTACCCATGATTGATGAGAAGATTACTGGTGCCAAGAGAAGTACCAAAAAAACGTTGGAGTCTGTTGTTAAGAAATTATAGGAGAAGCCGCTGTTCATTTGAAAACAGCATTTTTATGATCAACTTTTTAAAAGGAGATTCAATGGCAAGATTCGTAATATTGGTTTTAGGTGTCATAAGCACCGGTTTTGGTCTTTCATATATCTTTTCCGGCAATCTGTTTGGATTGGTGAATATTATCATGGGTATCCCAATGATAGTATTTGTTATGATGCTCGGCAAACCGCAGAAGGTTACTTGGAATGATATCCAGGAACACAGAAAGAAACATGGTGATTGGGGAGATAATCCCAGAGGCTTTACACCTTTGGATAAAATGTAAATCAACGGGGCCTTCGGGCCTCTCAGGAGGTTATATGAAACTTGTTAAGATTATTGTTGTGAGCAATATTCTGGCATTTATTTTGAGTTTGATGGCAACCGGCGTTGATTTCAATTTCTATTGGATGTCGGTTATAGGACCGGATATTGATAAATTGAAGGCACTGAACCTGATTGTTCATCCAGACAATCTCAGTGATCATGCACAAGCGTTGTTTTACTCCTTGTTTATGCATATTGGGGTTGTGCATCTATTGATAAACCTGATCCTGATATTATACCTGGGATTGCTTCCGATAAAGCCGTGGCGATTATTACTGGTGTATTTCACAAGCGGAATCACCGGAAATGTTGCCGCTGTATTAATCGAGGATATAGCAGTTCTCGGTGCCAGTGGGGCGATTCTCGGAGTATTGGGCTATGGGATGGTCAGCTTGAGACAAGACAGAGACCTGTTTAAAGATATGTTCTGGATAACGGCACTGAGTGTAATCCCCGGATTGTTTCTGCCAGGGGTGAGCAACGGTGCTCATATTGGTGGATTGATAACTGGAATTTCAATTGGAATCTTTTCCAGACTGCATGTTTAAAATCACCCTCTCGACACATGGTCGGGAGGAGCTTATATTTTGAATATAAATACAGCTTGGCAGAAATAGAATAGCTGTGATAATCGAGATTGGAGAAAATCTATTGATAGGTACAGATTTTTTTTCCTTTCTTGAACAATGCATTTTGCAATTTAAACACTTCTGACGAACTAAGTGATGGGTTCTATAATTACAAAGAGAAAGCTTTTAAGCGCTGTAAATCCCGTTTTCGATTCAATTGAAGATGATGAGATAAAAACCTGGTTATCATTAACAATTTCGTCGCTACAAAAAGACTTCGGATCTTATGAATTAGGCAAGCACCAGATTCTTCAAACTTCAAAGAGACTTCAAGATAACAAAACGTTTCAAGAGCAATTTGGATTTCTAAATATGACCGCAAAAATCTTAGTTGATTTTGGATTAATCGACGAGATGAAAGACATACTGGCTATATTACCATTAAAAGAAATCAGAAATGATGTTGTTTGTGCAAGTGTTAACATAGTTGATATTGAACAGATATGGTTATCGGTAATTGATCAACTTTTAAATTTAAACAAATTAAATGACGTCAAGATCATTGTTCAAAATATGAATGATCAATGCATTTCAGGATCAGCAAAACAATTTATGAATGTCGTTGCTGGTCTTTACTTATCAAATGAGCGAGAAATCGCCCAAGAATTCTTTAAGAAAAATATCTACTTTTTTCAGTCTTTCGGCTTTACAGTAACGATCTTTATTGCGATGAAATTTGCAGATTTTGGTCTTTTTACCTTAGCGGGTTTTTTATCCACGGCTGAAAAGGAATCAAATGATCAAATTCTTTACGACTGGACCTTGGCTTACATAGAGGCGAAAAAGAAGAACTTTACTTTGGTCAGAGAGCTAATAGAAAAATACAGCTTTGGTGAGGAACTGCCAGACACTATTACTCATTACAATTATTGTGACTTAATTGTAATGCTTTTGAAAATTGGTGAGATCTTCGAACAAAATGAAAAAGAATTAGCAAAAAAAGTGAATATCTTTGCGTTTTATATTTTCAAGAAGCACTTTATCGCAAAATATATTTATGATTGGTCAAACCTGGCGAATAGTTACGGACTGGACGCCCCCCTCTATATTATCAGTAGTTTCTTGAAATACGAATTAATTAGGTTTGAAGATATCTCTGATAAATTTCGTGTTTCTTGTTCAAATCTGGATTATGACTGCAAATCAAACCTTCAGGAGATCTATCAGATTGTTTATGAAAATGTTAATTCGAAAAAGAAATTCGGTACTTTGAGAAGTGAGTTAGAAAAAACAGTAACCAGAGATTACTATCGAGGTGAAAATTTGGAGTTTCTACTCGAATATTATCATAAAAATAAGAGGGATGCGGAGATATTTGGGATCATTAAGAAATTTGACAGGAGTATGGGATCAAGAAGTAAGAGTAAGGGCATCATAAAAGAGCTAGACTTACATTGGTACAAATTTCACTACAATCCGAACCTCGATATCAATTTCTATTATATATTTGGCATGTTGTTAACAAATCTTCCCGTGGATATGGTAAAGGAACTCGTTGATTGTTTGAGAACTGAAGAAATAAAAATCTGCGGCTACTTGAAGATTGCTGAAAATTATATCGAAAGAAAGGAATTCTCAAATGCCTTAAAAACCCTGAAATTGATTAAAGGTATTCCTTTTGAAGCATCATTCCTCAAGGTAATGGAAAAACTAATCAATGCAATATCCACAGAGGAAGATTACGACATTTTGATGGAGAACTGCAAAAGCGTACATCCTGAGTCCGAGAAATGGTTTGAAATCCATTGACTATTGAGATTTCAAAAACGTTTTCAAGTATTTCTTTCCAAAATCACTTTTATTTTTAAGCGGCGGCGGTAAAATTGTCTGGAATGTTGGCCTTGATTACAACGCCAAAGAGGTACGGAAACTGAGATGGATTATTGGACAACGTAATACCCACATGATTCCACGTGGTTTACCTGGCGAAGGAAACATTCTGGTTTTTGACAATGGCGGCTGGGTCGGTTACGGTGCTCCGAATCTCGGTTCCCCAACAGGGGCAAAAAAAAGCTCTCAGAGATCACTCTCGAATACTGGAGTTCGACCTGACCACCGGAAAATTATCTGGCAGTACACCCCGGCCGAAGCCGGCTATCTGATGTCAGCAGATGCCAACCGTTTTTACAGCCTTTTTATCAGTCCAGCTCAGCGATTACCAAACGGCAATACCCTCATCACAGAGGATTCCGGAGGAAGAATTATTGAAGTCACAGCCGAGCATGAACTGGTCTGGGAATGCATCAGCCCGTACTAGGGCGATCTGATGAAAATGAACTTTTTCTAAAACGTTTTTAATTTCATGCAAATATGCTTTTTCTAACTCATCAACGATACGCCGTTCATTGAATGCTCACCAAATATTAATAATATGATTTGGTTTGACAAAAACAACAGACTGGTAATTTATATCGTCGAAATCCAGGTCATTGTCGACAATTCCCACATAAACCTTCTGCTTATTAATTTCCAAAACATCGACTATTTGCACCCAAAAGCTTTCTCCACCGTATATCACTTTCACCAGGCGTCCGGGTTGAACATTATAGAGTTCAATTTTAGAAAAACCTCCTTCATCAGGAGAGAGACGTTCATCTTCTTCGATTTCATTAAAGTAGGCCACTTGAACTTTTATTTCTATGTTACCATCGTCTTCTAATCTTTTGAGAAGGATTGCGTTTTTCGCAAGCCTTTCATTAATGGCGTCAAAGTCAATACCATCATATAATTCAGAATTATTATCCATAAAAACACCGGTTGAGTTTTTTTAAAAAATTCACCTCAGATGAAGTCTGTTTTCGTAACTGTCATATTTACTCTCTATTAAAACTATCAAGTAACTATGCCGTGTATTGAATAAATCAAAACGGCAATAAAGTCAAGAAAGAGACTTTGGTATTTTTATCAATCCAAGCCACAACGAGATTAATTGGATGGAGATTGAGGATAGCCAGACTCGCTTAATGATTCAAAGGAGCCGAAAAAGTCTGCAAAGACGTGACGTGGGATATACGGCGGCTTTGGCTGTCGTCTCTTCATGTCCCGCTAATCGTTGATCACCTTGTATTTGTTCAGAAATGAGAGTAGGTTAATCAGGTAGTCGGGAGTTTTTCTATCCCAGCCCCCACAACACCTAGTATGCTGGTCCGCACTAGGCGTTTCATCTAGACGGAGTAAATTATGATATGATTTCAATTGTTTATTTAAAGTTTTTAGAAATTAAATAACCAATAATATCAGCAGGATATAAAAACTGTAATAATATCAATACCATGCCGTTTCCTCAAATTTTTTCTTCAGAATGGGACATCCGACGGTCCACCACCCCGGAAACCCAATAATAACACCAAATTTAGGGTTTCCACCATTCAACACCCATATTCAAGCATATC
>Ga0233437_1007858_pt1 | contig 10122 bp, 12 predicted proteins | sample SI_122_August201_FD_182714 | JGI IMG/M metagenome (GOLD analysis project Ga0233437, IMG submission 182714) | Seawater microbial communities from Saanich Inlet, British Columbia, Canada - SI_122_August2016_200_MG | ecosystem: Environmental > Aquatic > Marine > Inlet | place: Canada: British... | reverse complement strand
TGTGGAAACAAAGCACCCGAAATTCCAATCCTGTTTGGATAGCAACCTGTTAAAATCCCTGCACGCGAAGCACTACAAACTGGTTGCGCCGAATAGAAATTGGTGAAACGCATTCCTTCAGCAGCCATTTTATCCAGGTTTGGGGTTGTCCAGCCGGTAGCACCTTGCGTACCAATATCGCCATAACCCATGTCGTCGATAAAAACTACAACAAAGTTAGGTGGCTGGTCTACTTTGGTTTCTTTTTTCGTTTGTGGAGAACAAGAAACTATTAAAAGCGAAAATGTGAGAAAAATAAGAGAAAATAAAGATTTCATAATTTTTGGGTTTTCGTTGATTCAATTTATTTCTAAAACAAAAATAATGGTTTCATTTTAAGTTGGGTAGAATTATAAAAGTATTTGGAAAAAGTATTTGAATTCACGCAACTTTTTATTCATTTTGAACATCAGAACTAAAAACCTAAAATGAAAGCTAAATTTCTATACTTTTTTTTAATCGTAGTTTTTGCTCTTTTTTCTTGCGAAAAAGGAAGTTTTTATGAAAAAATTGGTGATGGGACTTTGCTGAAACAGGTTATAATTGAAGGCGAAGTTTTTTATGAATACAATTATAATAGTGCCGATTTAATTCTTGAAGAAAAAAATAAATTCCACTATACAAAATACACGTACAACAGCAAAAATCAAATGATTCAATCCGATTCATATTGGGATGAAAGATTAGCAAGCAGCAGTTCGTATATATTGGATGAGGCCCAAAAACGAACAGAATGGGTTTCACCTGAAAATACAGAACGAGATGTTTATTCTACCTATAAATACACAAGAAACGGGCAACTTGAGAAAAGGACTACTCACCGATTAAACAGTGACTACACTTCATACTCTTTGTTCTCGTACAATAAGCAAGGAAGGATTGAAAGAATTACTTCGTATCACGCAGAAAAAGCATCTTCGTATGATTTATACACCTACGATGCGATTGGGAATCTGACTAAAAAAGAGCGATTTAATATTTTGGGAAGTGGTACTACAGAATTGCAAACTACAACAGAGTATGAGTTCGATTACAAACATAATCCCTATTTGCCATTTATGGAATTAATATATCCGGGGAAAAATACCAATCCAAATAATATTGTAAAAGAAACTTACACACTTCATTTTGAAGTGGATGATTTTATTGACAACATTCAAATTACTGAATACAGTTATGAATATAACTTAAAAGGTTACCCCATTCGGAGAAACGTTTTCTTTGAATATGTTTATTATTAATTTTATGTACAGTTAATAGTTACCGGTGCAAATCAATTAAACAAGTCAATTATCAATTTGAAAATCTCTTTCTTCAAATTAATTATTTACTAAAATAAACTGCTTATCCGGCTTTTTTGTCTGGGACGAAAGTCAAATTTTTAAATCGCTTTTCTTTACGCCCTTTTGCCTGCGCCAACTTGTCCTGTGTTTGCGAACAATAAATGCCCTGCTTTTTTAAATACCGATTTCCGCTCACATGTGTATTTGGGAATTTCCCCCCTTTTTTCAGCAAAATTTTAACGGCCATACCGAACATTGCAATTGAAACCAATGCAACTGCCAATAAAATAACTTTAATCACTTCCATTTTTCCCTCCTTTTCAGCCACAAAAATAAAAATTTCTTTTTAAGTTTATCTAATAAAATAACCCGTTAACCAGTAAAATTGTTGTTGTTGGTCAAATAATTTATTTCTCACCCCAAAAGTCCTTCTGTTTTTTGTAATTTTATTCCAAACAAAAAATTAATCATTATGGAAAAACACATTAATATTGTTGCTGCCTTACAAATCGGGTACAGCATTTTTGGAATAATTATCGGACTATTGGTTTTCACTATTTTGTATTTTGTTGGTGATATTGCCAACGATAATGAAGCACAATATATTCTTGCCATTGTAGCAAAAATTATTGTGGTTTTTGTGGTACTTATTAGTTTGCCCGGAATAATTGCCGGAATTGGTTTATTCAAAAGAAAAGAGTGGGCACGGATTTTAACACTTATTGTTTCGGTACTCAATCTATTTAGTATTCCCTTCGGAACCGCTGTGGGCGTTTATTCCATTTGGACGCTGGTTCAACCTGAAACGATGGAACAATTCAAATAAAACGAACCTTTTAAAATATTTAAAAATGAAAAAAATCGTATCCGCTTTTTTAATGCTGATCCTTTCTGCAACTCTTTTTGCACAAAAATCAAAACCAGATTTATCAAAAATAAACGACAACTCTTTTTGGGAAATTTACAACAGATCTGCTAAAATAATTATTGGAGGTCTAGATTCTTATGTAAGTTTCGATGCCCAACAAAATGATGGGCTTGCAACTTTTCAGAACCTGGAATTTGAAAACGGAACTCTGGAATTCGATGTAAAAGGAAAAGATGTTTTACAAAGAAGTTTTGTAGGAATTGCTTTTCATATTCAAGACGACAAAACATTTAACGCCATTTACTTCAGGCCATTTAATTTCAAAAAACCAGAAAGAAGTGGGCACTCGGTTCAATACATCAGTCATCCTGAATTTACCTGGCGGAAATTACGGACCGATTTCCCCGAACAATTTGAAAATCCCGTAAATCCTGTTCCAAATCCTGATGATTGGTTTCATGCAAAAGTTGTTGTTGACTGGCCAAATGTTAAAGTTTTTGTTGAAGATTACAAAAATCCATCTCTGGAAATTAAAATGAAAAGCGAATTCAAAACAGGGAAAATTGGTTTCTGGGTTGGAAATGGATCTGATGGATCTTTTAAGAATTTAGTTGTTACGAAGAAGTGATAAGTTATCAGTCGCAGTTTTCAGTCACAGTAATCAGTCGCAGTTTTCAGTTTCAGTCGCAGTCGCAGTTTTCAAAATTTTAAATGAAACCTGTAACTTGAAACCCGGAACACGGAACTCGGAACCTGCAACATGGAATCCGGAACTAAAAACTCTTCAATGGTTCAATACGAAATTAAAGTAACAGGTCGTGTGCAGGGTGTTGGATTTCGTTATTATGCCCTTCAAAAAGCAAAAGAATTTGGATTAAACGGCTGGGTTAAAAATACAGTTGATAGAGGTGTTTTGATACTTGTGCAAGGCGATGAAACAGAAATTGAAACTTTTATTGATTATCTCAGAATTGGCCCAACCCGTTCTCGTGTCAACAAAATATCAAAATATAAAATGGAAGTTCTGAGCGATTTTGATAATTTTAGCGTAAAATACTAAATTAACAAAATTGGACGACAAGAGCTATCACATGACACCGGAACAATTCCGCGAAGAAGGTAAAAAAGTAATCGATTGGATTGCCGACTATTACGAAAACATTGAACAATTTCCAGTATTATCGCAAGTAAAACCTGGTGAGATAAAAAAATCACTTCCTGAAGAAGCTCCTCAAAAAAGTGAATCGCTGGACGAAATGATGCACGATATCGACGAAAAAATAATGCCCGGAATCACGCACTGGCAATCGCCAAATTTTTACGCTTACTTTCCGGCAAACACTTCTTTCCCGGCTATTTTAGGCGATTTGATTTCATCCGGACTCGGAGTGCAGGGAATGATTTGGGCAACCAGTCCGGCAGCAACAGAACTGGAAACCCGCGTACTCGACTGGCTGGCAGAAATGATGGGAATGCCGGAAAAGTTCAAATCTACTTCAACCGGCGGTGGAGTAATACAAGACACTGCTTCAACATCTGCATTAACAGCAATAATTGCTGCCCGCGAGCGAGCCACAAAATTTAAATCGAACAAAAAGGGAATTCAACAAAAACTTGTTGCCTACATTTCCACTCAAACCCACTCGTCCATCGAAAAAGCAATAAAAATTGCAGGAATTGGCAAAGAAAATTTAAGACTGATTGATGTTGACGAAAAATTTGCATTACGGTCAGACATCCTTAAAAAGCAAATTCAACAAGATAAAAAAGAAGGTTTTACACCGTTTTTTGTTTGCGCGGCAATTGGAACAACCTCATCGAATGCAATCGATCCTTTAAAAGAAATTGGAGAAATTTGCTTACAGGAAAATTGCTGGTTACATGTTGATGCCGCAATGTCGGGGTCAGCAATGGTTTGCCCTGAGTTCAGGTTTTTACAGGACGGGGTTGAAATGGCCGACAGTTACTGTTTTAACCCTCACAAATGGCTGTTTACCAATTTCGATTGCGATGTTTTTTGGGTTGCCAACCGTGTAGAATTAATCAACACATTTTCTATTCTACCTGAATATTTAAGAAATCAAGCAACGGAATCGGGTGAGGTTTTTGATTACCGCGACTGGCATATTCAACTGGGACGTCGGTTTCGGTCACTGAAACTTTGGTTTGTAATCAGGCATTACGGAGTTGAAGGTTTGCAACATCACATTCGCAAACATGTTGAAATAGCCCGAAATTTTAAAACCTGGGTTGAAGAATCAGGTGATTTTGAAATTTTTGTTGAACCACCATTAAATCTGGTTTGTTTCAGACACAAAGCTGGCAACGATTTTAATATGAAATTAATGAATGCCGTAAACGAAACCGGAAAGGCTTATTTTACACACACAAAATTAAACGGAAATGTTGTTTTACGAATGAGCATCGGACAAACAAACACCGAAGAAAAGCATGTAAAAAAAACCTGGGAATTGATTTTGGAGACAGCAAAGAATTTGTAGTGTTAAATTTTATTGGCATAAAATGGCTGGCAAAATTAGTGAATTTCCCAATTACCCTATCAATATTTGGAAATGAATAATTCGTTTGAAAAAATTCCGATTACCTAATATAGTTCTGAATTCAATTTAAAAGATACCATTTCTGAGAAATGATTCTTTTGTGAATAATAGGTGGACACAATTTTTTGATTCTCGGATTGAAAATTTCTTAAAACTGAATCAACACTTTCCCTTTGCTCATATTATTTTGATAGATTTCAAGGGCTTCAGAAATTTGTTCTATGGAGAATTTTTGGTGAATTGTTGTACCCAGTTCTTTCCCCAAAAGCGATTGAATCTTTCGAGTATTCATAATTGATTGCAAAAAACTTTTACTATGCAACCAGCAAGTTAACCAGAAACCCCGAATTTGATTTCCGGTAAAAATTAAGTCGCCGGGACTAATCTCACAGGCATCTGCAGAAAGTCTGCCATAAATAAATAAATTGCTTCCTTTTGGTGCAGCATCTAATAGCATTTGTACCATTTCTCCACCAACCGCATCGAAAATTACAGTAGCATTTAATTGATGAGCAAGTTTTTTTAGATTCGTTTCAAAGTTGGGGTCGCTACTATCTACAATATATTCAGCTCCATCCGCTTTCAATATTTCAACTTGTTCCTCGCGTCTAACAACAGAAATTACAGGAATCCCCTGTTTTTGTCCGAATTTAATAACCATTCGTCCCAAAGCACTTGCCCCGGCAGTGTTGATAATACCTCTATGTTTTTTAGTAGGATTTGGTAGCTTTTTATAAATATCGAAAAAAGCCAAAGCTGTCATCGGATTTACAAACATCATTGAAGCCTGGTCTAAAGAAATATTTTTCGACAGCGGTACACACATCCCAGCTTTTGTTACCATATATTCAGCCCAGCAACCGTCGTAAATTGGAGAGGCAGCACAAGCCACTTTTTTACCCATCCATAATTTTGGAAGAACTCCTTTGCCTGCTGCTACCACTGTTCCACTTCCCTCGAAACCAGGAACAGCCGGATATTTTTTTTCAATTCCGTAGCCGCCTTCAAGAAAAGCCAAATCGGAAGGATTTATTGGTGAAGCGTGCATCTTAACAAGAACTTCGCCGGCGCCGGGTTGAGGAACAGGAATATTTGCAACCTGAGGTTTTGCTCCTCCTTCGCTTAGAATAACGGCTTTCATATTTTCTGGAATACTACTCATAATCAGATTAAATTTGCATCTTTCAAAAGCATTTCCATTTCTTGTTGAACCACTTTTGCTGCCGCTTTTACTTTTTCAGCAAAGTCAACATTAACCGAAGCATAAATAATTCCGCGTGAAGAATTTACAAGCAATCCACATTTGCTGTTCATTCCGTTTTGAGCCACCTCTTTTAAACTTCCACCTTGCGCGCCAACACCAGGAACCAATAGAAAATGATTTGGAACAATTGCACGAATTTCTTTTAATTTCTCCGCTTTTGTTGCTCCAACTACGTACATCATATTTTCGCTTGTACCCCAGGTTTTCGATGTTTTTAGTACCGATTCAAAAAGCTTATCACCACTTTTCTCATCTTGCAAAAACTGAAAATCGTAGGCTCCTTTATTCGAAGTTAACGCCAATAGAATTACCCATTTATCTGAATAAGTCATAAATGGTTTCACCGAATCTTCACCCATATACGGAGCAACGGTAATCGCATCAAAATCTAGTTTCTCGAAAAAAGCACGGGCATATAAATTTGAAGTATTTCCAATGTCGCCACGTTTTGCATCGGCAATAATAAAAATTTCAGGATGTTTTGATTTAAGATACAAAACAGTTTTTTCAAGGCTTTCCCAACCTTGCGAACCCAGACTTTCGTAAAATGCAAGGTTTGGTTTGTATGCAACCGTAGATTCTGCAGTTGCATCAATAATTTCTTTGTTGAATGAAAAAAGAGGATCTGATGTTTCCAATAAATGCTTTGGTATTTTTTGAATATCGCTATCTAATCCCACACAAAGGAAACTGCGTTTTTTTTGAATTTGTTCGAAAAGTTGTTGTTTGTTCATTTTAAAAAATTGTTGGAAGACGGAAGTCCGAAGTTCGTTCTAAGTTATTTTTTATTTCATTCCCGTGAAAACGGGAATCTGCTATTTTATTATCTTGAGATTCCTGCGTTCGCAGGAATGAGTTATTAAATTTCAGCCTCTTTTAATCGTTCGGCATTTTCTTCAATCATCAACTTTTCAATGATTTCGTCGATGTCGCCATTAATAATTGCCTGAAGATTGTACATGGTCAAATTAATGCGATGGTCGGTAACCCGTCCTTGCGGCCAGTTGTAGGTACGTATTTTTGCCGAACGGTCGCCTGTTGAAACCATTGTTTTTCTTTTTGACGAAATTTCATCTAAATATTTCTGATGCTCCAAAGCGTAGATTCTTGAACGCAACTCAATCATTGCTTTATTCAGGTTTTTTAATTGCGACTTCTGATCCTGGCAAGTAACCACAATCCCGGTTGGTTCGTGCGTTAAACGAATTGCCGAATAAGTCGTATTTACCGATTGTCCACCCGGCCCAGAAGAACAATAAGTATCTTTTCTGATATCACTTTCCTTTAAATCAATATCAAATTCTTCTGCTTCTGGTAAAATTGCAACTGTTGCTGCAGAAGTGTGAACACGCCCCTGAGTTTCGGTTTGTGGCACACGCTGAACACGGTGAACCCCCGATTCGTACTTCATAATTCCATAAACACCTTGGCCTTTTATATTGGCAACAATTTCTTTGTACCCACCCGAAGTTCCTTCATTAACATTGGTGATATCCAGTCGCCAACCTTTTTTCTCGCAGAATTTAGAGTACATTCTAAAAAGGTCGCCAGCAAAAATACTGGCTTCGTCGCCACCGGTTCCGGCACGAATTTCAAGAATTGCATTTTTACCATCTTCTGGATCGGCAGGTACCAAAAGCATTTTAATTTCGTTTTCTTTCTCAGGAATCAGCTTCTCGGATATTTCGATTTCTTCGCGAGCCATTTCGCGCATTTCTTCGTCGGATTCCTCTGCTAACATCTCTACACCCGATCCAATATTATCAACCAGGTTTTTATATTCGCGAAAAACTACAACCAGCTTTTCAAGATTCTTGTACTCCTGATTTAGCTTAATATACCGCTTCATATCCGCAATAATTTCCGGATCAGTAATTTGCTGTTCCACCTCTTCGAAACGATGTTTTATTGATTCGTATTTTTCTAATAGTGCGTATTGTGCCATTTTGTTTACTTTTCTTTTCTTTCATTCCCACGCACGTGGGAATCTTATTTTAAACAACCTTTTGGGTTGGGATTCCCACGTGCGTGGGAATGAACTGTCAATCTAACTATTCGTTTTTTTTGTCGATTCTCATTTTTACTCATTTCCCCAGATACAGGAATCTCATCATTCAAACCACCCAGCTGATAAATCATCCCAGCCGGAATTTTCTTTTTCTATCAATTCTATTTTCCAATTCCGATTCCACTTTTTCAACCTTCGTTCTCTTGTAAAAGCCTCTTCGTAAGTTACAAATTCCTCGTAATAAACTAGTTTATCAACGTTATATTTATAAGTGAATCCCTTTAATATTTTATTCTTATGCTCGTATAATCTTCTTTCAAGTTCGTTAGTCAGCCCAATATATAAAACTCCGTTTCTTTTGCTTGCTAATATGTAAACATAAAAGTTTGCCATTGGTTTATAATCTTGAGATTCCCACTTTCGTGGGAATGAGATGTTATTTTAGCGATGCATTTTTATTGTAATCTATCTCTCTTTTTCTCCTCATTCCCGCGCAGGCGGGAATCTTATTATTCAAACTACTTTTTAATTCAGATTCATATTATTGTTGAAAAGTCACATCTTTTATGATGAGATTCCCACTTTTGTGGGAATGAGTTAGTAAAAGAAGGTTCCTTTCTCAGACTTAATGGTAAGTTTTTTCCCTTCAAAATGTTCAACCTTTCCAATAATTTGAGCATCGATATTAAATGATTTTGAGATGGAAATAATTTCATCAGCAATATTGCTTTGACAATATATTTCGAATCGATGTCCCATATTAAAAACTTTGTACATCTCTTTCCAATCAGTTTTCGATTCTTCCTGAATAATTTTGAAAAGTGGAGGAACCGGAAACATATTATCTTTGATTATATGAACATCGTCAACAAAATGAAGCACTTTGGTTTGTGCGCCCCCCGAGCAATGTATCATTCCTGAAATTTGCCCGCGGAACTTATCCAATACTTTTTTAACAACCGGAGCATAAGTTCGGGTCGGCGAAAGAACCAATTTCCCTGCATCAATTCCCAAACCCTCAATTTTATCGGTTAATTTGTAGTTGCCCGAGTAAACCAAATTTGCAGGAACTTTGGGGTCAAATCCTTCAGCATATTTTTCTGCGAGATATTTTGCAAAAACATCATGGCGTGCCGAAGTTAAACCGTTGCTACCCATTCCTCCATTATATTCGGTTTCGAAAGTTGCCTGCCCTGAAGATGAGAGTCCAATAATTACATCTCCGGCAGAAATTTTATTGGCGGAAACAACATCCGCTTTTTTCATTCGGCATGTAACAGTTGAATCCACAATAATTGTACGTACCAAATCGCCAACGTCGGCAGTTTCACCACCTGTTGAATAAATGCTGATTCCCATTTCGCGCAAATCAGAAAGTAATTCTTCTGTGCCATTAATAATTGCACCAATAACTTCACCCGGAATGTTGTTTTTATTTCTGCCAATAGTTGACGAAACCAAAATATTGTCAGTTGCTCCCACACAAAGTAGATCGTCAACATTCATAATTAATGCATCTTGAGCAATTCCTTTCCAAACTGAAATATCACCTGTTTCTTTCCAATATAAATACGCCAGCGATGATTTTGTTCCTGCTCCATCGGCATGCATAATGTTGCACCAATCGTTATCGCCACCTAAAATATCGGGTACGATTTTGCAAAATGCCTTTGGGAATAATCCTTTATCAACATTTTTTATGGCTTCGTGCACATCTTCTTTCGAAGCTGAAACTCCCCGGGCGCTGTATCTTGATTCGGTAACCATTTGTTTTATTGAATTTGAGTTGCAAAATTAACAAAACTTTCATGATTAAAGGAATCTTTAATTAATCTGGGTTCTCTTTTAATACTGTTGAATTCCCATTTTCCAAGGGAAGTTCATTTTGCCGAAGTATTAAGTTTTTACAAATCCTCCTTTTCCAAGGGAGGTGTCCGGCGCAGGCGGACGGAGGATTTTAAACAATCAAAATAATTCCTTGAATGTCTGATAAATTAGTAACAATCGGGTAGATGGTCAGTGAGATAAATAATTTGTCTCACTGATGCACCTCCCACACCACCCGGCATACGGATCCGTACCAAGGCGGTTCCTTAATT
>Ga0233437_1007855_pt1 | contig 10125 bp, 7 predicted proteins | sample SI_122_August201_FD_182714 | JGI IMG/M metagenome (GOLD analysis project Ga0233437, IMG submission 182714) | Seawater microbial communities from Saanich Inlet, British Columbia, Canada - SI_122_August2016_200_MG | ecosystem: Environmental > Aquatic > Marine > Inlet | place: Canada: British... | reverse complement strand
TGGAGGATTATACTTATGATCTTCCTCAAGACAAGATTGCTAAGTTTCCTTTGGAAGATCGTGATTCAAGCAAGCTCCTTTGCTATGAGAATGGGAATATTGATGAGCAAACATTTCCAATGATAAGCAACTGGGTTCCTGCTCATTCACTAATGATAAAGAATAATACCCGCGTAATTCAGGCAAGATTGTTATTTAATAAAAGCTCAGGTGCAAGAATAGAGATCTTCTGTCTGGAACCTGTCTTTCCTTCCGATTATGAATCAAACTTGTCAGCCAGGAAAAAAGTAATCTGGAAATGCTTGATTGGAAATAGCAAAAAGTGGAAATCAGGATCTCTGAAAAAGGAGATTTACATTGATGGAAAAAGCATATTGCTGGAGGCAAAAAAAGTATCATCTTCAATGTCTGAGCATAATATTGAATTCTCATGGGAGCCTGCTAATTACAGCTTTAGTGAATTGCTCGCTACAACAGGGCTGATGCCCATACCGCCCTACCTCAACCGAAAAGCTGAAGAGGGCGACAGAAAATGGTATCAAACAATTTATGCTCAACATCTCGGTTCAGTTGCAGCTCCAACAGCTGGTCTTCACTTCACAGATACCATTCTTGATTCACTGGCAAAACAAAAAACTCATCTTGCTGAATTAACACTGCATGTCGGAGCCGGGACATTTACTCCTGTCAAAGACAAAAAGATCCATAATCACAAGATGCATGCAGAACATGTTCAAGTCTCTAAAGAATTAATTCAAAGTGTTTTGAATCATACCGAAAAAGGGATTACAGCTGTTGGAACCACAACATTAAGATCTCTTGAAAGCATGTATTGGCTGGGTGTTCTTTGTTTTGAAAATAAAGTCAACTTTTCTCAAACTATTGAAATTGATCAATGGCTTCCATATCAGTACAAATCGGGTATCCAAACCAAAACCAGTTTGAGAAGCTTACTTACAGCCATGACCAATGCAGGTCTGAATGAGATAAGTTTTATAACAAGGATAATTATTGTTCCAGGCTATGCTTTCAAGATTGTTGATCAGTTAATTACAAATTTTCATCAACCAAATAGCACTCTTCTGCTCCTTGTCGCAGCCTTTATTGGTGAAGACTGGAAAAGAGTTTACAATTTTGCCCTTAATAATGAGTTCCGTTTCCTGAGCTATGGAGACAGTTCAGTATTAAGACGCAGAAATGAGCCTTTCTCACAATTGATGTAAATATATTTAAACAGAAAAGAGCTGACATTGTATTTATTAGTCTATGGATACTTCAAATTATCATCTATATTATCCCGAACGGTACAATACCCTTAATTGGCTACCTACCACTTTGAAAGAAGTGAAAGCCAAAGGATGGGAAGAATTAGATGTAATACTTTTCAGTGGTGATGCATACATTGATCATCCCTCATTTGGAGCAGCTGTTGTTGCTCGTGTACTTGAAAAGATCGGTCTTCGTGTAGCATTGGTGCCTCAGCCAAATTGGCAGGATGATCTTAGAGATTTTAAAAAATTGGGGGAACCAAGATTGTTCTTTGGAGTTACAGCTGGAAATATGGACTCCATGATCAATCATTACACTGCAAACAAAAGAATTCGCAGTTCTGATGCCTATTCTATTGGCAATAAAGCAGGATTCAGACCTGATCGGGCAGTATCAGTATATTCAAGAATTTTAAGAGACTTATATCCGGAGTCTATAATAGTTGCTGGTGGGATAGAAGCCTCCCTCAGGCGCCTTACTCACTATGACTATTGGGATGACAAACTTTTACCTTCTATTCTGGCATCCGCACCGCTTGACTATATATTATATGGTATGGCTGATAAGATCCTGCCGGATTTTGTTTCGGGTGTAAAGAAGAAGGATATATCATTTTTACGCTCAATTCCTCAGCTTGCATATATCACAGACAGCAGTTCTGAGATTCAGGCAATATCTGAAGTAGAAACTATAACTCTCTCGTCATATGAATCATGTTTAGCTGATAAAAAGGCATTTGCACACAATTTTACTATTATTGAAGAAAACTCAAACAGCATAAAAGCTGATCGACTGGTCCAGCAAAATCTTTCAAAGTATATTGTTATTAACCCTCCGGCCCCCTTAAACAGCCCTGAAGGTTTGGATCAGCTTTACAGTCTTCCCTACACGCGGCTTCCGCATCCTAAATATTGGAAAAAACCCCTGATTCCGGCATATGAGATGATACGATTCTCCATAAATATCCATAGGGGATGTTTTGGGGGCTGCTCTTTTTGTACAATATCTGCTCATCAGGGAAAATTTATCGAGAATCGCTCAGAAAACTCAATTATTACAGAAATAAACCAAGTAACAGGAATGCCTGGCTTTAAAGGTTACCTGTCTGATCTTGGAGGCCCCTCTGCAAACATGTACAAGATGGAGGGAGTTGACCTAAAAATATGCGATACCTGCACGCGACCATCCTGTATACATCCGGGCATTTGCTACAATCTCAACACAAATCATCAGCCCCTGATCGAATTATATAGAAAAGTCAGGAAGATAAAAGGTATAAAGAAAGCCTTTATCGGAAGTGGAATTCGTTACGATTTGTTTTTGCGTAAGCAAACTCACGAACATCCGAGCCATAAAGCATATCCGGAGGAAATAATTAAACATCATGTATCGGGAAGGCTTAAAGTAGCGCCAGAACACACCCATGATCATGTATTAAAACTCATGAGAAAACCATCCTTCAGCTATTTTGAAAAATTTTATGTTCTTTTCAAAAAAATTGATAAGGCAAATGGTGGTAAACAGCAACTTATACCCTACTTTATTTCGTCACATCCGGGATGTAAGATGGAAGATATGGCAGAACTAGCGGTAAAAACCAAAGAAATGAATTACCGGCTGCAACAGGTTCAGGAGTTGACCCCAACGCCAATGACCTTATCTGCTGTAATGTATTATACCGGTATTGATCCCTATACTGTTACCAAGCTGCATACTACTCAGAATTCTGATGACAAAAAAGATCAAAATCGATTTTTCTTTTGGCATAAGCGTGAAGAACAAGCCCAAATCAGAAGATTATTGCATAAACTAAACAGAAAAGACCTTTTAAACCTTCTCCTACCCGGACATTCTGTACAACATAAGAGAAGGTAGAAGCATAGGGAAAAGTTTTTCTACATTTATGTATTATAATAAACCTCTATCATGAAAAATATCTTAAAATTATCAGTCTCATTAATTACCCTTATTCTCCTTACACTATCGGCTTGCAACAATCCGAAAACAGATGAAGAAATAAAGGAATTAGCACTAAAAATTCATGAATCTGCTTTGGTAATTGACACGCACAATGATACGCCCATGCGTTTCACAAGGTCTGAATTTAACATGGGAGAGAGACATGATTATCGTGATGGAGGCGGAAGAGTTGACTTTCCAAGAATGAAAGAAGGTGGCCTTGACGGAGCATTTTTTGCTGTTTTTACAGGACAGGGAGCCCGTGATGATGAGGGCAATCAGAAAGCTTATAATCGGGCTATAGGGATTTTTAATGCTATTGATAAAACCATAGAGAAACATCAGGACATAGCAGGCCTGGCTCTATCTCCAGATGATGCCTATGCGCTTGAGAAAGAAGGGAAAAGAGCTGTATTTATTGGCATGGAAAACGGGTATCCGATTGGAAATGATCTTAAAAAGGTTGAGGAATTCTACAATCGCGGAACCAGATATATAACTCTTGTTCATACTCGTAATAATGATATTTGTGATTCATCAACCGATGACAGAAAACCTAAGTACGGTGGATTGAGTCAGTTTGGTGAACAAGTGGTGGATGAAATGAACCGATTAGGCATCATGGTTGATGTTTCCCATGCCTCAGATGAAAGCTTCTATGACATAATTGAACGCTCAAAGGCTCCCATTATGGCAAGTCACTCAAGCGTAAGAGCTCTTTCAGACAGCCCACGTAATCTTGATGATGATATGTTAAAAGCTCTGGCAGAAAATGGTGGAGTAATACAAATCTGCATTCTTTCGTCTTATATTAAGCAATTTCCAAATCCTCAACGTGATTCAGCGTCAGCAGTTATAGAAGAAAAACTTAAATTGCTCACAGATAATGATTCTGTAGCAAGAGTTGAACTTTATAGGGAAATGAGGTCACTGAGGCGAAAATACCCTTCAGAAAGAGCAAATGTACAGGATGCTTGTGATCATATTGATTATGTTACGAACCTGATTGGTGTTGATCATGTTGGAATCGGAACTGACTTTGATGGAGGAGGAGCAATTGAAGGTTGTGATGATGTTTCAGAGATGCCCAATATCACTATTGAATTGGTAAAAAGGGGATATTCCAAAAAGGAAATAAGCAAAATATGGGGTGGTAACGTTATGCGTGTTCTGAAAGAAGTGGAAAAGGTAGCTGCATCGATGTAGTACCTAATAATAATTCAAAGATAATCCGTTAATAATCAGAGCCACATACAAATGTGGCTCTATTTGTATAATCGTCCCTGATGGGTTTCCTGTATTATCAGTTCTTTCTCTAATCTGGCAACAAACTCGAAATTTTTCAATCCCCATTTTGGTGCTATTAGTTTATCATGGGGAGACTCACTGATAAATCTCTCCATGATTATATCAGGACGCAGAAGCTCTAAAAATTTGATCAGCATTTGGATATATGATTCAGCAGTAAATTGAATAAATAACTCAGGTGATTCAAAATATTGCTTTGACATTGCAGTATTCCTGATAATCTGCATCTGATGAAGTTTCAGGAAATTAAAGGGTAATTCATTAATCTTTGAAACATGTCCGAATATTATATCCTCATTTTCATTTGGAAGACCTAAGATCATGTGAATACCTGTGTAAAACTTACGTCCCTGACATCTTATTAAGGTATCGACAGTCTCTTGATGTCCATGCCCCCGATTGATTTGCAGAAGTGTTTCATCTGAGGTACTTTCAACACCCAACTCCAGACTTACAAAATAATTATCTGCTAATTCATCCAGGTATTCGATTATCTCAGGACTAATACAATCAGGTCGTGACCCAATAACAAGACCAACTACATCCTGGTGTGACAGGGCTTCTTCATATCGATCTTTCAAAACATCAAGATCAGCATAAGTATTCGTATATGCTTGAAAATATGCCAGATATTTTTGAGCCGGGTAGCGTGACCTGAAAAAATTAATTCCCTGATTCAGCTGATCGGTAATGCTCTTTTCAGGAACACAATATGATGGATTAAAAGTTTTATTGTCACAGAATGTGCAACCACCAATTCCTTTTGTACCATCTCTGTTAGGGCAAGTAAAACCAGCATCAATTGAAATCTTCTGAACTCTTTCAGTAAAAATTGACTTAAAGAAACCCGGAAAATCGTTAAATGGTCTGTTTCCTTGCCATGGATATTTCGATTCCTCCCTGGAATTAAGAATCATGAATAATTAATGTTGCTGTTGCTGGATTCAGTGCTATTGGAATATTATTAATAGTTGCTGTTCTGATCAATGTTTGAATATCATGTTCATGACCATGTGGATTCTGGAGGTCAAGAAAAAATACAACTTTCTCAATTTCGTGCTTCAATATCATTGCTGCAAGTAATATATCACCACCTTCAGGACCATGGCCAATTGATTCAACCTTTAATTCCAACACTGAGTTAAGTAAACGAGCCGTATTGGCAGTACCAATAAGGCGATGTCTGCTAAGCAATTTGTGATTGTTTTTTGCCCATTCGAGCAGGGTGCTTTTTTTCTCATTATGCGCTACCAAAGCAATAGCTTTTTCTTTACTCAATTTCTTCAGATTCATTATTCAAATTCAAAAGTTTCATCATCTTTCTAAATAGGTCTGTATTATCCTGAATACCCACAAACTCCTCAGCTCCTGGCCCATAAGCCAATACAGGTACCATCACACCGGTATGACCTCCGGTTGTATAGCCTCCAGCAATCGTATCTACCTGACTATCAAAACCATTTAATCCGAAACCTCCCGTTTCATGGTCGGCTGTTATCAGTACCAGCGTTTCTTTATTTTCTTCAGCAAAATCAAGAGCAACTTCAATGGCCTTATCAAAATCGATCATCTCCTCGACAATGTATTTTGCATCATTAGCGTGCCCACCCCAATCAATCATTGATCCTTCTGCCATCATAAAGAAACCTTTTTCATTTTGCGACAATAACTCTATCGCTTTTTTTGTTGCCAGGGGGAACATATTACCTCTACCTTCAGAGAATCGAGAATTGTGAACAGGGGCTGTAAGAGCAAGGAGTTTCCCTGACTCAACTTCAGCAACTTCGTCCATTGACTGAGCTATCTGATAGCCTTTGGCTATAAACTCATCAAGAAGATTGACAGAGTCGCTTCTTTTTGCAAATTGATCATATCCTCCACCAATAACTACATCAAATTCAGTTTTCAGAAAATCTATTGCTATCCCTTCATAGTCGCCTCTTGCTTTATTATGGGCAATAAATGATGCTGGTGTTGCATGTGTAATTGAACTGGTCGATATCAATCCAGTTGACAAGTTTTTATCCTCAGCATATTCAAGTATGGTTTTCAGCGGTAAAGAATCAGTATCAACAGCGATGGCTCCATTATAGGTTTTGGATCCAGTTGATATGGCTGTTCCACCTGCACCAGAATCAGTAACCCAGTGTGATGCTGAGTGAGTTTTTGAGAAACCATAATGCGTACATCTTTCGAGGCTAAGTTTACCCTGATTGGCGGTTAATCCGGCATAAATATGTGAGACACCCATGCCATCACCAATCAATAATATAATATTCTTAGGTTTCTGGGGCTCATTAATCCCGGGTTGGCATGAAAGAGACAAAAGTGCAATGGTGCATAATATTCCAAATCTTCTCATAGCTATTATTATTACGATATAAGTTTTATAAAAGACAATTATTCGTGTAATATGTTCAGGCAAAAAATAAAACCTTATATTTTTCTTTTTCCTTCGATTTCAAAATCATCCCAGGGGATATCATCATCATCTTCTTCTTCATAACCTTCACGTTCCCAAGGCAAGCTAATTCGTTGGGGTCCCAACTTTCTATACATTATCGCAAGACCAGACCCAACAACCAAGCCAAGAAGATGCCCCTCCCATGATACCTGCTCCTCAAGGGGAAAAATTCCCCATACCAAACTTCCGTACTGAAATACAATTATTAGTGAGACAGCCATGAGACCAATATGCCTTCTCAAAACTCCACTCAGAAATAGAAATCCAGCAAGGGAATATATCAAACCGCTGGCTCCGATATGGTATGATGGACGAGCAAAAATCCACATCGCAATTCCTGTAACAAAATAACTAATAAGAAAAACTCGTACAGCCAGACCTCTATAAAAATAGAAAATACCAGTCCCCAAAACCAATAGAGGAAAGGTATTGGCAATCAAATGCTTTAAGCTCCCATGTATGAGTGGAAAAAATGCAATCCCTTTTAGTCCGGATAATTTTCGTGGAAATAATCCATTAAAGTGCAGCTCTAATTCAAGACTTTGGTCAAGAATAAAGATCAACCAAATCACGATAACAAATAAAACTGGAAAGACTAAACTTATATAAAATCTTTTTACAGCCAGATCCATATTACTCTAATAATGTTTTTAATTTCAGGACAAAAGCATCAATATCTTCCAGCTCTGTATCCCATGACGTCATCCATCTTACTTCTGATCTTTTTTCATCCCAGACGTAAAAAAAGAATTCTTCCTGAAGTTGAGTGATAATATTTTGAGGAATTATTGCAAAAACGCCATTGGATTCTACAGGACCGGTCAACTTAACCTGTGGAATGTTCTTAACTTTTTCTGCAAGAGCAGTAGCCATCTCATTAGCATGTGATGCATTTCTTCGCCACAGATCATCTGTTAAAAGAGCATCAAACTGTACTGAAATGTAGCGCATCTTTGATGCCAGTTGCATACTTTGTTTTCTGAAATATTTGAAATATTCCGTTAAACCAGGCGTAAAAAATAATATTGCTTCCCCATACATAGCACCATTTTTCGTACCTCCAAAACTCAACACATCTACCCCAACGTCTTTTGTTATTTCTCTAAGTGAACAATTCAGACTTGCAGCAGCATTAGCAATTCTAGCGCCATCCATATGTAAAAGAAGTCCAAAATCATGCACATAATCAGCCAATTTTTTAATCTCTTCAGGAGTATATACCGTACCTAGTTCAGTAGCCTGTGTTATACTTACAACCTTTGCTTGGGAATGATGCTCAAAGTCAAATCCTTTAAAATGGGGTGCAATACAATCGATAGATATTTTGCCATTGATTTGCTGAACAGGAATTAGTTTACATGCAGTGAATAATTCGGGAGCACCGCATTCATCTTCCTCAATATGGGCAGTTTCAGCACAAATAATTGAGTTGAAACTTTGGGTTACTGATTTAAGACCTACTACATTAGCTCCGGTTCCGGTAAAAACAAAGAAACATTCTGTTTCACTTCCAAATGTATTTCTAATTTTGGAAGTTGCCTGCCTGGTATATATGTCATCTCCATAACCAACGGTATGTCCTGTGTTACATGATGACATGGCACTAATTATCTCCGGATGAACTGCAGAATTATTATCACTTGCAAAACCGCGTGGATTTTTCATTATATCCCAATTATTTGAGGACAAATTTAGACAAATATCACTGAAAGATTACGTAATAATTCCTATCTTAATTTTTTGCATTTTTAATCAATAAAATATATAACATGTTTTCAACTGACACATACACAAACAGGCGTAATACTCTGAAAAAGAAGATCAAATCAGGCATTGTACTTTTCCTCGGTAACGAAGAAAGCCCTATGAATTATTTTGACAATACTTTTCATTTCAGACAGGATAGTACTTTTCTGTACTACTTTGGGCTGGATTTTCCAGGTCTTGCCGCAATAATTGACCTTGATGAGAACCGTGAAATTGTATTCGGAAATGATTTGACTGTTGAGGATATTGTGTGGATGGGGACACAACCTACTTTACTGGAAAGAGGTCGATCATATGGCATTGAAAATGTTCAGGCCGTCAATAAACTTGCTGATTATCTAAATCTTGCCAAATTGAGTGGCCGGGAAATTCACTTTTTGCCCCCTTACAGACCAGAAAACAGAATAAAGCTCCAGAATCTTCTGGGCTTACCAGCTAGTTCATCTCATGAATCAGCATCTAAAGAGTTTATTCTTGCAGTTGTTGGCCAAAGGAATTACAAAAGTGATGAAGAAATAACTGAGATTGAAAAAGCGGTTGACATATCGGTTGACATGCATATAGCAGCCATAAAATTGGCCAAAGCCGGGATGAAAGAATCAGAACTTGCTGCTGCTTCACAGCAAATTGCGGTTGCTGCCGGTGGACAAATTTCCTTTCCTATTATTATGACTATCAACGGGCAGACTCTTCATAATCATTATCATGGGAACACACTAAAACCAGGAGACATGGTTCTATGTGATTGCGGTGCAGAAACAAATCTGCATTATTCAGGAGACCTGTCAAGTACCTTTCCTGTAGACAAACAGTTTACAGCAGTACAAAAACAGATTTATGAGATCACCTTACGTGCCCATGAAGCTGCTTTGGCAAAACTTGCCCCTGGCACAGCTTTCCGCGAGGTGCATAACACAGCCTGTCGGGAAACTGTTGTAGGTCTTTCTGAATTAGGTATAATGAAAGGAAACCCTGATGAAGCGGTAAAAGCAGGAGCCCATGCCATGTTTTTCCCTTGTGGTACTGGACACATGATGGGAATGGATGTACATGATATGGAAGATTTAGGCGAAGTATATGTGGGATATGACGGAGAACCTAAAAGCACTATGTTTGGCTTTAAGTCTTTAAGGCTTGCCAGAACACTTGAACCAGGCTTTGTTGCAACTATTGAACCTGGCGTGTATTTTATTCCTGAGCTGATTGACCAATGGAACTCTGAAAAACGACATCTCGATTTTATTAATTATGAAGAGGTTCAGAAATATCGGGATTTGGGTGGGATAAGAAATGAGGAAGACGTATTAATTACCTCAGAGGGATACCGGGTGTTGGGAAAAAGAAAACCAAAAACTATA
>Ga0233437_1007850_pt1 | contig 10128 bp, 6 predicted proteins | sample SI_122_August201_FD_182714 | JGI IMG/M metagenome (GOLD analysis project Ga0233437, IMG submission 182714) | Seawater microbial communities from Saanich Inlet, British Columbia, Canada - SI_122_August2016_200_MG | ecosystem: Environmental > Aquatic > Marine > Inlet | place: Canada: British... | reverse complement strand
CCTTCATCCTTAGCCATTCTGAGTGCATCTATGGGAGCCATTAAGCCAAGTTGTGAACCATCTGAACCAATGACACGAATCTCTGGAACGCGAATACGTTCATTCATTCTTGGTCCATCAAATCTTTGTCTAGGTCTAAATCCTCTACCACCAGGTCTACGCATTCTAATAAGTACCTCCTATTTTGCGAGCAAATCGTTGATACGTCCTAAAACGAACGTGTCAAATTAATGTCAACTTGCTTGCTTGATATTGTCCTTTGAAAGTTTTTTTTGTTCAAGAGATTTCTCAAACAAGGTTAACATATCATCAAAGGACATAGCGCCCAAATCACCATCATTACGATGACGCAGGCTAATTGTTTTTTGTTCTAGTTCTTTTTTACCAAGAACAATCATAAAGGGAATCTTTTGTAATTGTGCTTCACGAATTTTTAAGCCTAATTTTTCATGACGCACATCCAATGTTACCCGATAATCTTTTTCTTTTAGCTTTTGATAAAGCTCTTGAGCATATTCGTGCTGTTCTTCAGACAAAGATAGTACTGTTGCCTGAATAGGGGCTAACCACATGGGAAAATGTCCCGCATAATGCTCTACTAATATGCCAAAAAATCGCTCTAAAGAACCCAACAAAGCACGATGCACCATGTAGGGTCTATGCTTGGAACCATCAGCCCCAACATAATTTAAATCAAATCGTTCAGGCAAATTGAAGTCAAATTGAATTGTAGAACATTGCCATTTGCGACCAATGGCATCTTCTATTTTAATATCAATCTTAGGACCGTAAAAAGCACCGCCACCTTCATCAACTTCATAAGCAACGCCTTCAGCTTCCAACGCCCTTTTCAATGCCTCTTCTGCTTTTGTCCAATCTTCTTGTTCACCAACAAATTTTTCCTCTGGTTTTGTTGACAAATAAAGTTCAAAATTTTCAAAACCAAAAGAACGCAACATATATAAACTAAATTTTAGAACGCGAGTTATTTCATCATCCACTTGTTCTTTTGTGCAGATAATATGAGCATCATCTTGTGTGAAACCGCGAACGCGCATGAGACCATGTAAAACACCCGATCGCTCATAGCGATAAACTGTTCCCATTTCCGCCCAACGACAAGGCAGTTCGCGATAGGAATGCTGATGCGCTTTATAAACCATGATGTGAAAGGGACAATTCATGGGCTTAAGGTAATACTCTGTGTTGTCAATTTCCATGGGGGCATACATGTTTTCATTATAAAACCCTAAATGGCCACTTGTTTCCCATAAGTTGGCTTTACCAATATGAGGTGTATACAATAGTTCATAACCTGCTTTAAAGTGCTCTTTTTTCCAAAAGGTTTCAATAATGTCACGCATACGCGCGCCTTTGGGATGCCATAAAGCTAACCCGCCACCAATAGCTTCATTAATGCTAAATAAATCTAAATCTTTACCAATGCGTCGATGATCTCTTTTTTTCGCTTCTTCGAGTTTTTCTAAATGTGCTGCTAACTCTTCTTTATTGGCAAAAGCCGTTCCATAAATACGTTGCAACATGGCATTTTTTTCATCACCACGCCAATAAGCTCCTGCAACTGATAATAATTTATAAGCTTTTATTTTCTTTGTGTAGTTAACGTGAGGACCACGACATAAATCTGTAAAATCACCATGTGTGAAAAGTGTCAGTGGCTCGCCTTCTGGCAGACCTTCAATAATTTCAACTTTATAAGGATCATTACGATCTTGAAAATATTTGATCGCATCCGCACGTGGCATTTCAACACTTTCAAAACGAGAATTTGATTTAATGATCTTCTTCATTTCCACTTCAATGGCTTCTAGATCTTCAGGAGTAAAACCTTTGGGATAATCAAAATCATAAAAAAAGCCATCTTCAATAACAGGACCTATCGTAGGTTTTGCTTCTGGAAAAAGTTTAGTAACAGCATCAGCCATGATATGTGCGCAAGAATGGCGCATGATTTCTACAGGATCATTTTCAAAACCGTGTCGACAGACCATAAAACCTCGGGGGGATGAATGTTGGATATGCGTTATTCACTTGTAGGCACGACTGGACTCGAACCAGCGACCCCTACCATGTCAAGGTAGTACTCTAACCACCTGAGCTACGTGCCTTTATATAAAAACTAAAAAACTTCTATATAATCAAAACTTCTTAAGTTCACAACTCGTCCTGCGTAGCTTTAGCGAAGCAGGAAGCTACGTGCCTTCCGGCTTCGCTCGCTAATGCGAGCTACGCCGCGATAAAATATAAATCCTTATGCACTCTGCTTGTCGCGCCGTAGTTAGCTTATGCTAACGTAGGCGGAAGCTACGTGCCTATATAAAAGCCCCTTAAAATAAAGGAAACTTCTTAATCTTACAAAACGAAACGCCTATTTATTCGAAATTCTTAGCTATTGTCAATCTCTGTCCCTCATCAGCTGGCACCTCACAAGTCACCAGACACCAACCATTGACCACTACTTAAAATAGGCCACAGCATTTTCAAATAGCTTTAATCCTTCACCTTTTTCAGGCAAGTTGCGATTTTGCCTCAAAAGTTGCTCTTTGAGTAAGGGGTATTCTGGATGATGCGTGAAAAATATATGCCGTTCTGGATGAGGCATAAGTGCTAATACACGCCCTGTAGGATCAATAATTCCAGCCACATCATCCATGGAGCCATTGGGATTCATAGGAAAAGCACCTTGTGCCGGCTTGCCATCACTCAAGGCATAACGCAAAACAATCTGTCTTTTTTCCTTTAATTTATTAACAACACTATCTTTTGCGTAAAAATTACCTTCTCCATGAGCTATAGGTACAAAAAGATTGTCCATACCTTTTGTGAACACACAATCTGTTTTTTCCACTTTTAAATGAACCCAACGATCCTCATAGCGAGCAGATGTATTATGTGTAAAAACAACATCACGCTTATGCTCATGATGCTCAAAACCTGGAACAATTCCTAAGCTCGCTAAAACCTGGCAGCCATTACAAATACCAATTGTTAATGTATCTTTTTCAATAAATTTATAAACAAACGCGGCAAGATTGTTTTTGATCCTATTAGCGAGAGCATTACCTGACCCTGTATCATCACCATAAGAAAAACCACCTGGAATGGCGAGCACCTGATAGTCTAACAGTTTCTTTGAACCATCAATCAGATCGTTAATATGCACAATTTCAGTGGCGCCACCAGCCAAATGAAAAGCATACTCTGTTTCTTCTTCACAGTTAATGCCATAACCTGTTAATATGAGTATTTTTGGTTTCATGTTTTAATAATCCTTAAATGTACCTCGATAAGCCTCTGTGAGCTGAGATACTGTTGTCTTTACAATACGGTTGCCATTAATGCCTTTCACTTCAAAGCGATCATCAGCAACAACCTCTCCAATACAAGAAAGAGAATGTTCTTGAAACAAGTCCTCAAACTGTTTTCTTTTGCGCGCGGCAACAGTTACCACAAAACGACTTTGCGTTTCTGAAAAAAGCACAAAGTCATTTCTATTAATGCCACGCTCTGTCTTAAGCGTTGTTAAATCAATTTGCATTCCCAACGTGCCCCCAATAGATTTCTTGGCTAAAGCAATCGCTAAACCTCCTAAAGAAACACTTTGTGATGAAGCAATGAGAGAAGATTGTGTTACTTCTGCAAACACCTCGTATAAAGACTTTGCCTGTTTAGCATTTACTTGAGGCACTGAGCGCCCCATTAGGCGCTGACCTGTTTTGTCCTTTAAATAAGAGTAGTACTCTGAACCAGAAAGTTCAGCACGCGTCTCACCGAGAACATAGACAAGATCGCCAGGCATTTTTGTGTCAAGACTCACAACCTTGGCCACATCATCCATCACACCAATAGAAGAAACCAGTAATGTTGGCGGAATTGATATTTTAACAGAATGGCCCTGCTCATCATAACCGTGAAAATCATTAAACATGCTATCTTTGCCAGAAATAAACGGCGTTCCAAAAATAATCGCATAATCATAGCAAGCTTTAGCCGCTTCTTTGAGCTCTGCCAAACGCTGTGGATTTGTGGAGTCACACCAGCAAAAATTATCTAATAGAGCTAAATGATTTAATGTGCCTCCTGCAGCAATAATATTACGAATGGCGGTATCAATCGCACAAGCTGCCATGTGGTAGGTATCATAATCACTGTAAGTTGGATTAAGTGCTTGTGACAAAAGCACGCCCTTTTGTGATGTTAATATAGGTTTAGAAACGGTCGTGTTAGCAAACACAGCCCCTCTTCCCTGTAAAGGTTTTAAAACAGAAGAAGCTTGAACTTCATGATCATATTGACGTGCAATAAAAGACTGATCACAGAGACTGTACCGAGCTAGCATACCTAAAAGAGTTTCTGTAGCATCTTCAGGACAAGGAAAATCAGGCTCTGGATAATCTGGTTTTTGATAATGTGATGCCTGGATTTTTTCTGGCAACCCATCATGAACAAAATCCAACTCTAAATCGACAATGGTTTTTTCATTAAATAAAACAACACACTTACCTGTTTCTGTAAACTTGCCAATCACAGTGGCTTCAACACCACGCCTCTTCATAAGGGCAAAAAACTCATCCTTTTTTTCTTCAATAACAGAAACGGTCATGCGCTCCTGTGATTCTGAAATCCAGATCTCCCAAGGTGCTAACCCGGGATATTTCAAGGGCACTTTATCAAGCCAAACCTCACAACCACCTGACTCACGAGCCATTTCACCAACTGATGAAGAAAGACCACCGGCACCATTGTCCGTTATACTATGATAAAGCCCTTTATCACGTGCTTCTTTAACAATGACATCAGACATTTTTTTCTGTGTAATGGGATCACCAATCTGTACAGCACTTACAGGACTCCCTTGCGTAAGGGCTTCTGATGAAAACGTAGCACCATGAATACCATCTTTTCCAACACGACCGCCAACCATAACAATCAAATCTCCTGATCGCGCTCTTTTTTCCCATCCAGAACCCGTAGGAATTTTTTTGGGAATCAAACCCACAGTTCCTACAAAGACAAGAGGCTTTCCTTTGTAACGTTCTTCAAAATAAGAAAAACCCTGTGGGGTTGGGATACCAGATTGGTTACCACCATCTTTAACACCTTCAATCACACCTTCCATGATACGTTTGGGTGACAACAATTTTTCTTTTTTATCTTCTGAACGATACAAACTTTTTGTATCATGAGGTAAACCAAAACAAAAACCATACTTATTGATAATAGGTTTAGCGCCCATACCAAAACCAATTGTATCACGGTTCACACCCACAATACCTGTAATCGAACCACCGTAAGGGTCTAATGCCGAAGGACTATTATGTGTTTCCACCTTATCAGTCACAAGCCATTTATGATCAAATTCAATAGCGCCTGAGTTATCTTTAAAAACAGAGCGACAAATATCTTTATCACCTTTTTCTTGTCTTATTTTTTGTGTCGCCCCTTTAATGTAACGCTTGTAAATTCCTTCTGTCACTTCATCTAGTGATGAGGCAAAAATAGTGTGCTTGCAGTGCTCAGACCACGTCTGTGCTAACATTTCCAGCTCAATGTCTGTTGGATTTTTGTCCTTTTCTTTGTAATACGCTTGAATGGCCTTAAGATAATCTAAACTCAAAGATAATGGCCCACGCCGACTACCATCCTCATTAACAATTCCTCTTGTGCCAAGTTCTACTAAATCTTCATCAGATATATTTAGTGATACACTATCAACAGACGGCTTACTTGTTAATGTAACCTTTGGCACAATAGCATCCATGCCCTTTTGAGCCACATAATCATCATATTTTTTAATGTGAATACGTTGAATAAGAGGGTTGTAAAGGTTCTCTGAAATATTTGTAATATTTTCTTCTTCTAAAGCCCCTTTAAGAAAAATAATTTGTGACGTGTATACGTTCTCTTCAGCAAGAAATGCTGTTTTCAAAAGATCTTCAATGCTCTCTTTTGCTGTATGCGCCACATTGTCTGTCACGCCTGGCAAATAGCCAATTTCGATGGCATGACTAAAGTTATCAGGGCCAAGGGAATCAAAGGAACCCTTTTGCATAACAGGATTAGCGAGCATTCTATTTATTTTTTTTCTATTTTCTTCAGAAAACTCTTTATCAATAGTGTACACATCTACGAGATTTACTTTGGTAACGTGTTCTCCAAAACCTAAATCTTGTAATTTTTTCAACTGTACAAGAGCTCTTGTGTCTGTTGTTTTGTTTTTAATATGTAATCTGTAGGCCATTAAATCTGTCGCTGGTCGCTAGTCGCTGGTCGCTAGCAATAATACTAGAGACTAGCGACTAGAGACTAGCGACAACTATTTAAATACTCTTTCAAATATCGTATCCACATGTTTTGTATGATACGCTAGATCAAACAAACCTTTTAAATCAGCAGCTGATAAATAAGAACAAAGCTCTTTATCGTTTGAAAGTTCTTCCAAAAAGTCTTTGCCTTCTTCCCAAACCTTCATCGCATTACGCTGTACAAATTGATAAGCGTCCTCACGAGAAGCGCCTTTTTCCGTTAACGCCAATAAAATGCGTTGGGAGTTATAAAGCCCTTTATGCTGATTTAAGTTTTTTAACATGTTATCTGGGTAAACAAGTAGCTGCGTCACAACCTTTGTCATGCGCTGCAACATGAAATCCAAAAGAATCGTAGCATCAGGAGCAATGATACGTTCTGCCGAACTGTGAGAAATATCGCGTTCATGCCACAAAGCAACATTTTCCAGGGCTGTCATGGCATAACCACGAAGCACACGCGCCAAACCAGTTACATTTTCAGTAAGGATAGGATTGCGTTTATGGGGCATAGCAGAAGAACCTTTTTGTCCTTTGCTAAAAAATTCTTCCGCTTCATAAACTTCTGTTCTTTGTAAATGCCTGATTTCAACAGCAAGCTTTTCAACTGAAGAAGCAATGATGGCTAGTGTGGTAAAATAATGTGCGTGAAGATCACGTTGTACAATCTGAGTGGAAACATTTGCCGCTTTTAATCCCATTTTTTGACAAACATGCTCTTCCACGGCTGGATCAATATTGGCAAAGGTTCCCACAGCACCAGATATTTTGCCAACAGCGACTTGATCAGCAGCTTCTTGAAGACGATCATAGGAACGCTTAAACTCGTCATAAAACATGGCCAACGTAACACCAAAAGTCGTTGGCTCAGCATGAATGCCATGTGAGCGCCCCATACGAAAAGTATTCTTGTGCTCAAAAGCTCTTTTTTTCAAAGCCTCTAAAAGGCCTTCTATATCTTTTAATAAAATAGTTGATGCTTGTTTAAGTTGATAAGCAAAGCACGTATCTAACACATCAGAGCTGGTCATGCCTTTGTGCAAGTGGCGCGCCTCGGGACCAACATTTTCATTCACGTTTGTTAAAAAGGCGATCACATCATGTTTGACTTCAGCTTCAATCTCATCAATGCGTTTAACATCAAACTTTGCTTTCTTCTGACAAACAGTAAGAACTTCTTTTGGTACAGCGCCTAATTTTACCCAACCCTCTAAGGCTAAGAGCTCAATTTGAAGCCATATGTTGAACTTATTTTCTGGTTCCCAAATTTTAGCCATTTCTTGGCGTGAATAGCGTTCTATCATGGGAAACTTTATATGATATAGGTATAGGGGGGTGCAAGAGGTAAAAAAGTTACTGTTATTATTGGGAAAAATGAAAAAAATCTTCCTTGTGAGGGCTTATTATTGACTGTTATATATTATATAATCGGCTGGATAAAGACTTGTGTTCTTAAGATATTACCGAACTTTTTTAATATCTCTCTTTTTTGGGTGTACAATACTAAGATGATTATCTTTGGTAATAATACTACGCCCTAGCTCTCTTTCAGTTTCTTTTCTGGCAGTAGCAGAAACATTACCACCTCGCTTGGCAACATGCTTATTTTTTTCAAATGTCTCTGGTTTTTCCTGTGAAGATATCTCTGTTGTCACACGTTCGCCAAGCATTGTAAAAATCAACTCCAAATCTGTCATATGATCTCGCAAATTTGTTTTTGTTGTTTCTGGCAAATTTTTAAAGTCTCTATATTCACTGGGAGTCATACCAAATGCAGCCTTTGAGATTTCAGCTGTTAATATTGCGTAATCTTGTTGTGTAACAATACCGCGCTCTTTCCATTCCTCTGTCAAATTCTGACGAACAGCAATACCGCGCAAGCGCTTATCTATCCAATCTTTTGGATAACCTTTTTCCTCATAAAGTTCTTTCATTCGCTCTTGAGCTAGTTCTGGATTTTCAATCTCCTGGATACGTTCATACCCCACCTTAGCCAACCAACGCTTGAAAGGCTCGGCTTTGGGTGATGGAAGAGACTGTATGATTCGAAACATGCCTTCTGTATTGGCACAATCAGTTTCGCGCATCTTCCCATCTGGAGCTAGCATCTTCAACCCGTGACAAAATGTCACAACTTCACTTCCTTCTTCCTTAAGCCTTTGTTTAAGCTTTCTCCAATAGGCTCCTGCATCAACACTATCTGTAAGTATGTGACAAACATCAATAATTGAAAACCACCATTCATCATTATGAATAATTCTTTTTATAGATTTGCTTTCAAAAACAACTAGATGCTCGGATTTAGTTTTTTGTTTTGCCATTAACGTCTTGTAAACGATCGTTTACATATAATCAATCTTTTTCTAATCTTATGATGTGTTAACTCAACTTTTTCAGACTGATAGCTTTTTCTTATCTTATAAATATAATACAGATTCTCGGCCTGAAGATATAATTAATAGCTCAAGATCTTCTACAGAAGATCCCTGTGGAGAATTAGCCCCTGCCATATGAGATATATTTTCTTGAATCACGGTTCCATGAATATCATCAGCACCAAAATTGAGGGCAATTTGGGCAAGGGGAAGTCCCATCATGACCCAGTAGGCTTTGATGTGTGGGATATTATCAAGATACAAACGAGAGATAGCTACTGTTTTGAGAATCTCATGGGCTGTGGGTGGAACAATGTTTTCAAAATCTGTATTTTCTGGATGAAAAACTAATGACACAAAAGACGTAAATCCTTTTGTATCATCTTGCAATGCCCTGATCTTATCCATGTGCTCAATGCGATCAGCCAAAGTTTCTACATGGCCAAACAACATGGTTGCTGTACTCGATAAGCCTAACTCATGTGCCTGCTTATGCACATCAAGCCAAACCTGTGCTAAACCTTTGGGCTCACAAATTTTTTCACGAACAGCATCAACTAATATTTCAGCACCACCACCAGGCAATGATGCCAAACCACATTTTTTGAAATCAGATAGTATCTCGTAAACTGTTTTATTAAATTTTTTGGCAAAGTAGTTTATTTCAATAGCTGTAAAAGCCTTAATATGAATATGAGGAAATTCTTGGCTAATCGATTTGATTAACCCTGTGTAATACGCGTACGTCAGCTTTGGATGATGACCACCAACAATGTGAACCTGTTCAATATCATCTGCATGTTTTCTTATTGTGTTTAAAATATCTTCAGTACTCAATTCAAAAGAACCAGATTCATTTTCTTTTCTTGAATACGCACAAAAAGAGCATTGAAGAGTACAAATATTTGAATAATCAATGTGCAGGTTTTTTACATAATATGTTTTATCACCATGAAGAGCTTCCCGCTTTGCATTGGCTAGCTGACCTAAAGTGATCAAGTCTGCCTTTTCAAAAAGAAACATCCCCTCCTCTTTACTCAACCGTGCATTATTCTGAATTTTATTTTTTATTATCTTTAGCATTCTTTGTAATTCTCTCACTAGCGACTAGCGACCAGAGACTAGCGACAAAACATCCCCAGCCATATAACTACTCCTAACAAACGGCCCAGCAAACACAGCTTTAAAACCCATTTCTAAACCAAGCTTTTCATATTCGTTAAATTGATCAGGATGCACATACTCTTTTACTGGCCAATGTTCTTTTGATGGGGCCAAATACTGTCCTAAGGTTAAAATCTTACATTTTACGTTAATGAGATCTTGCATTGTTTTTACAACAGCGTCCTTAGACTCACCAAGACCAAGCATAAGCCCTGACTTAGTTAAAATATGTGGGTACTCTTTAGCAACATAATCTAAGACCT
>Ga0233437_1007849_pt1 | contig 10128 bp, 6 predicted proteins | sample SI_122_August201_FD_182714 | JGI IMG/M metagenome (GOLD analysis project Ga0233437, IMG submission 182714) | Seawater microbial communities from Saanich Inlet, British Columbia, Canada - SI_122_August2016_200_MG | ecosystem: Environmental > Aquatic > Marine > Inlet | place: Canada: British... | reverse complement strand
ATTTTATTCAAGTGGGCAGTCTCAAATGGCCCGATGTAAGCCAGATGATTGATGTCGGCGTCCAGGGAAGAACGACCGGTGGAGCCGACACTGTAACAATCAAGTTTTTGGAAGTTGTCGGCATCAAGCCGGAGGTAACTGTAATGCGACGTGACGAGGTGTTTAAGGGATACAAGACGTCACCGTCTCCCAAGCAGGGACAGGCGGTTGCGGTTGTGGCCCAGGGGGCAAAAAAACCGATAAAGGCAGTTCAGGACAAACCCCGTTCTCCAGATGGTCGTTTCACTGATAATCTGGATGGAACTGTGACCGATGCCGCCACCGGCCGGATGTGGACCCAAAAAGACAGTTTCACTGATTTGAAACACTGTGTGAACTGGGAGGCGGGCCAAAACTATGTATTGCAGCTGCGTACCGGGGGCTACAACGACTGGCGACTACCAACGATCGAGGAAGTATCAGCCCTTTACGACCGGAGCAAATCGCTCAAGGATTATAAAGGAATAGGGATTGCTCTTGATCCGATTTTTGCCGCTGGCGGGTCTTTTTGGTATTGGACGTCACATAAAAACGATTTTTTAGGCTTTCGCCAGGCAGCAATTGTCAACTTTCGTCAATTTGAAGTATACAAAAGTCACTGGCGTAAGGAATGCAAGGATCATATAGGGGCGCGTGCAGTCAGGCCGTGATCATCCTCTATTGTATAAATAGCTTTATCAGGAGGGTGTCATGAACACAAAGGCCCTGATACCGGGACTCTTTTTTTTAGGCATTGTTTTTCTGTTCGGCCTTGACGTGGAAGCGGCCGACTCAGTCTCTTATAGGGGCAAGCGGTTCGGCATGAAATATAATTCATCCACGGGCAAGGTGATCAAAACCAAACGCAGGGTCAACTGGGGAACGATGCGGCAAAAGCCATATCATCCCAAGCCCCGGGCTCTTCGCACGCCTTTTCCCAGGCCTTCAGTTACTTCCAAACCTGTGCCCAAAATATGGTCACCGTTGCCCCAGCCCTATCAACTATATATGCCCAAACCAACACCAATAAGACCGGTGTCCGGTGGATCCGCTCCGGGCAAATCACCCACAAGACCTGCCCCGACCCTGCGACAGCACACGGCACAGCCCAAGGTCACATCCAGCCCCCAATGGCTTTCCGACGATACCCCGGCACCGCTGGCCGGGACCAAGCCAAGCTGGATAACCGTTACCGGCCCTGAAACCAATCCGGTCTGGATGGATGAAACCGCCCCTGGCACATCCGGTGGGAAGCCCGCGGGGCCGCAATGGCTGGATGAAACGACGACCGTTGTCAAACAAGATGTGGCCAAAGATGGTCCGACGTGGCTCGACGAGGCCCCTGCTGCTTCTCGATCGGATGGGAAAGTACGGCTGGCATCAATCCCTCCGGCAAAACTCAAGCCAGGTCCACAGTGGATCGATCAAAAATCCGATACCTCGAGTTTCACCAGATCAGGAGACAAGTTTACAGACCAGGAACACGGCTTTATTTCCGGCTCAGAAAATTCCGGGGCAAAAAAAGAGCCGACCCACAAGCAGCTATCCGAAACGGAGCTGAAAAAACTTGATTGTCAAAAACTCACCACCGAAGCGTCAGTCTCTTCAACAGCGGAATATACTGCTCTCTGCTACCGGATACTCACCGATAAAGAATGCCTCCGCACAGTTGAGGTGACAGGTGGGGTTCCCAGCACCACTAAAGGATCGGTGGCACTGACTCCCGCAGCCAAAAAGCCGGAATCTCCCCTTGAGCTTGCCGTGAAAAATGCAGCCAAAGCCCTGGTGATGGACGAAGAGATAGCTGAGTTGTATAAAAAACTGGGGCTTGTTCCACCGACCTCCTGGGCCCATGAGTTCCTCACCGATGTGGCCAAAAGTCTTGGCGGCAAACAGGCTCGGGAAGAAAGCCAGGTAAAAAATGTCGAAGAGATCGCCGATATGCTGGGCGGTTACCAAAGTCCGGAGCAACCCGACATTCCAAGTCTTAATTATATCGGTCCGGGTACGGGACCCATCACCTCGCCTCAGCTTGACGGGAATGGAGCGCCAGTACTCGATTTTTCCGAGGTGTCAGAAGGTCCGATAGCCTCCGACCTTCCGGCGGGAGCACATGTAATGCTACAATACAACAAAGGGGGAATTGATGGGAAAACCCAGCATATGGTTATGGCGGACGGCACCAAAACAAACCTGGGGACCTTTCAGGGAACAATGCGCGATGCCATCACCAAATGGGACGGTAAGGGGCAGCCTAAACACGGAATGGAAAATGGGCAGGGTCAGTTGTGGAGCGATGATTACGGCCAGTGGGTAAACAAAGATGTTTGGCAGTCCGAAGAAAAAATCAAGGCCGACTTCGAGCAGAAGCTTGCCGAACAGAAAATAAAGACCCAGAAAGCCTGGACGGACTATTGGAAGAAAAACGCAGACCCGCCGCTGGATACAGCCATATATCAGGCGGATCAGGCCCTGGCGGCCACCAAGATGAAATGGGAACTACTGGACGGTCTGGATAAAAAACTAAAAGTTTTTGATATTGCCCCAAAACAGCGCGATCTGCTGGAGGGACGCCTGGAGAAAGTCATTGCGATGGGCGGCACACCTGAAGACCTGATCGGGATGTACAACGGCTTTGTCCAGCATCACGTGGTCAACCAGGGCCTGGCCGCGGCGGCCGATGCGGAAATAGATGAAATCGAAGCCCAGTTTTACCTGGACCGATGTCAGGATGCGCTGGCTGCTGCCACCGGGGTTATCGGACCCGCAGGAGTTATGATGGAGGCTGCGGCCTATGGTTACAAGGGGTATTTAGAAGGTGATGTTGCAGCCGGTCTCTGGGAGGCTGTTGAGATGAACGTACCGACCAATACTGTAAAATTTTTCAAGGACTACCTGTCCGGAAAGGAAGGCGTTTCACCTTACGGCATTCTCGGTGCTGTGTTCCAGGATGCTCTGATCGGCTACGGAACCTATTCCACCTATAAGGGCATCAAGACGGGAAATGTATTCGGTGAGGAGATTACCAGGGGTGGCAAAAATATTCTGGATGATCTGGGTGAGGTCTTTGGAGCATCTTCGGCGCTTAAAAAATCAGAACTCGATTTACTAAAGGGCAGAAGCGGGGGACTCGACAAGGTGCACCGGTTCAGGGGGGAGATTGCCGAGGCCATGTCAGATGCCAAAAAAGTAAAAAAAAATCTAAAAATCTCCGATATCCTTATTGATGATATTGACAAGTATCCCAAACTGCGGGATGCCGCTCTAGAGGTTTTTCAGGATAAGCATGCTATGCAAATGCTCAATACCAAGAGCGGTTCCATCGGCAATATTGCCGAGCATACTGAATTTATCAAAGGGTTCAACAATGTGATGGACGGGATCTACAAAAAGAGTGATGATCTGATGGAAACTGCACTGAAAAACCGCTACCGCGATATCCTGGCCAAAAAGGGAATCGACATCCCCCCGAATAAACTAGATGATTATCTTAAAATGGAAAAACTAGAGGCTACCAATAAAAAATCAGGGGTCAAGGAGACCGCAAGTTTTGACCGGGACGTGTCGGCCACGATGAAATACTTTGATCAAAAAACAGGTAAATGGTCCAAAATAGAGGTTCCGGATAATATTTTAAAACAGGATTTGAGCAAGTCCTTTTACCAGGCCGCTGGCTCTCCCTCATTAAAGCAGTTTGATCCCTACGGTGTCAGCGACATTCTGTGGGCCAAGATGCCCGATCCTTTAAACCCGGCAAAAATGATCAACACTCCACCGGAAGTAAAGTTCATGAACATGAACGACCAGGCACCTACATGGCGGCTGAGCGCTGATGCCTATGGTAACTCGCCCTTCCAACTACAAAGTGCCATTACCCATAAGAGTGAACTTTTTCTCGACAACATGGATCTGGGACAAACCTATAGCCATAAGGGATTTGAGTGGCTGGAAAAAGGCCATCAACTCGATATGGCGGCCAAAGCGGCGGATACGGCAGGAAATTCTGCCAAGGCAGGCTACCTGCGAAGTTACAGTTCGGCAATGAAGGAAGAGGGGGTGCGGCAGTGGTCCAAGCAATGGAAAAATCAAGTTACACCAGGTGTACAGGCGGTGCAGAATACGGCCAGGCAGCTTGGCATGAAACCGCCCAAAGGCCCGCCGCAGAAATTGCAGAACGCCATGAACATTGTGGGGGATATCGGCACCATTAAGGGCGGAACTATTTTCACACCGGAGATGGCTGACTATCAACTTAAGATGATGGGACTTTCCAAAGGACTGGATGACGTCGGGTCAAAAACCGGTGACTATCTCAAGTCCATGCAGAATTATGTTGCCGGAAACCCGAAACTTAAAACCGCTCTGACAGAAAAGGGCCTGTATGATCGCAAATGGTATAAGGAATCTAATTTGAAAAAAGGTGAGATCGAGGCTGCGAATAATATTCTTTTCAAGGATACGATCAAGTAGATCCAGAGCCCAAAGCCATCAAATCTGAACAAATAAAATGCTTTATGGAGCCTGCCTAACCGTATGGCAGAATCGTTTAGAATAGGGTTTTGGGATGGAAAGGAGAAAGATGACATTATTAAAGCGTATATTATTGTTCTGTTTGTTTTTTGTCCTCTTCCGACCATTTTCCGGAATGGCCGGATACCGGCTTCCCGAAGGTTGGGAGATGTTCAAAAGCAGCCGCTCGGAAAGTTATATCGCTGCCGATGGAAGGGAAAATGCAGCCCTGGTTGTAAAGGCGGGCAGCCGGATCGGCCTTGCCACTAAAGTCAGCAGCACCATGATCCAGGTGAGAGCCCGGTTGGTCAATCTGCCCAAGGAGGCAGGTTCCAGCTTCTCCATCTATATCCGCAGTGCAGATGGCGTTTTATTGCAACTTGCATGGGAACGGACACAAAATGGACAAATAATTCGTTTTGTACCTGCCAAGGACAATCAAACCTACAAGTCTCGAATAATCACCTGGAATCATCCCATTGCCGCAGTGAGCATTGTTCGTCAAATGGATAATTTCATCGCCTATGCCGATGCAGAAACCGGCAAGGCAGTTTCAGTGGGCACCATAAAGTGGCCCGGCCTGTCCCCATCCATGTCCGTCGGATTAGTGGCCGAATTCCCCTTTTCCAAAGGTAATGCCCGAGAACAGGCTTTTCGCTTCACTGACCTGGACATTGACACTCCTGAGTCCTATGTTGAGCAGGCTTCATATTTCGCTGCAGTCGGTGATGAGGAGCAGCTGTTTGAGACACTGAACCTGGCAAATGCAGTGTTTGGCAAAACCGCTTTGTTATATGATGTCCTGGCCTACTTTTATGGCCGCTTTAATCGAATTGATGAGATGATGGATGTCTTGAAAAAATCGATCGCCTTGGACAATTCAAATCCTGCCTCACTTAACTCCCTAGGCTATCAGATGGCATTGCAGGGCCGAGATTACAACACTGCAACCGAATTTCTCAAAAAGGCAGTGGCCCTTGATCCGAAAAACCCGGATTATCATGATAGTCTCGGGTGGGCCCATTTTAAAAACGGCAAAACAGCGCTGGCCCAAGCCGAACTGAAAAAAGCCTTAACTCTTGTGCGGAACTCTCGACGGATATCTCCGGCTACGGTGGAACTGTTTGAACATCTTGGTACTGTGTATGATGCCACTGGTGACCGAATAGCCCGGGATCAACTCTTTAGCGAGGCAGTTCAGATCCTTAAAGCCGGGCTTGCCCGTGATGAAAATGCTTATGTCAGTGCTGGACTGGGCTGGTTCTATTTTAAGACAGGAAAACTCCAGGAGGCACTTCCTATACTGAAAAAGGCAGCGGAGGGATTAAAAAAATCTGATCTCAATGAGAAACATGCCTCAAAAGTATATGAGCGTTTGGCCAAGGTATATCTGGCCCATAGGGACCGATCCAGGGCAATCGAATCCTATATGCTGGCTCGGGATAATTTCTATTTTTTCAACATGAATCAGGAGGCGGATCTGATCAATATAAAAATTCGAAAACTCTCCAAATGATACTGCCACGAAATAAAGGAACGATGCTTCCGGAAAAATCCTGCAAATAACACCTCAGATATTCAAGTTAAGTGCAAGGCTGGGTCGAAGCCCTTTGATTTAGTGCATTCAGTAGAAAGATAATTTGGATGATACCTTTGAATTTTAGGAAGTGCTAACGTAAAGTTCATCGGAAAATTAAGTTCTACAACCTGGATGCTATCATTTCAATTGGATACGGGCTTCGCAACACTGACACTTCTGGTTGCTGAATCTGTTCCCAAACAAAAAAACGCGCTGATCAAATTGACAATGAATTTATTGTGCAAAAAAAAATAATCCGCTATAAACAGATTTAACATAAAGATCTAAATGCCGTGTTTGGAGCAGCAGATTTATAGGAAAAGACAATAATATGATAACCGAAAAAAAAAACGATATCAAAGACCGTCAGAGAGCCGCCGAATCAGTTGTTAATATAGGCCTGTTCTTTAATGCTATCCTCGCATTCGTAAAAGTTTCAGCCGGTATTATAGGGCATAGTCAAGGCCTGCTTGCAGATGGTATCAACTCCGTATCTGACGTTATTTACTTTGTTGTGGTGAAGATCTTTGTTCGGCTGTCGGGTAAGCCCGCTGATTCTGAACACCCTTATGGCCATCATCAACTGGAGAGTATTGCGGCTTTGGTTGTTGGTGCATTCGTGATTACCACTGGTGCCGCCATATTTTGGGATTCTGTCAATTCAGCATTCGACCTTTTAGTAGGAACCGCCCCACAGTTTAAGTTACGAATGTTTGTCATCATTGTGGCATTGGCTACCATTATTTCCAAAATTTTTCTCACACAGCATGCAACCCGCATTAGTCAGGCAACCGGAAACCTCGCAGTCAGCGCACTGGCCAGGGATCACCGAAATGATATTTTTGCTTCCATGGGCGCAGCAATCGGTATTCTTCTCAACATGCTTGGAATAGCCTGGGGTGATCCCGTGGCAGGTGCTGTCGTGGCACTGATCGTGGCCAAAACCGGCCTGGATATTCTTCGTGAAGCATCTTCCGACCTCATGGACAATGTTCCCAGCAAAGAAATTGCTGAACGGATACATGAGCTTCTCAATGGTATCGAGGAAATTAAATCAATTGAAGACATCCATGCACACAGGTTCGGCCCCTACCTGGTGGTGAATCTTACCATTGGTATTGATGGTGATTTAAGTGTAAAAGATGGTGACAAAATTGCCGACACAGTTGAGAGTAAGCTCATTTCAGGCCTTGAGATGCTTCGGAAAGTTTATGTGCATTATCATCCTGCACAAATCAAGGACCTCGAATACTGATCCTATTCTTGTCAGCTTGCCGGTTAGATAGCTTTACCAATAAATTGAATATTTTTAGAAAACGTAAAGAAAAATACCAGATGCAATTTAAAAGTAATGTTAAAAAAACTTGTTGCTTTAAAGATATGGGTTAAAAATTATGATTAAGGTAAAATTAATTGATAAGTATTTACCAAGATATTCGTTTAAAGAATATCATGAGACTATAATTAATAGTTCAATTGAAAAAGTATATAAAAAGGCAAAAAATTTTGATTTGTCAAAATCGAATTTGATTAAGTGGCTATTCAAAATCAGGGGATTGCCAACAAATAGAATGAATCTGCAGGGATTTATTTCAGATATAGGATTTACCAATATCGAAGAAAACTTCCCAATAGAGAACTTAATAGGATTTTGGGCAAGATATAAAATTGAACCTATTACGAGCCCTGATGACTTTATCAATAATAGGTATCCGGCAAGAGTAAAGGTTGTCTGGAATTTTTACCTCGAAGAACTCAGCTCAAATCAGATCAAGTTAAGCACTGAGACAAGAGTATTATGTATGAGTCCATTTGCTAAACTCACTTTTGGCTTATACTGGATGATGATTAAGCCTTTTAGTGGTGTGATACGTAAAAAAATGCTCCAAATTATAAAACAAGATTCGGAAACCAATGCACAGACCAATGCCGATATTTGATCACAAATTGTTACAAAAGGACTTATCCTTTGATAGGCTCATCCCAAGTCCGGTGATCATAGCATTAGACCTGCTATTGCAGTAAGCAAAAAATGCATCAAAATATTAACATATATGAATTGTTTGTTATGGGTATCACCCTGCATGGATTTTTCCTGGCAGGCCTGATGGCAATTGGCCAGCTCATTGTTAATCACAAGTCCATAAAAAATATTCTTTTCTTTGGTTTATTTCTTAATTTTACGTTTTTTGAACTACATACCCTATTATATCAATCTCAGCTTTTGGGCCACTATATATTGCTGAATTCACTCCTTGTTATAGCAGTATATTCATTGGGGCCTTTGTTTTATTTGCTTGTCAGGTTTGTTTTACAAAATTCCTTTTACTTTAAAGCCGTTCATCTGTTTCATTTTCTCCCAGTGAGCCTTGCCTTTATTTCTACCATTTTTGTTTTAATTTTTTTTCCAGACAAACCCACAAATATCATGCCGGGATTCTTTTATAACCAGGCCCATCTGTATATTACATCAGGCGGCAGCATTAGTGTTTTGTGTTACCAGATTGCAATCTGGAAAAATATTCAAACCGAATTAATATGGGAACCGGATGTCATCAAAAAGGAGCCTGTTGCCCAGGCGATTTTAGGATTTTTCATCATTCTGTTTTTAGTTCAATTCTTTGATATACTGGCTGTAATTTTTGACAAGACAATTTTTATAACACTATCCTCAGTGCTGTTTTCACTCACGATCATCCTTTTGTTTTTAATCAGTTTTAAGTATCCTAACTTTTATCAAACAGCCCAACTGGCTGCTCAAAATCAAAAGACCAGGCGATCATATTTGCAGGGTATGGATTTGGATCAGATCGAAACCAATCTTAAAACTTTGATGATCCAAAACGAAATGTTTCTTGATGAGAACCTTTCGTTAAATCATCTGGCAGAGTGTCTGAATATTTCTCCCCACCAACTTTCTCAATTTCTTAATACACGATTAAACAAAAAATTTAAAATGTTTGTAAATGAGTATCGTATCGCCAAATCCAAAGAATTGCTGATTCATGATAAGGACGTCAAGATTCTTGCCATCGCTTTTGACGTTGGCTTCAAGTCAAAATCAACTTTTAATGCCTCTTTTCTCAAAATAACCGGCAAAACCCCTTCTGAATATAGAAATTCAAATTAAACCCAAAAAAGTTAAATTATTTATAATCTTTTTGGTCCTGAGTTATAACTCCGGTCGATTCTCACGATTATAGGAAGTATGATTGCTTAAAAAAAATTAACTCACAAGGAGGAATTATGAAATTCAATATCAAAGCATTTGCAATAGCTTCCGGCCTGATCTATGGTTTTGTTCTTTTTGTCAGTACCTGGTGGTTAATGGCCCGGGGGTATTCAAACCAGGAGACTTTTTTGAGTATGGTATATCCCGGCTTAACAATTTCTCCTCAGGGGAGCATGGCTGGCCTGTTCTATGGTTTTTTCGACGGTGTTATCATCGGTGTTTTGTTTGCGTGGCTATATAATCATTTGGCCAAAGCTCAATAATTAATATGAATTCCGCATGCCCATTGAACAGGGTTAAAGATAAAGTCAGAAGAGATTTTTTTGAGCGTAATCCTAAAATAGCCAGGGCATGGACCAAGGATATGAGGTAACACAATTGATAAGCCGACGACGATTTTTAAAGCATATAAAAAAAATGAGCCTGATGACTGCGGTTATGGGGTTAAGCGGGTGGCCAACAGGCTGTAGTTCTTCGACACCCCTGTCTCAAACTGCTGAAGTTGAGATATTACCGGGCAGACACTATCATCACACCGGTGAAGGTTTCAGGAACCCTATAGGCAGTGTGACCCATGAACACGGCCTCACCAATTTGTTCAAGCATATCTGGCATGAATTATCCCGGAATGATCCTGAAGTGCCACAGGATCATTTTATCAGTCACGGTGTTTGTCAAGCAAGTTGTCGCCTAAATTAAATTTATTTTTTTGTAGTAATTTTCTTTAAAATACGCATTTAATTCGCTTCGCTCATTCTTTTTAGGTTTTTTAAGGCAGGGCAGGATCGTT
>Ga0233437_1007845_pt1 | contig 10131 bp, 9 predicted proteins | sample SI_122_August201_FD_182714 | JGI IMG/M metagenome (GOLD analysis project Ga0233437, IMG submission 182714) | Seawater microbial communities from Saanich Inlet, British Columbia, Canada - SI_122_August2016_200_MG | ecosystem: Environmental > Aquatic > Marine > Inlet | place: Canada: British... | reverse complement strand
TAATCCATCTTCATACGATCCCAGGAATGCTTTTTTATCCCAAAGATGTTTTTACCCCAGATATCACGACTATAACCTGTAATCCTGTTTTCTTCATACTGTCTTGAAGAAGTGGATTCTCCGATATGACCATGACATGATACGCAATCCATCCCACCGGCTTCAGTGTGTGCTACATGGGAGAAAAAGACACAATCCGGTTGTTTTGAATAGACATGCCAGGAAATTTCTTTTTCCTTTGCTACATATTCTTCTACAAATACTGCTTCATCTTCTGTCTCGCCCAAAACCTCTTCTGAGTGGCAATCCAGACATGTAGCAAGCTTAGGTATTCCAGTAAAACTACCGTCCTCCCTTAAAGAATGGCATGCATCACAATCACCTGCTTCACCAACATGAAGCGCGTGATCAAAATTAAAAGGCTGCTCTTTTTTTGAATAAAGCAACTTGGGAAACAGCAGTGTGCCGGATAAGAAGCATGCAACAAATGCAACAATAAAAAAGATGACTCCAAGTCCTAACCCTTTGTCATCTTTTGCCTCTCCGGCAGTGCATTCCCCTGCACTTTCCGTTGAACCATTTTCAGCTTTGTTTTCTAATTCACTCATGAAAACTCCATCAATTAAAATGTTGATGATACGTTAACCATTTTATCCGGATAAAACTTTTCTTGAATTTTACCCGGATTATATTCTTTGCAAACAGCAATCTCATTGCTGACTTGCAACACCGTCCATAATTAGCGTTAATCTATATTAATATCTTGTTTTCTTGTCAAGATAAATTAAGACAACACTAATGATGGCAGACATGGCTAACCATAGCTGTGAAGTCCACTGAGTAAGAAATTTACACCAAAATAAGTAAACATAACGGCCATAAAGCCGATAATTGATACCCACGCAAGATTTTTCCCTTGCCACCCCCTCATCATTCTTAAATGCATGAAAACAGCATAGACAATCCAGGTAATCAGGGACCAGGTTTCTTTGGGGTCCCAGCTCCAGTACGTGCCCCAGGCGGAATTAGCCCAGACAGCACCGGTTATAATACCAATGGTAAGGAAAAGGAATCCGAAAACCACCATTTGATATGTCATTTCATCAATGAGATCCAATGAAGGAAATTTTGCAAATATAGATGTTGAATCAGAATTTTTAGGCTTTACAAAATACATGATGCTGAAGCCGAATGCCACGGCAAAACCTGCGTATCCTAAAAAGCAGGTAATAACATGGGCAATGAGCCAATTACTTTTAAGTGCAGGGATTAAAGGACTTATTTTACTGCTGATATCCGGAGAAAGAGACGCATATGCAATGGCAAGAAATACCAGGGGAGTTGCAAACACACCGATAATGTATTCCTTGTATTTGAGTTCAACAAAAATATAAAGTATGGCAACGGTCCAGGAAAAAAATACCAGCGATTCATACATATTGGCAAAAGGTGCATGCCCATAACCCATCTGATAGGATTCAATCCACCTTAAAATAATACCTAAGGTATTGTCCAAAAAACCTATTACAAGAACAATAAATCCTATCTTGGCAAGATTTTCCTTTTTAAAAGCAAACGATCCGATATAAAAAATTGATGCCAGGGCATAAATAAATGTTGTTGAAGATAATGCTAAAGAACTGTTCATGAGAATTATATATCCTTTAATTTTGTTACAATTTTTTTTATTTTAAGTTTCATGCCCTGGTTATTTCGATTGGTGGTACCGGAAAAGCTTATTTTTGAACTATTATCATCTGTTTTTTCTATTTCGATAAAAAATGACTGGTGTGACATAAAAAAGGTAATCCAGCACCCGATAATCATTAAAAGAAAACCTGAATAAACATACCATACTCCTGGATCCTTGGTGATCTGAAGGCCTGTATAATGCTTTTGTTCATATTTTTTTACAATAAAGGCAAATGCTCCTTTTCGCATCCTGTCAAAGCTTGGAAATTTTATTGGAAGCGCAATCTGAACACTCTTGTTATCGTTTTGAGTTATCTTTCCGATAAAAGCTTCCCCGAGAAAATTCCCCTGAAAATCATAATTCTTCAAAAAACCTTGAAGCTCAAATGTTCCCTGATCTTCTGGCAATTGAATTTCTTCCCCTATTTTAATGGTTTTGCTTATCACGCTTTTATCAGAGCGTCTTATAATGTCAAAAACAACTCTATCCGGTTTACCTGATCCATAGGAAGATTGAAAAATATTGATACCTTTGTATCTTAAAGGATGGTTAACGCGAATATCTTTGGTAAAACTTTCTTTACCATTTTCGATAATCGTCAGGTTTGATGTGAATTCTTCAGGTGCTCCCGTATCATAAAATTTTACATCAAAATCATTACATCTAATGGAAAAACCCAAATTTATCGGTACTCTTTTTTTAGCTATAAAGGCTGTGGCGGACGTTTCCCCCTCATCCAGATTCATGTTGGCTTTGAACCCGAAGAATGAACCAATCACAGCACCAACTAATAGTAAAAGGATACTTAAATGCACGATATAAATACCCATTCTCGTCCATCTTCCTTTTTCAGCATACATAATAGTGCCGGTCTCAGTCTCTTCTTTCAGTACTTTCCCTGCATTTTTTGATAAAAAGCTTTCATAATCATTATATAGGGATGCAGCACCTTTATTGATATTAAAAGTTTCAAGATTTTTCAGTTTTCTAAACCTTCCAGGGTTGAACTTAAGATTTTTTGGAAAAATAATTTTCCATGTACTGGACAACCTTTCAATTGAGCATACAACAATATTGATACACAGAACTATAAGCAAGGTTAAGAACCACCAGGCATGGTACATATCATCGATGTTAAATACCTTGATCAGGTTATATACTGCTTCACCATAGAGCCTTAAATATTGCTGCTGTGTTCCGTTCTGAAGAATAATAGTTCCGATAATAGATGTAACTGCAAGAAGCGTAAGCGTATAAACTGCCAGCTTTACAGAACAAAAAAACTGCCAGATAAATTCTGGAATTGTTTGATTTTTTTTCAAAATATTCTCTTTCTTATAGATTTTTCATTATTTAAAATTTCTTTTTCCAGACACATGGATAAACCTGAATTTCTTTTTACAGAAAGGTTTAAGGCATTTTTAATAATATTTATATCTCCAACAATAATTACTTTTGTTTTTGCCCTGGTAATGCCTGTGTATAGCAACTGCCTTGTAACAACAGGTGAAATCCTGTCCGGCAGTATCATTAAAACCGTATTGAACTCAGATCCCTGACTTTTATGAATGGTTATTGCAAAAGCCGGATCAAAGCCTGAAAGATCTGAAGCACGATATTGTTTTATAGTGTTATCCTGGGTTTTAAAAAAAGTATTAACCTCCACTTTTTTTTCAAAAACAATACCGGTATCTCCATTAAATAAGCCTTTTTTATAATCATTAATATTTATCATAATGATTCTTTTAAACTTACCCTGTATACCAAAATTATTCTCTACCCGCAAAATCTTTTCACAAAGATGATTAACTTGTAATGTCCCGAACTCCCCTTTATTATGAGCACACAAGATTTTAAAATCATCCAGTTCATTCAATGCTTCTTCAACCGTGTCCGCAGAAACAAAGGGTTTATAACCTTTTAAGATAAACTTATTAACAAAATAGTCAATCTTGCCTTTGGACTTAAGACTTTTAAATACCACATCGGGATACCGGCCCTTTATCAGTATATCCTCAAGGCGCCTGGCATCATTCTCATTGATTGCTTTTGATAAATTTTCAATCCCTGTTTTTCCCTTTGATCTAAAATTATAATCAAGAAAAAACAAATTGGGTGACATCCCTTTTGCTTTGCAGATATCACTGAATACTGATCCTGCCTGTATGGATGACAATTGGTGAACATCTCCCAAAACAATCACTTTGGCTGTTAAGGGAACTGCTTCCAAAAGCCGGGTCAATAATATTATATCAATCATTGAAGCTTCATCAATAATTATCACATCTGTCTGCATGGTATTATTTTTATTATAATAAAATCCAGGGCTATTTTTTAATGGCTTTAAAATAGAATGGATGGTACTTCCCTGATCCATTTTTGATGCAGCCTTACCTGTGGGCGCAACACAAATTATTTTAGGAACCTGCAGACCACGTGTTTTTGCAAAGGATAGAAATATTTTTTTTATCACTTTTGTGACATATGTTTTTCCGGTTCCAGGTCCGCCTGAAATAATAGTAAAATAATTGTTTGCTGCATGTTTTACTGCTTTCCTTTGATTATTTTTATGGTCTTGAGTGAAATATGAGCCAATTATTTCATCAATATTTGCCTCATCCATGTCAGAGGATTTAAAAAAAATGCGCTGGGTAATATTTCGTGCCAATCGATTTTGAAAATCATAATATTTTGAAAAATAAAATCTGTGATAGGAATCCAAAACCATTGGGGTTTGGATATTATCTGAAACCATTAAAGAATTTTGTAAAGCATTTATCCATGAATTTAAATCAGGGAATTTAATTAAATCATTACCCGTTTCAGATACAGCTCGTGTCGTGCCGGATATTGCACTGATATTAAGACAAATATGCCCCTCAAACAATAATTTTGAAACAAATGCACAGGATGCCAAAACAATGGGATCTTTTTCATCAAAGGCTTTAGCCAAGGATTTGGCAAAAAAATAATCCAGATTAGAAAAAAAATGATGCTCAAATAAATTGTCAAGTTCAAATGCCGTATATTGAATCATATTATTCCCAGCCTGTTATTAAAAAAATACAGGATGGTTATTATACCTTCTTTTAGGCTGGTTCTCTTTACTTTTTCTTCACCACTGCCCGTTTCTTTTTATTTTTTTTTCTTTGATTCTTCTATATATTTGTTAACTCTTAAAAATGGCACATAAAAAGAATCTAAAGTAAGGATATGATTTATCAGCCAATTCCTTAATTCAATTATCACATCATTTGTTAAATTTGCTATGTCTTCCGAGACCTCACGACGCAAACTTATAGAATGTTTTATAAATTGACGATGGACTTTTGCATGATCTTTTAAATCTGGATATCCCTTTTTTTTCAAGTACCTTTCTTCCGTACTGAAATATAATTTACTATATTCGTTTATATCAGAAATAATATTAATACGCGCTTTTGAATCCAGCTCCGTGGTATCGCTATCAATCAGCTCATTGAATAACTCAAACATCTTTTTCTGGTGGATATCAATTTCTTCAATATCTACACTATATTTTGGGTCCCATTCTATTTTCTCAATATCAGTCATTTTTCTCTCCTTTTATTTTTTTTCTAATAAAATTGTTCCCAGGATAGCTATAGAAATAGTCATGGCAACTGCAATTGTAAATTTAAATCCATTATTACCAAACCGTGGATAAATCACAAAAGGGACAATATATAAATACAAAACAATATGCACAACACCTATTCCAAGAATACGAAGTATCAGTTTTTTTTTCATTGGATTTTCTCAAGCAACTTTACATGGATATTATCAAAGCCTCCATTTGACATTATTAAGACAAGATCATTCGGTCTTAATTTTAATATCAGGGCATTTATAAGCTTATCGCTGTTTTCAAAATAATAGGCCTTAATTCCCTTTTTTTCAATGTCCACTACAAGTTGTCTGATGGAAAATTTATCTTTTTGAGGTATATTTTTTTTAATGGCGGGTTCACAGACAAACACCATATCAGCATCTAAAAAAGAATCAGGATAGATTTCTTGAAAAAATTTTCTCATACTTGTATTTGTTCTGGGCTCAAAAACCGCAATTATCCTGCCGCTTTTATAAAAAGGTCTTACCGCTTTAATCGTCTCTCTGACAGCTGTCGGGTGATGGGCAAAATCATCCATAACAGTTACCCCATTTCTTATACCACGAATCTCCTGCCGCCTTTTTATACCGGAAAAAGATTTTAAGGCATCACATATTTTTTTGTCACTGATACCTATTTTATTGGCCGCGGCAATACAGGCAACACAATTCAAAAGATTATGCTCCCCTACCATATCTGTTTTAATTGAAACTTTTTTATTGGGACCTTTAACATCAAAGAGGGTTTTTGAATTTTCTTGTACATGGTTTGAAAAAGACCATTGTCCATGTTTTCCATATGTATCTATAGATGATACTGGAGTATCAAGGATCTCTTTCAAGTTGTCATTATCATCATAGGCTATAATATGACTGGTTTTTTCTATTTTTTTAATAAAATTTAAAAAAATAGTCTTGATATGGTCAATGTCTGTGAAAATATCTGCATGGTCAAATTCAATCCCTGTCATGATGGTAATTTCCGGGTCATAATGCATAAATTTAGGCCCTTTATCAAAAAAGGCAGTGTCATATTCATCCCCTTCAATAACCATATATTCTCCGCTTCCTATTCTAAAACTTGAATTAAAATCCTTTAAAATGCCACCGATCATAAAAGATGGATCCATTCCTGCCACAAACAGGATATACGCCATTATTGAAGAAGTGGTTGTTTTTCCATGGGTCCCTGTAACAAGTATGATTTTTTTATTCTTTGCAATAAATTTATTGACTGCCTGGGGCATTGATAAATATGGGATACCCTTTTGCAATACTGCCCTTGCTTCAACATTCATCTTTGTTACGGCATTGCCAATAATCACAAGATCGGGATCATGATCTAAGTTTGAAGAATCATATCCTGTAAAAAGTGAAATTCCCTTTTCTTTTAATAAATCACTCATTGGTGGATAAATATTTTGGTCAGAGCCAGTTACCCTATACCCCATCTCTTTGAGGATACAGGCAAGAGTTCCCATCCCTGTTCCGCAGGCAGCAATTAAATGTATCTTCTTTATCATGACTATTTAAAGAACAGCCATTGCTTGTCTTGCAGCAGTGATCGTTTGATCAATATCCTCGTCAGAATGTGCAAGAGATATAAAACAGGCTTCAAACTGTGAAGGGGCAAAGTATACACCTTTCTCAAGCATAATCCTGTAAAATTTTGCAAACCTATCCAAATCACATTTTTTAGCATCCTCAAAGTTAGAAACATCAATGCTTGTAAAAAAGAATCCAGCCATAGATCCTATATGGCTCGTTTTAAAAGCAATTGCAGCCTCATCTGCAGCATTCTGCAACCCACTCATCAATCGCTCGGTCTTATTTTCAAGTGATTCATATACACCTTTTTTTTGAAGTTCTGTCAGTGTTGCAATACCCGCTGCCATAGCTAAAGGGTTGCCTGAAAGTGTCCCGGCTTGATACACATTGCCAACAGGAGCGATATGATCCATAATTTCTTTTCGTCCACCATAGGCACCTACAGGCAGACCACCGCCAATCACCTTTCCAAAGCAAGATAGATCAGGTTTTATGCCGAACAACCCCTGGGCTGAGTTTTTTGCCACCCTGAAACCTGTCATTACTTCATCAAATATTAATACTGCCTCAAACTTTGAAGTATATTCCCGCAATATTTCAAGGAAACCGTCAACAGGAGGTATCATGCCCATATTGCCTGCAACAGGTTCAATAATGACGCCTGCAACCTTGTCGCCCTTGTCTTCCATAAATTTTACAAACCCTTCAATATCATTAAATCTTAGGGATACAGTATTGGAAATAACAGACTCAGGCACACCAGGACTTCCAGGGATACCCAGGGTTGCAATACCTGATCCTGCCGCAACAAGAAGCGTATCAGCATGACCATGATAACACCCGTCAAACTTGATAATAATATCTCTTCCAGTATATCCCCGGGCAAGCCGAACCGCACTCATGGTTGCTTCAGTTCCGGAATTGACCATTCTTACCATTTCCATGGAAGGCACCATATCAATAATAAGACCGGCAAGTTTTGTTTCAAGTTCAGTAGGTGCACCAAAACTAGTACCTGTTTCAAGAACTTTTTTCAATGCATCAATAACACAGACAGGCCTGTGTCCTAAAATTAAAGGTCCCCAGGAAAGCACGTAATCAATATATTGGTTTCCATCAACATCATAAATCTTACTTAAGTTTCCCTTTTCAATGAATATTGGCTGTCCTCCTACTGACCCACAGGCTCTTACCGGAGAATTTACCCCTCCTGGAATTAAATTTTGAGCTTCTCTAAAAAGATTTTCTGATTTTGATATAGACATAAATTACCCTTTCATTATTGAAAAATCATTATTTCATTATTTATAAACATTTGAATATATCAAACCTGCAATTAAAGGGTCAACAGCTTTTTAACATGGTTCCAAAATCCAGAAATCTATTGACATTTTTAGAATTGCCTGTTAGGTTTGCCGGGTTAATTTTATGGGCCGTTAGCTCAACTGGTAGAGCAACTGACTCTTAATCAGTAGGTCCCGGGTTCGACTCCCTGACGGCCCACCATAAAACACAAGGCTCTCAGCGTTTTCGTTGAGAGCCTTTGTTGCTTTCTATGGTATCTTGTCCACCTATTGTCCACCGTTTTTCTTTTATGCAACCCTTGAAATTTATTTTGATTATTATCTATTTTTTTAAGTTAAGTGGCTCTGACTCCGCCAATTAAGGTTCGAATCCTTATCACCCAGCCAAGTAATGATAAAGGTTTTCAGCTTTTAGGTTGAAAGCCTTTTTTGTTTCAAGTGACAATTTCCCCAATTTTTTCCCAGTTAATAATTTTATGCAGCATGATATTTTATTTCAAAAGAATGTCATTATGGCCTCTCACTCGGAAACTCTGGTTCGATTCCATTTGGACCACCACTCAGAGTACCAGGGATTTAATCATGTGTTTGGTAACAGTAGATTGCAATCAGAATCAACCCTTTCTTGCAGCATTTCCTTATCAGAATAGCCATATTTTTTTATTATAATCTTTTCGAATAGTATCATGCCTACCCAGTACACTTGTGTTTTTATACGGGTCTCTGCCAAAGGCTTTAAATGATCAACAAACTGCAACATATTGGTTTAAACTGCTGGAAAGTTAAGTCTCCAATAAAAAACATTTTGGCAGATTCTTTTTAAATCAATTATATTTTTACAAAAATTGAATCTTTGAAATTTCTTTACAGACTTCAGAGATATTGATATGGAATTCATGACCTATGTTTTATTTATCTGGTCGGATATCATTAAATAAAAATATACCAACAATTGCAGTCCAAGGGAACCACAATGAATATTTGGAATAGTCTGGTTTGTGTAGTTGTGGTCGGGTTTCTTAGCACGCAAGTGAATTTTGCCATAGCTCAAGATGACGAATCCATTTACGGTACGTATAGTGTCGTATTTCAGACAGGACAGTCAGGCGGCGAACTCCACAGTTGCACTATGGTATATACGGCAATGCAAGCCGACTATGCTTATAAAAATGGAAATCCTATCATGATCAATGGTAATATCAGCCTCCGTCAATTTAATGGAAAGAATATGATTTTAACACTGAAGATTGGCGTTAAGGATTTTGGCGCTCCCAACTCACAATTTACACGCCCTTACTTCGCCTATCTTCAAACCCCGAATGTAACAACAGTAAAGAGTTCGACTAAAATTGGTGATGGTGATGAAGGTTATCGACTTATTGTCATTGACATTAACGACACCACGGAAAAGTTGCTTATCGAGATGCTTGAATCTGGTAAGGTCACTATAGGTTTCAATCGGGAGAAAGGTGGCTTGGATGTAATTGTTCCAATTGACTTGAAGGTGTTCGATGCGGAATATCAATCTTCAGGCAAAGTCATCAGAAAGCGATCGGATGAAACGATCATTCAATTTATAGGGTGCTATAAAGAGTTATTGGGAATGGATAGTAAGGATGTCACTAAATGATTATGTGATCAGAGTGTTTTGAAAAAGTGTCATCTATCATAGTCAATATCATGGAAAGTTTCCACTTATTAATACTGTTATGTGTCAGGAAGCATTTATGAAAAAGTTACTCATAGGATTGTTAATCGTATTTTCTACTACTATATCCTTTGCAGATACGATACCTTTAGCCAAAAAGGATTACTTAAATCTTATTATTGGGAATCGGTGTTTGTCAAGCAAGTTGTCGCCTAAATTAAATTTATTTTTTTGTAGTAATTTTCTTTAAAATACGCATTTAATTCGCTTCGCTCATTCTTTTTAGGTTTTTTAAGGCAGGGCAGGATCGT
>Ga0233437_1007839_pt1 | contig 10137 bp, 5 predicted proteins | sample SI_122_August201_FD_182714 | JGI IMG/M metagenome (GOLD analysis project Ga0233437, IMG submission 182714) | Seawater microbial communities from Saanich Inlet, British Columbia, Canada - SI_122_August2016_200_MG | ecosystem: Environmental > Aquatic > Marine > Inlet | place: Canada: British... | reverse complement strand
AAATTAGCGTTTTATGATGATAGAGATCATTCAAACTCAAAGGGCAAAATCGAAACTTTAGTTCTGGGCAGGCCTGATAATTATTATCTTGTCCAGGTACCACCTCTTCTCTGGTATGGGTTTCAAGGTATTGGCAGCACTCCTTCAATTCTGGCAAACTGTGCTGATATGGTTCATGAGCCAGAAGAATCTGAAAGTCAGGATTATGTCAATTCTGACTTTTCTTTTTTATGGGAATGAAAATTAAGGATAATATGGCGAGTAATGGATTGTAAAAATTTATTGATAGTCGGCGGAACTGGTTTTATAGGGCAGCATTTGGTAAAACAAGCTATTGAATGCAACTATAATGTGATAGTGCTGTCTTCAAAAAAACATATAGAGAAATTACATTCTCAAAATATTGATTATATTATAGCGGATATCAGAGACTTCAAACAACTGAAAAAAGCTTTGTACCATAGAGAAGTACATTATGTGGTAAATTTAGGTGGGTATATTGATCATGTAAATTTTATGTCCGGCGGATACTCTGTCATAGACACTCATTTTAATGGAGTCCTTAATTTGGTTCGTTGTTTAGACTGGAGTAAAATCAAGGGGTTTGTTCAAATTGGGAGCAGCGATGAATATGGGAATCTAAAAGCACCTCAATCTGAAAATCAACGGGAAAGACCAATATCATCATATTCTCTGGGAAAAGTAGCAGCAAATCAATTTTTACAGATGCTGAACAGGGAAGAAGGTTTTCCAATAGTGTTATTAAGGTTTTTCCTGGTTTATGGCCCGGGACAGGATGAGAAAAGATTTATTCCACAAATCATCCAGGGGTGTTTAAAAGAAGAAAGTTTTCCCGTATCACTTGGAGAGCAGTTAAGGGATTTTTGTTATATAGATGATGTGGTGCAGGGTATTCTTTCAGCCATGAAATGCTCTGATGCGTATGGTGAGATAATCAATATCGCATCTGGTGATCCAATAAAAATAAGAAAAGTAATTGAACTGATCCGGAATAGAATTGGGAAGGGGTCTCCACAGTTTGGAAAGATTAAGTATAGGAAAGGTGAAAATATGGCGTTGTATGCTGATATTTCAAAGGCAAAAAAGATACTTTCCTGGCGACCTGCTACAAAGCTGAGCAAAGGGATTGATAAGACCATAAGTTATTATCAGGAAATGTAGTTGTGATGGCCAGTAAACCTCCTTTAGTAAGTATCATCATGAATTGCTATAATTCTGACAGATTTCTTAAAGAGGCAATTGATTCGATTTATGCTCAGACTTTTTTAGATTGGGAAATTATTTTCTGGGATAATGCGTCTACAGATTCAAGCGGAGAAATTGCAAGGTCATATGATGATAAGCTAAAGTATTATAGGGCAGAAAATACCACGCCCCTTGGTGAGGCGAGAAACCTGGCAATAGAGAAGGCAGTCGGGAAATATCTCGCCTTTCTTGATTGTGATGATCTATGGCTTGAGGATAAGTTGCAGGCCCAGATGGAGATTTTTTCCAAGGAAGATGAAGATTTAGGATTTGTTTATGGCCGCAGCGAGAAATTTTATAGTAATGGCAGATGGAAAAATCAGGTTTTCAGAAAAGGTGAGAACCTTCCTGAAGGCAGGATATTCAATGAGTTGATCAAGGAAAATTTTGTTCCGTTCCTGTCAGGCGTTATAAACAAAGAAAAGTTTATTGCCTGTGGGGGATTCCCGAAACACTTTAAGAACTCAACAGATTATTATATTTTTTTGAATTTAGCACAAAGATATCGTGTAAGGGCGGTGCAGGATGTCTGTTGCATGTACCGGATACATGAAGGCAATCTTTCTCGCTCTCAGCGTGTCATAGCTGCAAAGGAAAATATTGAAATTGTTTCCCTGTTTTTACCTGATGATTCTGCAAGAATTGGATTAAAACATCAATATGTATATCTGGCACTTTCATATTTCATTGAAAAGAAAATTATCAGTGCTTTTATGGTGCTGTTAAGTAAAGGCGGGTGGTTGCTGTTTTTAAGGCGTATATGGAGATGGGTGCTTTCAAGCAGGAGGAACTCGGTATAAGAGCTGATAGCTTTGAATATTGGAACTCAAATGAAATTTGGTAAAGAAATGAAGAAATATTATTCAAAAACCAGGACAAAAATTTTCGCAGTTTTTATTATTTTGATTTCTGTTTTTGTTGTTTATGCAAATACACTTCAAAATGAATTTACAAATTGGGATGATGGGCCTCTGATTGTCAATAAAAAAGAGATCAGGTCTCTTGATTTTGAGAATATAAAAAAGATATTTGATTATAAAGCCGATGGTACATATCAGCCTGTCCGGGTTCTTAGCTATGCAATAGATTATCATTTCTGGGGCCTGAACCCTGTTGGATATCATATCCATAATATTCTGCTGCATGCCATGGCTGCTGTTTTTCTTTATCTGTGTCTGTTGAATATTATCCCTCAAATAAGAGGGATGGAATTGTTGGATAATAAATCTATTCAATATATTGCTTTGTTTACAGCACTTTTTTTTGCTGTGCATCCTGTTAATGTTGAAGCTGTGACATGGCTTTCCGGCAGAAAATATGTATTGCTATCCTTTTTTTCTTTTTTATCTTTCTATTTATTTGTAAAGAACTCAATAGAAGAAAGATACTCCATCTGGCTGTCCGGGGGTTCCCTGTTAACAGCAATCCTTGCGGTTTTTTCCAGTCCTTTTGGTGTGGTGCTGCCGGTTATTTTCTTTTTGTATGATTATTGCCGGGATGAATCAAACAATCCGCTTCTTGTGATGAAAAAGCGGGTGATTCATTATCTTCCCTATCTGATTTTTGTCTTGCTTGCAGTACCAAAACTATGGACAGTGCTTGTAATGGGTTCATCCAGGGAACATTATCAGGGGAATGCAGTTTATACACTCTGGTGCATGCTTAAAGTGATTTTTGATTATTTCAGGAATTTTATTTTCCCCGTATGGTTGAATACCCGATATACTGATTATGTTGCTTTGACCATGATGGATTACAAGATTATTATTTCTTTAGTGGGCCTCAGTATTCTTATCGGGTGGATTATCCGGCAGATGAAAAAAACAAGAAAAAATCTTCTTTTTTGTGCCGGGTGGTTTTTTATATTCTGGCTTCCTGTTTCAAACATCGTCCCGATTTCAACTAAAATGGCTGATCGTTATATATATATGGCGGGAGTTGGATTTTTTTTATGGTTTGTTTCTATTATATTTAATCATGTTAATGCAAATAAACGAAATATAGTAAATATTTGCATGGTATCTCTTTTAATGGTGTGCGCAGGCTTGAGCATACAAAGAAATATGACATGGAAAAATTCTATCGTGCTCTGGGAAGACAGTCTTAAAAAAGACCCTCTCAATGTTCTGGCATTAACCAATCTTGGAAGCGCCTATTTTGATAGGGGAAAATACAAGGATGCCCTCAGGTATTACTTTCCTGCGGCATTACTCAAACCAGACCATTTTGCAGTGCATAATAATCTAGGTGCTGCCTATATGAAGGATGGGCAGCTTGAAAAAGCAGCGAAAGAATATTTAAAGGATATTGAAATTAATCCCAACCGGATCCAGTCTCATGAAGTGCTTGCAAAAATTTATAAAAAACTTGGAAACAATAATAAAGCAATGCTTTTGTATGAAAAGGTTGTTCAATTAACAGGAGGTGATCCTGAAAAATATTACAACCTGGCAAGCTTTTGTGCTGCACAAGGAAAATATGAAAAGGCAGTCGTTAACTTTAGAAAAGCCCTGGAAATAAGGCCGGATTATCCTGAGGCATACTATGATATGGGGAGGGTTTTTCATAATACCAAAAGATTTGACAAAGCAGAGGAATATTACCTTAAAGCACTTGATTTGAAAAATGATTATCCTGAACCCTATAACAGCCTCGGGAATGTAATGCTTGCAAAAGGAGCGTATGACAAGGCTGAAAAATATTATAGAAAAGCGCTTGAAATAAGACCTGAGTATCCTGAAGTTTATTATAATATGGGTAATGGGTATGTTTTGAGAAATGATCTGGAGACGGCTCTTGAATATTTTAGAAAAGCATTGCAATTAGACTCCGGATATTCAGCAGCCAGGCAGATGATTAATAAAATTGAACAGGTAATGAATGATAGAAGCTCAAACAAAGAATAATTTTTTTAATCAAAAAAGATATTCTGTAGCAATTATTTTTTTTGTGACACTCGCTGTTTATGCCAATACTTTGAATAATCAGTTTACAAACTGGGATGATGTCGCTCTTATCATAAATAATGAGCAGATAAGATCCCTTAATCTTAAGAATATAAAAGCGATATTTGATTTTAGAGCACAAGGGACATATCAGCCTGTAAGAGTTTTAAGTTATGCAATAGATTATCATTTCTGGAAATTGAATACTGTCGGATATCATATACATAGTATTTTACTCCATGCGTTTGCTTCAATATTTTTGTACCTTGGTATGCTTGAAATAATACCAGGGATCAGAGGGATGGAACATGCTGAGCATGCGATTGTTCAATATGCTGCTTTTTTTACCGCACTTGTTTTTGCGGTACATCCTTTGAGTACTGAGGCTGTTACCTGGCTTTCAGGTAGAAAATATGTATTGCTCTCTCTTTTTGCTTTTTTTGCTTTATATCTTTTTGCTAAGGGTTTTAAGGTGAAAGACGGGCGGTCCCGATTGATATTAGGATCTGTTCTTCTTGCTGTCCTTGCTGCTCTTTCAAGTCCTTTTGGTGTAATTTTTCCGTTGATTGTATTGATATGTATCTTTTCTATGGATGGATCGAATAATCCTGTTTACGTACTGAACAAGCACAAGGCTGTCTGGCTGCCATATTGTGTTATTTTTGTCCCTGTTTTTTTAAAATTGTGGAGTGCGCTTGTAAAAATTAACCCTGGGGGGACAGGTCCGGGCACGGGTCACGTTGAAGGAAATTCCTTATATACTTTATGGACTATGCTGAGGGTTCTTTTTGATTATGTCCGTAATATTTTCTTTCCTTTCTGGCTGAATATCAGATATCCTGATTTTGTTTCAAAATCCTTTATGGAATACAAAATAATAACAGTCATTGCGGTTATTGCGGTAATGGCTGTTGTTATTTTGTGGAATTTAAGAAAAGGGGATAAGAGACTTTTTTTCTGCTTTGCATGGTTTATTATCTTCTGGCTGCCTGTTTCAAATATTATTCCGATTTCCACAAAAATGGCCGACCGGTATATATATATGGCATTTCCGGGTTTAGTACTTCTATTTTCCTTGTATGTTTTCCCATTATTTAATGCGGTAGCAAAAAAAATACATATATCAGGGACAATCTTTTCCATGATTGCTGTTTTGCTGATTGTGTGTTATTTTGCCCCATTTACTCTTGCAAGGAACAGGGCCTGGAAAGACAGTGGGACATTGTGGAGTGCCAGTTTGAAAACATATCCTCATAATGCCATTGCCCATAATAACCTTGGCATACACCTGCTGTATGTTGAGCGCAAACCTGAATTAGCTATGATGCATTTTAGAGAGGCAATAAGATTGAAGCCTGAAAGTACCCAGCCCCGTGAAAATTTGTATGATACATTTATGTGGCAGAAACAGTATTTGAAGGCTGTCGAATGTGCTAAAAAACTGGCTGCGATGGCACCTGATAATTCTGAATGGTACAATAAAACAGGTGCGGCGTTTGATGCCCTGGGTGATATTAAACAGGCGGAACAATATTATAGAAAAGCGCTGAAAAAAGACGTTGTACATTTGGAAACCATAAATAACCTGGCAAGTCTGCTTATTTCACAAAGAAGATATACAGAGGCTGAAATTATTCTTGGCAAAGCCCTGTCTTCAGGAAAATCAAATGCAAATATATATTTTAATCTGGGTGTGGTCAGCAGTTTCCAGAAAGACTATGATTCTGCTGCAAAATATTTCTTACTGGTTGTGGGGTTAAATCCTGATGATGCTGTTGCACATTTTTTAGCAGGAAAAGAACTATTGAAACTGGGAGAAAGCAGAAAGGCTGACAAACATATTGAAAAAGCCAGGCGGCTTGATCCCGACAATAAGAAATTTTATTAAACCGGTGTTCTTTATACTTTAAATAATTGTTGAAAATTGGAAAATAATGGCAAATAAACTATTTGAAATTTGGAATGTAAGAGAGAAGAGATTTCATCTGATTTCTGTTACCTTAATCATTATACTTACCGCTGTCGTGTATGCAAATACGCTTGATAATGAATTTACAAACTGGGATGATGATAAACTTATCTTGAGTAATAAACTGATCCGATCTCTTGAATTTGATAATTTGAAAAAAATTTTCGATCTCAAGTCAGGCGGAACATACCAGCCCATGAGGGTTTTGAGCTATGCCATTGACTACAGGATTGGTAAACTTGATCCTTTTGTCTATCATCTGCACAATATAATTCTTCATATTTTTTCATCAATATTGCTTTATATGCTTCTTCTTACTATTTTACCCAGTATTGAAAGGGGCAGCTTTGGCAATACAGTCTTTTTTGCACGATTGCCGGACTTGATGCGGATATTGGCATTATTTACAGCACTTCTCTTTGCACTCCATCCTGTTAATGTGGAAGCAGTAACCTGGCTGTCTTCAAGAAAATATGTATTGTTCTCCTTTTTTTCCTTTGCTTCGTTACTTTGTTATATGCAAAGACCTGTTAGCAAAAAGATAGATTTTTTGTTTTATATGCTGTCGTTTTTTTTCTGGATACTTGCAGCCATGTCAAGTCCTTTTGGTGTGGTATTGCCTGCTCTTTTTGTATTGCTTGAGTATTGCAGCCATTCAAAGAAAAATCCTTATTATTGCCTGAAAGATAATCTGCTTCGCTTTTCACTTTATATTATACTGGGGCTGGTTGTACTGGCATATTTAATGACAACTCTGGGTGCCATAAGCAGGATAGAGTCTTCCACTGTTCCCATATTTAATACCATGATGCAGGTTTTTTGGGATTACATACGTAATTTTGTTGCTCCTTTCTGGCTTAACAACCGGTATGTGGATTATGTGTATCCCTCAATATTTTCTTACTATAAGGTTGTTGCGGGTTTTCTACTTCTTTTTGGTTCTGTTGCCATATCAATTTATTCAATCGTTAAAAAAAATGATAAACTTTTTTTCTTTGCATTGTTCTGGTTTATTATCTCCTGGCTTCCTGCTTCCAATATTGTACCAATATCTACAAGAATGGCTGACAGATATATTTATTTAGGCTCGGTAGGGTTTTTTATTTTTTTCTCCTGGTCGGTTTGTTATCTTTTTAATATTCTGCCCTTAATAATAAAGGCAGTCAAAGGAAGAGAAATGATGCTTTTTATCTCTTTTTTTTCTTTGATTGTTCTTTCTGTCTCTATTTTGTCAGTTATCAGGAATGATGTATGGCAGAACAGTGGTACTCTCTGGAAGAATAGTTTAAAACGAGACCCCAAAAATATTATTGCACTTAATAATCGTGGTATGTGGCTTTTTAAGAAAGGTAAGGTTAAGGAGGCAAAAAAACATTTTTTGTTTGCCAATTTTACCAAACCTACAGATACTTTGCCCCTGTATAATCTTGGCTTCCTTTATTTTAAGGCCGGGGATTGGCTCAAGGCAAAACATGCCTATGGAAAAATACTTGAAATTGAACCTGAATCCATGCTTGCCCACAGAGCTTCATGGGAATGTTTAAACAGGCTGGGCCGTGGTGATGAGGCTGGTAAGCACATAGATTTTGTACTTTCTGCAGAACCTTCAGATTTATTTGCTTTAAATCAAAAGGGATTGATTCTTTATGAGTCTAAAAAGTATAAACAGGCTGAAGAACTATACAGAAAATCAATTGAAAAATTTCCAGATGATCCGGAACTTCATTTTAATCTTGGAATGACACTCCAGAAAACCGGTAGAATGGACGAGGCAATGGAAAGCTTTGCCAGGGCTGCTGAGATTAAACCTGATTATGCTTTAGCCTATCATAGAATGGGGCAGATTTTGTTCCATAAAAAAGATTATAACGGAGCAGTCAGGGCGTATGACAAAGCGCTGGAGCTTAATTTCGGTCTTGCTGAAATTCACAATGATATGGGAAATGTTTTGTTTGAAAAAAATGATTTTGATAAAGCGCAGGGATATTACTCAAAAGCTTTAGAACTGGATGGTCAAATATTTGAAGCTTTTTTCAATCAATGTGTGATCCTTGAAAAAAAAGGAAGTCTTCCAAAAGCAATTGAGTGTTATGACAAATGTATAGTAAAATTTGAAAGTCGACCTGAGAGTATGAATAATGCAGGTAGTTTACTATTCAGTTTGGAACGATTTGAAGAAGCGGAAAAATATTTTCTAAAAGCACTTGAAATAGACAACTCGTTTTTAAATGCTCGTTATAATCTTGTCGAGCTTTACAAAAAAACAGGCAAGTCTGAAAAGGCCCTGGGCCAGTATCAAAATGTTGCTAAATATAATCCTGGAGATCTGGAAGTCCTTCATGAGATATGTGCATTGCAGGGTGATAGTGGAAAACTTGATGAAGCAGAGCAATGTTATAAAAAGATTTTAAGCGACGATCCCAAAAGAGCACTTGATCATTTTCAACTTGGAATTGTACTTTTGAGGATGGGTTTGGAAGCTGAAGCTGGTAAGCATTTTAATAAGGCTTTGGAGATTGATCCGGATAATCCATATTTTAAACAATTTATTTCAAAAGGAGATGAAGCTACAGAAAAGTGATGGTTGCTATTGACCAGTCATGAATATAAATAACCATAAAAGAAGCAAACATTAAGTATTGTGGTTTGTTTTTATTGAAAAAAAGAGCCTTTTGTGATGGTACGTATTTTGCTTAGTTATTGATATTGATAATTTTTTGGCAGGAACTAAAATCTAAAATCCAATTTAAAGGAGGTGATTAAAAAACAAGATAGGAATAAAAGTTCGTCAGGTTCAATTACAATTTAATAATAAAAAGGAGAAAAGATGACAAAAATAGTAAGAAGTGGAGTGGTATTAGTTTCCGCATTGTTGTTTGTGACGCTGATGGCGTTCAATTCATTTGCGGATTCAACACTCTCAACACAAACAGTCAAATATATTGACAATACAACACTGCCAACTGTTGGTAAAACGGTGAATTCTGTTATACTGAATGAGGGCAACAAAGGATCATTTGCTACTTCTGGTGGATATTTTACAATTACTATACCAGCAGATGTGAATCTGTATGGTAATTCACGTAGTGGGACTACGAGTAAAGCAATAACTAAAAGCACATCAATTTTAGGTGCTTCAGGTGCCAAGCATAATCTCTACATGAAAAATGCTAGTGCCGCTGGTGTAACAGGTCCTACCGCCATTGGTGCGGGTTCAGGTCGTGCAGCTGTTATTTTCCTTTATGAAAGTGCATCCGGTACAAGTGGGTCTGACCAGGCGATTTTGACTGTGTATGGTTATACCAGTGGTCATGGCCCCGGGGGCCTCCTAAAAGGCCAATTCGCGTATGGCTCAGCTGATCTCGCAAGCGCTGGAACTGGGACTTTACTGGTTGCTGAATGGGGTACGCTGACTACAAATTATACTTCATCAAGTTTGACTCAAGCGACAGGTGACAAAGTCAAAGTCGGTGAGATCTATTATGATTCTACTGCTGATACGATCGTTATGACTCTTGCTGGAGAGGGCAGAATTGATACTAATACATTCTTAGAAAAAATCTGGCTTAATGATTTGACATTAATACCTGAAACAGCTGCAGTAACCGGTAATATTGATGTTGCTCTCGCTGACACAGCAGCTCAGGGCCTGGGTCTTACTTCAACAACAGTTACTGTTGCAGAACTTATAACAGGATCTGCTAAGATTCAGGGTGCAGAGTCAGGCGCTGCAAACGTTCCTCCAACCATCCCTGCCGGTAAGATTGCTGGGCAGGCAATGGGAAGGCTTAAAATAACTCTTGTTGGTGCTGCCAGCAGTAATACAAATGTAATTACCGTTGCACTTGATAATGGTGCAACATTTCATACTATTGCGGATGATACTGGCACTGATAATACTCTTGCATCATCTATCGGTGTTGAAGCTATTACAATTGCTTCAAACGGTACTGCAAC
>Ga0233437_1007834_pt1 | contig 10144 bp, 8 predicted proteins | sample SI_122_August201_FD_182714 | JGI IMG/M metagenome (GOLD analysis project Ga0233437, IMG submission 182714) | Seawater microbial communities from Saanich Inlet, British Columbia, Canada - SI_122_August2016_200_MG | ecosystem: Environmental > Aquatic > Marine > Inlet | place: Canada: British... | reverse complement strand
TGTCGACTTCGTTTACCAATCAGGTATTGGCTCAGATGGCACTTTTCGAAGGTAGTGTTGCTGATGGTGTTCAGGTACTTTCCAAGGAGCTTGATGAAGAAGTGGCCAGACTGCACCTCGCCCATCTTGATGCCAAGTTGACCACACTTTCTGAAGATCAGGCTAAGTATCTGGGTATCAAAAAGCAGGGTCCTTTCAAACCGGAACATTACAGGTATTAACGGAGGGTAGTTACCTAACTCTAAAGTCAAAGGGTGAATAGTCTTAGGTAAATCTGGGACTGAATGTTGATAGAGATAAAATTCTAACATGAAATAAGTGGTATAATCAGTCAATATTAAGAAGGGTGTCCCCTTCGACTTTGGGGCTTTGGACAATTGAGACTATCGCTTATTTTCTATCGTGGAAAATAGGATAATCAAATTGAGGACAAAGTTACTGTAGGATAAGCATGTGACAATGATTAGACAGTTATTTACCAAATATCTTGGAATTTATACTACCCAATCTAAAAGCTTGATGGTGGCTATCACACTTAGCTTCATCTCGTTGTCTTTTACAGGTTGCGGATTGGACATCGAGGATCCAAGCCCCCCACCCCCACCAGTCTGGGTGCAAAAATCCTTACCAGAGGAGTGGCCTGAACGGGGAATAGATGCCCATGAATCAGGTGGGATATACCTTGAATGGGAGCTCAATCCAGATGAAGATATTGCAGGCTATTTCCTCTATCGAGCAACTTGGTACGATGTGAATGATAGTCTTGGTGAATTCGATTTGATAGCACATCTGGAGACAGAATCATTGGCAGAGGGAGAGTATATTGATAGACAAATTGTGACCCGGATTAGATACTTTTATAAAATTAAGTCCCAAGATTTATCAGATAACATTAGCGAGTTTTCAGATTCTCTTTCTTTTTCGCTCTTACCAGAGATAAAAATATGGAGCATGAGCCCAAATGGACTAGCAGATTTACTTGGGACTGCCAGGGAATTGAAATGGAGAACCACGACTGATATAGAGACGGAAGACTATTGCATTACACTTCTCAGGGAGGATAATGATTTTATCGCTCGCGATGTGGTTTCACCGGGAAATTATATTGGAGGACTCGAATCTTATCAAATTTCAATCAACATAGGTCTTGTGGCCAACCAGATCTACAAATGGCGTATCGACACCGGTGCAATATATATGGATGGCCGTGAAACTGTCGGATCTGAATCCTCATGGGCGACGTTTTTATATGCAGGTAATTAGCATTAGCAATCAATATTAGGTGACGAGTATTTGGAGGGAGGTTTAATTCTAAGATATTCAAACAAATATAGGACATATTCTTATTCTCAATCCAAAACCTTATGATTGGACAAAATATCCCCTGCATAAGACAATTTCTTAATTACTTTTTTGCGCTATTATAGCAGGACTTCTTTTAATGCAAGTTTTAAGCCTCTGACTGGACATTAAACAAGGTTCTGATCTCAAATGAAATGATGATATATATGATAAATAAGGAATGTTTGACCAAGATGAATATGACATTGATTTGTAGATCTAACAAGGAGTGGTCTAATTACCACGATACGGTCTGTTTACATGTCACCCGTCACTGGTCTCTCGTCACTTCTCCATGAATGCAAATCTAACTCAAGAATCATTACCACGCGAAGATGAAATTGACATCAAGGAAATTGTTCGAATTTTACGCAGCTACCGTAAATCGATCGCAATTATCTTCTCAGTTGTGATGACACTTGCTATTTATTTTACCCTTACCACTCAGCCTGTTTTTCAAGCCACAACAGTAGTGATGATTAAAGAGAGTGGTATGGATCCCAGCTCTTTCGTCTTCGATTTTGGCATGAGTGGATCAAAACAACGCCTCCAAAATGAAATTGAAGTCCTTAATAGTTTCAATCTCCACAATCAGGTGGTTGAATCCCTCATTGGCGATGGTAGCGCAGATAAACTAGCTCTTTTTGGTACACGCTATACACGGAAACGTTACCGTCTCGCTGATTATTTTATGGAATGGATTGGTGGCAATAAATCTGAGTTCTCGATTGTTCCAGCGAATATGGATTATGCCCAACGCATTAGAATTGTTGAGAGCATACGAAAAGTGTCAGATATCTCTAAGGTTCGCGACGCAGACGTACTTAAAATAGCGGTTAATTCTTCTGATTCAAGCGAGGCTATTTTTTTGGCAAATCGGATTTCTAATATCTACCGTAATTTAGACTTAGCAGGGGGGCAGGGAGAGCTCCATTTTGTACTCAATTTTCTAGATAGCCAAATTGTTAAGTATGAAAATCGGTTGGAAATCACAGAAAATCAGTTGGAACAGTTCCAGTCAAAATTTCAGATTTACTCTTTAGATGGATCCGCCAAACTCCTCTTAGAGGACTTGACCAATTATGAAAGTATTTATTATACCAATATTGCTGAGCTGGAAGTGGCTCAGGAGCGGGTTAAGTATTTAAGGACTCAATTATCTGACAGTGAAAAAGCCCTTATGCAGGAGATCACAAACACCAATAACCCCATGATTGTAGCTTTGCGAGGCAAGATCGCTGAACTAGAAGCCCAGAAGGTGCAGCAGATGGTGGATGAGGGCTGGAACGAAGCAGCACTTCAATCCCGTGATTTTAACCGTCGCATTTCTGAAATGAAAAACAAGTTGACTGCGATCACAGAATCCTTAATCCTATCTGGTTGGAGCGAGGAAGACCCATTTGCTGCCTCACAGGAAATATTTAACAGGATTGTTGAACAGGAAGTAGAAGTGCACTCGTCCCGATCTCGTGCAAATGAATACAAAAAACTGGTGAATCGAATGTCAGACCGCTTGATCAGCTTACCAAGCGAAACTCTGCAATATGCTCGACTTGAGCGGGAGCTCAAGTTGAACGAGAAGCTCTACCTTACAATGAAACAGAAATATGAGGAGTCTCGTATCACCGAGGCTGGACAAATGGGTAAGGTCCGAATCTTGGATCCGGCTTTGGTTGCTGAAAAAGTAAAGCCAAACAAAAAAATGAATCTCTTGTTGGGTATATTTCTGGCAATGGGTTTGGGGATGGGTTATGCCTTTCTGAGAGAATATTTAGACGATACAGTAAAGGCTGTTGAGCAATTGGAGCGTAAAGGTTTAACAATTCTGGGAATTATACCAGATATGCATCATGAGCATGGAAAAAAATCTATTGTACAAGTAAAAAATCCTTCCAAGGGAGGTACTGATTTCCGTAGACGTCTAATTACCTATGAAGACCCCAAATCACCAATTTCTGAAAGTTATCGCTCGCTTAGGACAAACATAACTTACGCCTCTGTGGATGAGAAAATTAAGAGTATGATTATCTCCAGTCCCCAACCAGGTGAAGGCAAGTCAACCACCGTGGCAAATCTTGCTATTGCTTTTGCACAATTACGGAAACGTACTTTGCTTATTGATGCAGATTTAAGAAAACCAGTTCAGCATAACGTCTTTGATCAACCCCGGGGACCTGGGCTCTCCGAATATCTGGTTGGGGAAAGTGAAAATTTTAACTCCTTAATTCATGATACTAAAATTAACAATCTTTCTATTGTAACTGCAGGTGCATTGCCTCCCAATCCCTCTGAACTATTAGGGTCAGATCGCATGAGCGAATTGGTCGATCAACTTGAGAAGGAATGGGACATGTTGTTGTTTGATTCTCCACCAATTGTAGCTGTAACAGATTCATCAATGATTTCTGCCGAAATTGATGCTCTTGTAATGGTTGTTAAAGCTGGGCAAACAGAGAGATCCGCTGTTGACAGAGCTTTGGATACCATTAAAAACGTCAAGTCACCGCTTATAGGTGTCATCCTCAATGGAGCCAGCCAAGAGACACTTGCTGGAAAATACTCTTATTATTATTCATATTACAATTACTATTATCATTCGGATGAAAAAGCATAATTCTAGCTCAGTATCTGAGAACAATTATTCCACACAACTGATATTATTGGAGAATTAAAATTGAAAATTGCACTTATCACAGGAATAACTGGGCAGGATGGGTCTTATCTTGCGGAATTTCTTTTAGAAAAAGGATACGAAGTCCACGGCATGATTAGAAGAAGTAGTTCATTCAATACTGGACGTATTAACCACTTATACAATGATACGGAATTATTAAATAAAAAGCTATTCTTGCATTATGGCGATTTGACAGATTCTAGCAACCTTAACCGGTTATTGGAGAAAATCCAGCCAGATGAAATTTATAATCTTGGTGCTCAGAGCCACGTGCAAGTTTCCTTTGAAGTACCGGAATATACTGCTGAAGTAGATGGTGTCGGTACACTACGGTTTTTAGATGCAATTAAGGAAACTGGTTTGGTTACCAAGTTTTACCAGGCTTCCACAAGTGAACTGTTTGGAAAGGTGCGGGAAATACCTCAGAATGAAAAGACCCCCTTCTATCCAAGAAGTCCGTATGCAGTTGCCAAACTTTATGGATATTGGATGATCATTAATTATAGAGAAGCCTACAATATTTTCGCATGCAATGGAATATTATTTAATCACGAGTCACCACGTCGCGGTGAGACATTTGTCACTCGGAAGATCACACGGGCAGCTTCCAGGATTAAATGTGGCTTACAAGCGACGGTTTCATTGGGTAATTTGGATGCGAAGCGGGATTGGGGCTATGCCCCAGAATATGTTGAAGGGATGTGGCGAATGTTACAACTTGAAAAACCTGAGGATTTTGTCCTTTCTACAGGGGAAACGAATACAATACGTGATTTTGCAAATAGAGTATTTCTTGAGCTGGATATGGAATTAGAGTGGGTTGGCAAGGATCAGGATGAAGTTGGGATTGAAAAGAAAACTGGAGAAATACGGGTGAAGATCGATCCAAAATATTACAGACCTACAGAAGTTGAGCTATTGATAGGTGATTCTTCAAAAGCAAAAAAAGCCTTTGGTTGGGACCCTCAAATTAATTTCGAGAAGCTAGTGATGTTGATGGTCCATGCTGACTGGGAGAAAACTAAGAAACGTGGCTACTAATGCTTAAGTCATCAAAAATATATATAGCAGGTAATACTGGCATGGTCGGGTCAGCGATCCTACGCAATTTAGAATCAAAAGGATTTGATAATTTCATCTTTACTCCCTATCCAGAATATGATCTAACTGACCAAAGAACAGTTATGGATTTCTTTAATAATGAAAAACCCGATTATGTTATTGATGCTGCTGCCAAAGTTGGTGGGATTCTTGCCAATAACTCATTTCGTGCGCAGTTTATTTATGAAAACCTAATGATCCAGAATCATCTTATTCACGCGGCTCATTTGAGCGGTGTTAAAAAATTTCTTTTTCTTGGATCGTCTTGTATCTATCCTCGGGATTGCCATCAGCCAATAAAAGAAGAATATTTACTCACTGGGCTTCTAGAGCAGACGAACGAACCTTACGCGATTGCCAAAATAGCAGGCATTAAAATGTGTGAAAATTATTTTCGACAATATGGCTCAAATTTTATTTCAGTGATGCCAACGAACTTGTACGGACCACAAGATAATTTTGATCTTAATAGTTCCCACGTAATCCCGGCTCTATTACGAAAATTCCATGATGCCAAACTTTACAATGAAACTCAGGTAGAGGTGTGGGGAACTGGGAATCCAAAACGTGAATTTCTTTTTGTCGATGATATGGCCGATGCTTGTGTCTACCTGCTTGAGAATTTAGAGGCAGAAGAATTATATTCTAGCGGGATTACCCATATAAATATAGGCAGTGGCAAGGATTTATCTATTTCGGAATTAGCCAGAAGGATAGGAAATGTCGTAGGGTACACAGGTAAAATTATTTTTGATACATCAAAACCCGATGGAACACTTCGTAAGTTACTTGATGTGTCAAGGCTTAATAATCTTGGCTGGGAAAGTAATGTAGAATTAGCAACAGGTTTAAAAAGTACCTATCAATGGTATCTTAAAAATGCGAATGTACTTAAGTAGCATGTAGGTTGTTAAGTGATAGTTTTTCAAGTTAGTGAACTATTATCAGAGATGATGCTTAAGTAAGTTGTGATTGAGCAACACGTAAAACACTCTATATAAGCGATCCTAAAATACATATGCCAGAAATCAATAATCTATCACTCACAGATAGAGTAGCTCAAGGGGTTGGTTGGAACGTTATTGGTATTGGGCTTCAGCGCGTATTTCAGCTTGGTGCTGGGATAGTCATTGCCAGAATTCTACTACCAACTGATTATGCAATTGCGGGTTTAGCTGGAGCAGTTGCTGGCATATTTTCAATATTTACAGCTCATGGATTCGGATTAGCGCTCGTCCAACGCGAGAACTTGAGTGATAAAACCATCCATAGTGTTTTCTGGTTTTTATCAATGCTTGGCGTAGGTCTTGGATTAATTACGGCTTTGTTAGCCCCAATTTCGGCAAAAATATACAATCAACCAGCAATAGTACCAGTGATGTTAGTGCTTTCTCTCAGCATAGTGATTGGTATGATTGGGAGTGTACCAAATGCTATGCTTGTACGAGCAATGCGGTTCCGAGAGATAAACATTATTACTGGAGTGGAAGGGGCTCTTGCAGCAGTACTCGGAATTACCATAGCATGGATGGGATTTGGTTATTGGGCTCTGATTATGCCACCATTAGGGGCTGTTATTATCAAAGTAATCTTAAGTTTTTGGTTTTCAAGATACAAGCCAATCAGAAGGTTTCAAATAGAAGCGATTAGGGATACGAGTAACTTCGGATTCTCAGTAATGGGTAGTAATCTGGCTTACTATTTAGCCAGTAATTTGGATTATTTGATCATGGGAAGATTTTGGTCACCAACTCTTTTTGGACTTTATTACTTTGCGTATAATAAATCCCGCCTTATTTCAATTATTATCACACAACAGATGAGTAGTACAATCTTGCCTGCTTTTAGTCGTATTCAAAATGATTTACCCCGTCTACGCAGAGCATTTTTAAAGAGTTCACATGCAATGGGTCTAGTGTATTTACCCATACACGTATTAGTGATTGGACTAGCGGATCCTCTTGTGCCTTGGATATTTGGCCAGCAGTGGGGGCCTTCAGTGCCAGTATTTCGTGCATTTGCAGCACTTGCATTCCTTGCTCCACTCACGGGTCTGGTTTCAGATACATTATTTGCATTAAATCTTCCACGGATTCCATTGTACTATAATATTTTTCGTGTCTCTATAGTTCTGCCTGTTCTATTGTTTCTCGGTTTAAATGGAGCGACTATATTAACGACTGCGTTGATACTCTTAATTGTTTGGTACATACAAGCTTTGATATATGCAGCTTATTTATTTGTGCATATTCGGCTAAGTTTAGCAGAGATTTGGGATAATTTGCGCCTGATCGTTATCGCAACAGTACTAATGGCTCTTTCACTGTATCTTTGTTGTACTGTATTGGAACAAGCAGTGTCATCAGAATTAGTGGTGATTATATCGAGCATTATATTGCCATCGTTAGTATTTGCTTTACTAACTTGGAAGTCTTATATCTCAATTTATAAACAGCTAAAACTCTCCTTTTTAAAAAGGTAATTTTGATAGTGTAAGCAAGGTGTTTCGGTTATTTGGTGGAGGAAAAACGATAAATCAAACAATGCATAAATTTGGATATCCAGATACTGTTGTTATGGAGTCTGATCATTGGTGCGTCTTGTTAAGGCAGGAGCAAGTAACGCTAGGTTGCTTAGTACTTATTTGTAAAGAGAATGTTGAAAGGTTTTCTGATATCTCTGGTGATGCTTTTCAGGAATATCCAAAAATTATTCGGGAAATAGAAAATACGTTAAATAAGCTTTTCAATTATGATAAAATTAACTATTTGATGTTGATGATGGTAGATCCGAATGTTCACTTTCACATAATCCCAAGATACTCTAAATTAAAAGAATTTGAGAATATGAGGTTTAATGATTATGGCTGGCCAAGTATCCCGGTATTATCTAAACATCAAAGAATGAAGAGAAATTTATTTATATCATTACGGGATTTTATTCGTGTGGAATGGTTGAATGGGCAACGTGAATCTCAGGATTAATGTGAGGATTGCACATTGAAAATATTAATTGCATCAGGTTCTTTTAAAGATGTTTATAATCCGTCAGAGGCTTCGACCGTCATTCAGGAATGCATTGAATCCTTAAATATTAGTGGGTTAGTTATAAATTCCATCCCTATGTCAGATGGAGGTGAATATTCTTCTGAGGTATTATTCAATGCAGTAAAATGTACCAAAATTTCTGTAAATGGAGTAGTTAACCCTTATGGAAAAATAGTTGAGTCATATTATCTAGAACTCGATCGAGAAACAGCCTACATTGGTTCATCCGAAATATTGCGACTTATTCCAGAAGACGATATTTACAAAAATCCACTGCTATTATCCTCTTTTGGATTGGGACAATTAATCTCAGATGCAATTAATAGGAATTATAAAAGAATTGTTATTGGATTAGGGGGTACGAGTACGGTTGATGCTGGTATTGGGATGATGCAGGCACTAGGCGGTGTATTTAAAGATAAAACTGATAAAATAATTCAACCGGAAAAATATTTTCAAGGACAAGATTTGTTGAATATTGCAAAAATTGATTTCAGCCGTATACAGAAAAAAGCAAATGGTATTCATTTTTCTTCAGCATGTGATGCAGGAATAACTATTGAACAAATGCATATTCCAAACAATCAAAAAATTAGCCACATATATGATGATGAAAGAAATCATATTAATAAGACTCTCGAGGACGCTGTTCATAAATATAGTAGAGTTGTTAGCAAGTCGCTCAGCGGACAAAGTAAATGGTTTGACAAGAATCTTATGGATAGCAAATATTTGGGTGTTGCAGGGGGTATAAATATTAGTTTACTGGCGGGTTTTAATCTTCACCCTTTGCTAGGTAGTAAATATTTCATGGACACTCTAAAGCTTGAGGATGCAATATGTAATGCTGACCTAGTCATTACAGGAGAAGGCTTTCTTGACAATTCGTTTGCGGGTAAAACACCAATTGGGGTTAGTCAACTCGCTATAATGCATGGAAAAAGAACAGTCATAGTTTGCGGGAATGTAGGCATGAATCTAAAGAAGCATTTCAATTCATTTATGAGCAATGACTTGCCTCAAACTATAGTTGCTCATGGAGTAGAAACCATTATTAGTTGTCACCCTTTCTATGATTCGGATGTTCCCCCAGTTGATTATTCTGAACGCATGAAATATTTTTCACTGAATAACCCAACTAATATTTTACTTGGATTGCAACAGTATTTTACTCAGAGAGGGATGATGAATTGAAAGTTGTATTACTGTTGGCGGGTCTCGGACGCAGGTTGGGGAATATTACTCGCAAACATAACAAATGTTTGATTGAATTGAACAATAAACCTCTTTTAGGCCACTTACTAGATGGACTCATTTTTAATAATCTACATGATATTATACCAATTGTAGGTCATGATGGAAATTCGATTATTAAATACCTAAATGATAATTATGCCGGAAAAATTGAATGCAACCCTGCCATTAACTCAGAGTATAAAAAAACCAACAATATGTATTCTCTTTGGTGTGCCAGGCAACAATTGGACGGAAAACCTTTCATCCTATGCAATGGGGATTCAATAATTGATAAAAGAATAATTAAACGCTTAGTTGATTCATCGGGTGAATCAGAGATTGTTTTGGACGTTCAAAATAGGCACAAGGCTATTGATTCGCCTGGTACAATATTGAGGGATAAGAGAATATTGGATTTGGGTCGACATATTCCTCTTTCTGAAAATGGTGGATATGCAATAGGGCTCTATAAATATGGAAAAGATTTATCCACGGCTTATTTTGGTGAAGTTGAAAAGATGCTTGGCCAAGATATGCTTCAAGCAGGGTTCCATGATCCGTTATTGCCATTATTATCAGCATTTAATGTGCAAAAAGTTTCTACAGGTGGACTGTTATGGACAGACATAGATACAGCAGAAGATATACCGAAGGCAAATAAAATATGTAGCATGATAATGGGTGTGAGAGAAGGTAGTTAAATAGTGCATAATTATTCTGACCTTGAGGGAAAAACAGTGTTAGT
>Ga0233437_1007832_pt1 | contig 10145 bp, 6 predicted proteins | sample SI_122_August201_FD_182714 | JGI IMG/M metagenome (GOLD analysis project Ga0233437, IMG submission 182714) | Seawater microbial communities from Saanich Inlet, British Columbia, Canada - SI_122_August2016_200_MG | ecosystem: Environmental > Aquatic > Marine > Inlet | place: Canada: British... | reverse complement strand
AAAAAGCAGTCTCAAATCCCGACCTCATGAGATGGGTCAATGAACTATTGTAGACTGTGCGGGAAACAAGTATTTCGAAAGTCTCAAATCCCGACCTCATGAGATGGGTCAATGAACCATGCAAAAAATGGTTCTTCATTTAGGGAAAAAGCGTCTCAAATCCCGACCTCATGAGATGGGTCAATGAACCACGTTGAAAACCCTCAAGAAGTTCGCTTGGCGGGAGAAGTCTCAAATCCCGACCTCATGAGATGGGTCAATGAACAGAAGGTAAAAATGAAAATTGGCGTTTCACTCATGAGTCTCAAATCCCGACCTCATGAGATGGGTCAATGAACAACTGCAATTTCAGACCCTTATCATAACTTATGCAGATTGTCAAAGATCAAAAAAACTGTTTATTCAGGATGCTCAGGGGGTTCTCCCTATAATACAATTCTTTTGAAGATTCTGCTAACCGACAACGGTGAGTTTGCAGAATATTTATCTATTTTTCCCCTAAGTATTTGAATTTTCAATTAAACAAAATTTTATTTTTTTTGAATATTCTAACAGGTATTCAGCCAGACCTGTAAATCTACAAAAAAATGGATATCTCCTTCAATTCTTTCAGGAATAAGCCCTTGTTATAAAAATGGAAAAAACTTCCACTGAGCAGGTCCATTCGGCCTTTTTTTGAATATTCCAAAAAAAGCACAAAAAAAATCAGCATATTCAAAGATAACGAATCGAGTTTCACAGAGGACAAATTTAAAAAATATTAACATATCAATTAGTTAGCGTTATCCGGAGTCAGGAAAAATTTTTGAAGATTCTTTGTACCCCGCCATTTATTTTTCATGCATGAATTAGTGTCCCAGTCTCCCAGCATAATTGCGCTGAAGTGAAACTTCTACCTTGACCTTTATTTTTGCAATACTGTCTATAAGTAGCCAAAAAAGCGCGCCCATTGAGAATCGGGACTTTCTCTTCCACTGGATGTGTTGCAGATGTGAGCAATACATTCCCATATGGATATTTACGGGTATTCAAAGTTTCATCAAGAATGGATTCGTTTTTGATACTAATAAGCCTGACAATACCCCATCCCCGCTTCCTGCCGCCCCCCAGGCGACATTGATTGAAAACAGACTTTAAAATCTCTCCATTAATATCTATCTGCTTTCCTTCCGGGATATTCAGTTTTTCAGGTAACTGCATAGTCCCTGTGAAACAGACAGGAATCAATTTTTCCCCCTTCCTGGTCAAGGGGGAAATCATATCAGTTTCATGTAAACTTTTGTCAAATGTTGCCATTCTTTCCGGGTCAGTGGCATTGCCGGACTGGCCTGAAATGAGTATTGCCTGCATCTCTTCCTCGGATCGCTTATTTTGCAGATCAAATTCTTTTTTTTCACAGATGTACTTAACCCAGGAACGGCTATTCCCTTCAAAAACAGGAAGCCACTCACTTTTACCATTATCAAAGGACGGAAAAAAAGATGACAAAAACTTCTCATGGGGCCCTAAAGACTCTCCCACCTTTTTAAAATGTTTGTACTCTGGTTTTGAAATTTGTTGACGTACTAAAGTTGAAGTTAAGGCGCCCCACATCACCCGGCCCGGGATATACATACCGGTTTTTTCCACCATGCCAAGAGAACCAATACCGATCTGCATGGGCGACAGAAGCTCTATCACCAAACGCCACTGATGAACATATTTTTCCATAGTATTTTCCTGTCAACTGGCCTTAGCGCTATGTCTGGCATAGGTAAGGGATTGATTAATCATTTCCACAACATAAATCATGGTTTTTAAATTACTGGTCAAATTAGTTATGACATTGGGTAAGCAATCAAAGGGATTATGGGCATCGAACAAAGGATCTTCAAGCTGCAAAGGAAAATCATCATCCCGGAGCATTTCATCAAGCCCCTGCCCTATCTTATACCGTTTAACGTCGGCACAGAGCCAAAGGAACATGGCATAAACCCCCTGCCCATGTAAAATATTTAAAGCAGAAGTGATGTTGTTTTCAAGCTGCTTGACATCGTTTGTTGTACCAAAAATTATTTGTTGGCCATATTTTGCGGCCATATAATCAAGATTCTGCATGTTATTTCCTCTTATGATCCGTTTAATTCGGTAAACGCAAGTCGTCCAAATCCTCTGGTCGTCATTCCGCCAAGCCCTACAGACTTAATGCCGTCCAAGGCATAATCGGAAATCATATCAATAGTATCACCTGGTTTTGGTGCTATCCCTGTATTCCAATCCACTTTCTGCCAGCCTTGCATAAAATCATTCTCAATTATTTCAACACCGAAAATTGCACCACGGGCGACCGCTTCATAGGTGAACAGTCCCTGGCTTGCGGCTGCACCTGTCTCAGGATCAATCACAACAGAAGTACGAATTTCCATGTTATTATTTACCAAATAACTAAAAATCCATTCCGCAACTACAATAAAATTTTTTCCATATTTTTCATCAATTCCGGATGCTGTAATTTCAGAAACAGCCGGGCAATCAGAATCCCCTTTATCCAATAATACCCAGCCGAGATTCAACCGGGTTTCCGTTAACGGGTTCACCACAGATCCCTCAGGCATCAACCAGCTTTCACCAGGGGCATCTATCCCATCGCCGAGGCCGAGAATTTCTTTGACCCGGGTTTTGGTCGTCAACCATACCGGCCCGGTTATGGTTGGAATGGGGTATGCAAGCAAGGAAGCGTCTGTAAACTGCAGAACGCCCTGGGCAGATTGTGGATTTATTTTTGTTTTTGCCCCTTTTTTATCTAACTGGGGAGTATACCCAAAAGCAAAACACACAGGGCATTCAGCCCAGTTATGCTGCCGGCTGCTCCCTCTAGTGGATGCACAAATATCGTGTTTAATATTCTTATCCCTCAGCTTGAGATCAAGAAAAAATTTCATTGCACCTGATAAGGTGGTACCAGGGATTTTTGGAACTTTGGTTACTGGTTCACGTACAACAGATAAATCAACCCTGCCCAGCCGTTCACCACCTGTGCCGATATGGACAGGGTCAAGTGCCACAGCTGAGAATTTCTTTGAAATCCATCTCATTGTTTTGTCTCCTTATATTTTTTCATGGATTGCCGTTTTTGTGGTGGTTTGTGATTTTAACCCCTGAAGATGCAGGAAAAAATCAATTGCATCCAGAAGCAAGCCGTTTGCTGCAGCGCTAATCAGCAATGTTTTATCAGAATCCAAAAGAACTTCATTTCCATTACTTTTGTCATCCAGCAGCAGATACCTGCCGTCTTTTTTCTTTTTGCCAAAGCCGTTGGGTGACATGACAACAGAAATACAGAATTGTTTTATGACATCATCTGAGGTCTGCCATGCTTCACCCCATTGCATCCGCTTTTCCACAAGCAAATTTTCAATATGACTTATCTGGCTTTTTTCAAGTTTTCCCAGCAAAAGCCCCAGCCTCTGAAAATTTTGCCATGCCGAGAAAGGCCAGGCCTGCCTGCTGCCTAAGATATGATGTTTCAAACCCTGGGGGGTGATGGCAAACCTGCGTACTGCGGAATCAAGGAGCAGAAAGTCAAAACAGCCTTCTCTGGCATGCAATTCAGCATCTGACTCTATTTGTTGAACACGTGTATCATTTTCCCCGACATTAAAGTATGGATAGAAAGAATCCTTTTCTCCATCGCTGCGGCAGGTTGGGACTGTCCAGTTAACCATCATTGGCTGCCCATACCAATCCAGTTTCAGTAAAAGGTCTGAGTGACAAATATTTTCTTTGTTTTGCACAATTATAAATGCTTTATCTTTTGATCTTAGATGTTTGCGCATGCGGTTTGCAGCTTCAAGGACGACATAGAGAGGAAATTTATGATAAAAAACAATAACCCCAACAGACAAGGGCAGATGCATTCTGACCTTACCAAATTGTTCTTCATATTGCCGGTACAGAAGAGTAATGACGTCATCCATTCCGCGGGCTGACACAACAAACTCCATCCGAACCGGAGAAAGCGTAATCGGAAAAATTTTCTTTGGATACAAACCTGCCAGTTTTCGATGAAAGGTTTTAAAAAAATCCTGCAATGTTTCATGGGACCGGAATAATCTCCCCGGAGAGGTGTTTTTATGAATTTTTTTCTTCTTTTTCTTATACTGGATATTTTCAAACAGATCACCATTCCATAGATGGGACAGGTCAAAAGAAATGGACAGTAACAGCAGTTTATTTTCTTCATTATAATCAATCAGGCTGCGCAGATTGGAGGTAATATGTTCGTAATAAATATTTCTTTTTTCGGTCAGGTCTTTATTATGCCGCCGCTCATGACAGGTATCGCAAATCCTTTCCTTGTTGTTTGCTGCTGTCTGTAAACCGCACACCTCACATCTTTCCCCTGTGGGATTAACTTTTACGATTAAAAGCATGGCAGCCACAGACTGATTGCACACAGCTTCATTTATAAGCAGTTCCCTGGTTATGGCTAAAATACGGTCACTTTCAAGGATGGGAAGGACAAAGGCAGAGCTATCGGCAAATTCTATGGTATAGGGAAACCCGTGGCAATTGTATTCCTCAAGAAGGCTGATTATTTTTTTACCCAGAATTTTATCAAGCACCTGTTCAAACTTTTGATGCAGTTTCGGGAAAACGTCCCTGCCATTTTTTTGCCAGGTTCCCAGGCGTGGCAGGATAAAAAGCTGGCGATGTTCATCCCGGTAGGTCTCATTGCCGACCAGCAGGTCATTTTCATAATACTGTTGCAGTTGGTCCTGCAGGCTCTCGATCTTATCCACCATACCCACAATATCACCTGCTTTTTGAGCCGTTCCAAGAATCCATTCACGATCAAATGTAATTTTTAACAGGGTAAAATCAGTGGGGTTATGTTCAGGATTAATATTGTTTTCATTTAATATTTTTCTTTTGGGCAGAAGATACGGATGCTCAGTCGTAAAATCACCCGCTTCATACTCAATCAGCACTTTGGCAAGCAGCGCTTTGGTTAAAGTAGCCACGGAATAGGAATGGGCCCAAAGGGTGACATCATTACAGGGGAACCTTGTTTCACCAAGGGCATTATTAAAATGCGGAGATAAATCCTCCATCAGTTTTATCCGGTTGATATTGTCAAAATCTGTTTTTTTAATAATTTCAAGAACCTTATCTAACTCATTTGACCAATCCCGTGCCGGATATCCAAAGGGTGTATCAATATGAAAGTCTTTTCCTTTCTGATTACCTATTTCCTCTTCCGGATTTTTGTCGAGTTCAGAGTCTATACCATCTGCTCCTGATCCGCCGCCATGAACCAGCATGGCAAATGCTGAAAACTCCGGTCCCTTGTTTACATGGTGCTCCACAAAGGGACAGGAGATTCTGCCAAAACAATCAGGTTTAATTTTTACATCCTTATCTACTATATCGATACAGGCAGGATCAATATCCCCTATATCTATTTTTTCATCTTTGCCAATTAAGTCCTGCCATCTTTTCTGTTTTTTTCTCCTGACATCTTTAGGTTTATCATTATATAAAGAATGGAAAGAGGAATCTTTTAAAAATTCAGGGCAAAGTTTGTCCAGATCATGAAGCAGGGCTGCCATTTCCGCCTGGATCATCTGTTTTTTATTTCTTTTTAGGATCTCAAGCAGGCTCATTAAAGCACCTCCATTTTGTTTCGTACCATGCCAATGCCTTGTTTCAGAGTGAACTGATAGTACAATGGCCTGGTTTCTTCATGGCGTTTTTTTCGATGCTCCCATTCCGTTAGGGCCTCATGCTGTTTGGCAATGTTATCAGGGGATTGATCGGCCAGTGCTTTAACAATTTCATTGCACCTGTCCCATCTTTTCAGGGCAATATCTTTATTTTTCCACTTTTTTTCAAACTGCTTTTTTTGTCTGGTGAGTTGTTTTATTTGTTTTTTGTTAAGGTCTTTTTTTTGTGTAGAACTGAATTTAAAATCCCACAGTGTCTGATAGGCATCTTCCCTTTTACACGCCATCTGCTGCTGCCCATTGTTTTCTTCCCTTACCAGGATCACAAAACCTTCCGGCATGTTGACTGGCGCATCCGGTTCATCCGGTTTTGGTTCAGAAAATGCATTCCCGTCACGCTTTTGATATTCTGCTGGTATTTTAATTTTTTCCCCGACCCTTGCCGTGATCTGAATGTCTTTATCTGCAATCCCATAGCCTGAACTTCGCTTGGCAGAAATGCCATAATCACAAAGCAGAGCCTGAATTGCCCTGAGTAGAAAAACAAGTGTACTGCGCCATTTTTCTCCTGCCAGTAAAGGAATCATGATACCCCATTCCGCCTTTGAGCCTGCCGGGACGATCTCAAATCCCACTGGATGATCCACAACACCGAACCTTCGATCATGGGGACTGAAGATGTCATGGTTGCTTGAGATGTCATCGCCATTAGAAAAAAATTGTACGTCGCCAACAATGAGATTTCCTTTCCTACCTATTTCACTGTCCGTTGCATTTTTCTCTCCAAACAGTTCACAGGCGATGGTGTCATCCTGCATTTTTACAAGATTGGCAAGCATACCTTTGGCACCGCTGGCCTTTAATATAGGAGTATTGCTCAGATAATCCCTGGAAACAGGGTTGTCAACTGCGTCAAATTTATTTTCCGAACGGGAAAAAAATGGCTCTTGCAATGTCCAGGACAACTGCAAAGCTAAACCGGTGGCTAAAAATGGCTGCTCCATTCCCGGCGAGTGATAGGCAAATTCCTGCCAGGGCTGTATTTTGCAATTTTTCGCTTTTTCCTTTGCCACGGCATCTCCACTTTTTACCACACTTAACGCCAATTGCATCCGCCGGGCAAGGGGAGATAGGTTTTGATTTTCTCGTCCATTGGCTTCCGACAGCCAGGCGTAAATATCATTGGTCATAAATCACCTCCCGTTTTCAAGGTATAGACATCGCCTTTCTCCCACATTTCTTGCGTGGTCAATAAATCCTCAAACCGGTCTATTATGCCATTGCGAACAATGTCAGCATTCCAGTCCAGCCAGACACTTGTGTCCCTATTGCAGTCCCAAGCCCGGTAACAATAGCGGGGGGGAAGACGTCCGAACAAACGGACCTGCCACGCTCCATTTTTTTTATACAGATGGGATACCCCTGTAAGTCCTGCTGTTTTGGTATGATCTTCCAAGTCATCCCGGCCAAACAATGCCCTTATAAAGGGAAGGGTTTCTTTCCAAGTTGCCCGGCTCCATTTTCCTGAAAGCGCACTGCCCAAATTTCGCCAATCAGTGTCCCAGGATAACCCTGTTGGTAATACAAATAATTTTTTCGAAGCATTGTCATTTTCATAAAATTTCATATACCGGCGCAATCTATAGGCCATTGCAAAACCAGTGCACAGATATGGTTTGTCCCTGGGAATTATTTTATTTGGCCATTTAAACCCGGGATTCTTTTTTGAAAGTGTCCAGGTTGCGGCAAAAACATCCCTGGCATCTGGCAAGCCTTCATTGCCACCCCTTTCAGCAAAATTCAATACTTCAATAAGTTTAGCCAGTTCAGTCGTTCCTTTCTCGTGTAAACTCTCCGTGTTTTCATTTTTGTCCAGACAAAACACCCCCCAGCCCTGATTTACTTTTGCCCCTAGACCGGTATAAGAAGCCATAAATCCTAACAAATAGTGTAACAGCGGTATCAAACGGATCTCTTTTTCTTTTAAAAAATTGTTCAATGGAACAATAGAAAATTTTATCTCCCCGTTTATATCCTGTGGCCATACCGGTTTGATCGTGTTCATAAAGGTCAATGCTTGCTCATCGGTGATTCTCATTTCTCCTGGATATCCCGATGACATGGCAAGCCATTTGGTGATAGCTACTGGATGATTGTATTTTGTGCCGTCATGTTGCCGGTTGGGATTTGTTTTATCCTCTAATGGTGCTGTAAAAGAAACAGGTTTAAGATCCAGCCCCAGCCTGAAACTTCGCTGCAAACCCGTACAGCCAAAGACTGAACAGGCAGGACATATGTTTTGATTTTTTTCATAGTTGCATCGCTGGTCAGGGTCACCGGTGACATTACAGGTTTGGCCCCCATGTTTTCGGACAAGCATTTCAAAATTATGCCGCAGGCCACCGATGATACCGCTCATCTTCAAACCGTTGGCTCTGCGGCTCGCATCGCCCGTCCAGACAGGTGTAAGCATTTTTATTGGTATGTCTATTGATCTGGTGAACTCGGTCATAAGAAACCCCGCTTCATTATATGGTTATTATCGTAAACCCGTCTCAAAAACCCACCAGAGTTCAAAATTGAATTCCACCTGCCACAGAGTCTCATGTCTGGAATGACTCTATCGGGTACTGCAAGATCGGTTGTTTTGGGCTTAAATCCCGCCTTCTGGTTTGCAGTTATTAACTATAGGGAATATCATTCTGTAGCTGCTCAAGTAAACTTCTTGACAGATCTTTGGTCTCCAGCATTGAAAAATATTCTTTAAAATAATCCGGGTTAATAAATCCCCCGGTTTTAGTCTTGCTGATGATGGTTTTCAGGAAAGCTGTATCAGAAGCCCGAGGCACATCATCCTGACTGTTTAAAATCAATTCGCACAAGGGTCGAAGGGCAAGGGTCTGCAATACCCCTGCATATTTGATATCCCTGCCCGGTGCAGCCGCTTTGTTCCAGGCGTTGATGGCGGCCGTTTTTTTATTATAGGCCCATGCCAGTTGCCCCACATAGTAGAGTATGGACATTTGAGGATATCCTTTCCCATCCAGATCCAGAAATTGGGGTAGATGATTTTTTATCAATATTTTTTTATAGGGATCAGCAGGTTTGTTTTTGGATATTAACATCCATCTAAGCCAGTACATTGTATTAAAAGAATTATATCCTGTTTTTGAAAAAAGATTTTCCTGTGAAATGTCAGAATCCTGAATCAACAAAGAAAATATCTTATCCGCGGTTTCTGTGTTTTCGGTCAAAAGCAAGGCCTCTATTCTGTAGTTCCGCTGTCTTTTTGGATCAAGACTCTGCTGCATGTGGTATTCTGCTTCATCAAAACATGCCAGGGCCTGAAAAGCTTTGTCAGGCTCGCGATAAGTCTGTTTGGTGTAAAGCTGGCCCAGGGTGCTGAAAATTTTACCAAGGGTGTCGCTTTTTTGTGCATTAAACGTTTGATGCTGGATTTTAAACGGTGTGTTCAGAAAGTTTTTTTCAGCGACTATGGCGGATTGCAACACTTTTTCCGTCTTCTCAAACGCATACCGGTCTGTCATGGCAACTGCATGGCGATTATAGTTGTCAGATACTGTTTGAAAAAATTCAATGCGCTGGTATGTTGGATTCTCAAACAGGGCAGTAAATTCCTGGAAACAACCGGCAGCTCTTTTGTTGTCTCCCTGGTGGTTGGCAATGGATAGTTTAAAGATGGAATGATTCCATTTAATCGTCTGCACCAGGTGGCCGGGGATTTTCTTAGGCCATTTTTCAATAGTCTCAATGATGGCTTGGGCATGGATAAAATCCCTGGCAAGATGGATCATTTTTGACAATGTGGTATGAAGTTGCTGGACAGCCGCCAGATTTTCCACCACATGGGAAATCGTCTTATTCAGCAATGCAGCATAGGCTTTTGACATGGCCTTGTTTTGTTTTGCCCATTCCTGTCCCTGCCGGGAAACCATGGTCACCAGAAGCTCAACCCATCTGTTGTGATTTTTATAGGTTTGAATTTCATTCCAGAATGAATCCGGGATATATATGAAGGGCTGCCAGGCGCAGGCAGTTAATTCTGCCGGCCGGTCCTGGAAATGAGGCATCTGGTAGAGAGTATTGCATATAAAATCAGCCAGAATCAGTTCCGGCATTAAACCCAGTTTGTCTCTTGATCTGCTTTGGGCATTGTTGATCAGGTCAGGGCTTTTTTTCAGTGATTTATTGTAAATGTCGCAGACACGCTGGGGATCAACTTTATAATGATATCTGGAGCCGCTCAGGATAGCCCGCAGCCTGTATTGTACCAGTTTTTTGATTTCCCAGTCAGGAACCCCTTTTCTTTCAGCCACATAAACCTGCAGCGGAAATGCCTCTGTATCGCACCGGGTGTCCAGGAGGTAAAAAACAGTGTTGACGATCAGCTCCACAAGCATATCCAGATAGGTGCTGTCC
>Ga0233437_1007830_pt1 | contig 10148 bp, 10 predicted proteins | sample SI_122_August201_FD_182714 | JGI IMG/M metagenome (GOLD analysis project Ga0233437, IMG submission 182714) | Seawater microbial communities from Saanich Inlet, British Columbia, Canada - SI_122_August2016_200_MG | ecosystem: Environmental > Aquatic > Marine > Inlet | place: Canada: British... | reverse complement strand
TTATTCTTGGGGTTTACATGCGGAGGAGCACCGGTTGGAGCTTGGTTTGCCATCACAGGGCAGTTTCACTTTATTCCGTTTATAATAGCAGCAGGCGTAATGTTTTGGGTAGCAGGGTTTGATATTATTTATGCTATGCAAGATATTGATTTTGATAAACAACAAGGCTTACATTCGATACCCGAACAGTTTGGATTAAAATGGGCGAAGGTTATTGCCGCAAGTTTTCATTTTATTTCAATTATGATTTTTGCATCATTATATTTTATTATAGACACACATTTCTTATATCTTATAGGGCTTTTAATAATAGGTGTCTTGCTTTTAATAGAGCATGTTATAATCAATCCAAGTGATGTTAAAACAATGAATAAGGCGAGTTATTATATCAATCAAGTTATTGGTGGATGCTTCTTTGTCTTTGCAATACTGGATTTTATTTTGCTAGGAGGGGTTTCATGGGAAGGTTTGTTTTAGGTATAACCGGGGCTTCTGGAGCTGTTGTTGGAGTTGAACTTTTAAAAAGACTTCTTATGCATGATAACGAAGTATATTTAGTAATATCGAAAAACGGAAAAGATGTCTTAAAATTTGAGCTAGATAAATCTTTCGATAAAATTATTTCAGAATTAAGAAATAAAAAATTATTTGTCGAAGACAATGACGATTTTTTTTCTAAAATATCCAGTGGTTCTTTTCAAGCGGATGCAATGATTATAGCACCGTGCTCTATGGGCACAGTCGGAAAGATTGCCGCAGGAACAAGTGATAATTTGATGATAAGAGCGGCAGATGTTGCGATGAAAGAAAAGAGAAAACTTGTTTTATGTGTTAGAGAAACGCCGTTTAATTCAATTCATCTTGAAAACATGTTAAGGCTTTCTAATTTTGGCGTAAGCATCATGCCTATATGTCCGCTTTTTTATAATAAGCCAAAAGATATAAATAATCTTATTTCTGACTATGTCGATAAAGTATTAAGACTAGTCGGGCAAAACTTTGATGATAAGAGTGCATGGAATGGTAAATAAAAACGAGATATATATCGAAATATCAAATTTAAACGTCAAGTATGGTGATGATGTTGCTTTAAACGACATCAATCTTGTTATACCCAAAGGTGAGGTAACTGCTATTTTAGGGCTTTCCGGGGTGGGGAAAACAACTTTGCTAAATGCAATTGCGGGAATCATAGATTATTCAGGAGAAATCTTGCTTGATGGACAAAACATAAAAGTTAAAGATCCTTTGGTAGGATATGTAGGACAAGATTTCGGAAGTTTAGAATGGAAGACAGTCAAAAAAAATATACAGCTTGGCAGAAAAATAAAAAAGCAAAAAGAAGAAAGTTCTGATTTTAAAAGAATAGTTGATGTTTTAGATATAAAAAAATATTTAAAAAGATATCCGAATAGTTTAAGCGGAGGACAGAAACAAAGAGTAAAAATTGCAGCTGTTTTTTATCTTATGCCGGATATTATGCTGTTAGATGAGCCTTTTGCCGGACTTGATGTGATTACTAGAGATGAAAGTCAAAACCTTTTGCACGAACTTAACGTAGAATATCATCCGACTGTTTTATTGGTTACGCATGATTATAATGAAGCACTTTACCTTGGTGATAGAATTGCAGTATTTTCTCAAAGTGAAATACATACTTTCGAATCTGAAAAAATAAATAAGACAAGCAAGGAAAATTTAAAAAAAGAAATACTGGATATGATGAAAGGAGAAGCGTTTTGAAATTCTTTAAGAAATACGTTTTTCCAATAATCATTATTCTTGTTATATGGCAGATTATCGCTATTGTTTTTAAGCAGAATTTTTTATCTTCTCCGATAGAGACATTCCGGTATATGATAAAAAGTTTCAATTCACAGATTTTACTGCATGCTTATTACAGTGTTATAAGGATTTTAATTGGAATTATTATTGCTGTTGTAATTGGATTCCCGTTAGGGATGATGCTTGGATACTATAAAAAATTCGATAACAGTCTTTCGCCGATTATATATTTTATATATCCGACTCCAAAAATCGCATTTTTACCTGTATTTATGCTTTTATTCGGTCTGGGAGATTGGGCAAAAATTGCGATTATTTCAACTATAGTAGTTTTTCAAATTCTTATAAATGTGCGAGATCATATAAAACTTATGGATAAAAAGGTTTACTATCACCTTATCGCCTTACAGGCAAAAGACATAGAGATATTCCGTCATGTATTAATTCCTGCTGCTTTTCCAAAACTTCTTTCAGCAGTTCGCATATCGCTAGGCACTTCATTAGCTGTTTTGTTTTTCGCAGAGAATTTCGGGACAAAATACGGATTGGGGTTTTTTATTACTGACAGCATGATGAGAATTAACTATCCGGCCATGTACAGCGGTATAATTGTTTTAAGCATAGTTGGTTTTTTGCTTTTCTTATCAATCGATTTTCTACAGTCACGCTTTGTTAAATGGGATAAAAAAGCATAATGGTTAATATGACCATCCTGTTAATTTAAAGGGTTATTGCTTGACGATATTATAATTCATTAATATACTTAATATAAATTAAAGATTAATGCTTACTTTTAAAAGTTATGGAGACTTAAATGAAAAAAAGATATATTTTTACGATAGTTTTTTTATTAATTACAGTTATTTTGATGACAGCTTGTTCTAATAACGTTGATGTCGTTGAAGTAGATATAGAGCAGGCAGCAAAGCCTACTATAACACCAATGCCGACTCAAAAGCCAAAACCAAAGCCAACACTCGAGCCGACTCCTGACCCTGGACAATATGGAGACGGCATGTTTGTAGTTGAATCCTTTGAAAATATTTTTCCCGCTAATATAAAACAAAACTTTAAATATGATAAGCAGGAATGGTTTTTAAATTATATAGTTGCTTTGAGTGATGGATTTATATATAAAGAGCCAAGTATTTATGCAAATCAAATAGAGAAAATAGATTATGGTGATAGAATGGAAACTTCTGCAATGATTGTTTCTGATACGATTGGTCATTGGTACCGTGTTCATTGGAAAGATAAAGAAGAAAACGAGTTTTTCGGATACGTACACAACAGCATAGCAGATTATCGGCAGTTTCTATTAGACAAAGCATATGAAGACACTGGTATGCTTCAAAAAAAAGTTGATGAAGAAAATAGCTTTTATGTCAGCATCAATAATCGAAATAACGCTAATGGATTTGCTCCAGAAACAAACTTAACCGACGAATACGGAAAAATAATAGATCAATATGGAGTTTTGCATGATCAATCAGCTCCGGCGTATATCGAGAACTCTAAGAGTAGTGAATTTAGATACATTTGTGATGGAACTTTAGTTGAGGTTATTAATAAAACAGATAATCTTGTCGAAATATATGTTCCGCAGTATGATGAAAACTTTTTTACACCAAGAAAGTATTTAAAATATAAGGATTCTGACCCTAAAACATCTATAGAAAAATTAACCGAGAGTATTGTTATAGACAGAACAAACCAAAACATTATGTATTTTGAAGTAAACAAAGAAACGGATGAATGGGAACTGCTTACGATGAGCTATGTATCAACAGGAACAGAATCTGTTTATGCAGACCCAACACCTATAGGATTTTTTATGGTTCAAAAAGTAAGAATCCAGTTTGAATATCCGTCGGATGAGAACGAAGGAATAGAAGCAGGATATGCACCTTATGTTATTCGCTTTTCGGGCGGTGCATATAACCATGGTGTTCCTCTAAACTATACAAAGGATAAGCTTGGGAATATAGTAAAGCCTAATACAAGAGAAAGTCATCCTAGTCTTGGAGTAAAAGCAGAATCTCATATGTGTGTTAGAAACTACACGAGTCATGCAGAATTTTTATTTAAAAGAGTAGAGGCTGGAAAAGCAGTTGTAATCGTGATAGAATAATTTATATTTAAACTTTGGAGGAGAAAATGAAAAACAATGATTTTACACCGAAAAAACTTGGGGGAATTTTAAACAGTACTTTTAAAGTATACTTTAAGAAATTTTTAAGCAACTTTGTAGTTGCACTTGTGTTCATGGTAATAGCTGCAATATTGATGACGCCGTATTTTATAAGCGTTTTTTCATTGGATGTCGGTGTTGGATATCCCTTTTATGATTACAGCCAAGGCAACATGATTGCATTTATATTGGGATTAACCTTAATGTCTTTAGCAGCGTATATTATCTTGCCATCACTTCTTACAGGTTATTTTGCTCCTAAAACAATTGATGTTCTGATGTTGAAACAAAGAGACGAAAAAGAGAGAAGAACAATTTTAGTAAAGAGTTTTGGAAGAGTTGCTCTTGCAAAGTTAAGTCAGTTAAGTTTAATTTTGATACCAATCGTTATATTCGCTGGTTTGTCTGCTTATTATTTTGCTGATATAGGATTAACAGATATGATTTATGAAATAAGCAATATTGTAATTATATTTTTAATTTATATGGCATTCATGTTTATTGTTTTTATATATGTTCTATTAACAGTATTTACAAATCAGATTGCTTTTTTTGAAGATAAGAAGGGATTTAAGGCAGTTTTTGCATCGATTAAACTTATGGCAAAAGGAAACTTTTGGGTCACTTTAGGCCATTATTTAGTTTTTGCTTTGATTCTAAGTGCTGCAATGTATTCTGTAACAATTCCATTAGTAGTAGTTATTAGCTTTGCATTGATACCTAGTTCTTTGATGATTGCCGGAGGTGGAATGACGGTATTATCAATTATCTTGATTGTTCTTGCGGCATGCTTTATGTTATGTGTTTCTGCAATCTACTATGGATTATATGAAGTGTTTATATGTCATCTATATTTTAATGCAAGGACAAGAACAGAAGATATCGCCTTTCCCGGCGATGACGGCGAAGATAAGAAAGAAGAATTAAAAAAATAAACTTTAGATTTAAAAATATATAAAAAGAACCATGATTTAATCATGGTTCTTTTTTTTATTAATAATGTTTATTTATTCTTCAACAAACGAAAGTGCAACAGCACCAGGGCCTGCATGAGTTCCTACAACAGAACCTATATCAGTCTGAATAATTTCTGTTGGCGAATAGTGTTTTTCTATCCATGCTTTAAATGTAGCCAAATTTTCAGGCGCGTTTGTATGTCCTATTATAACTCTTTTTCCGTTTAAAGTCTGTTTAGAATCATGGATTAACCTAGCAACTTCGATAAATGCTTTTTTCGATCCTCTGGCTTTAGATGCTGTGTCGACTAAGCCATCACTTATTGTTAATATTGGTTTAACCTTTAAAACTTCACCGATAGTAGCAGCAGAAGCTTTTAATCTCCCGCCTTTTTTTAGATATTTAAGGGTATCAACGATAAAGTATAATCTACAATGTCTCTTCATTGCTTCAATTTCACTAACAATTTTAGTCCTGCTTTTGCCTGCTTTAACAAGCTCAACAGCTTTTAATACAGTATGCATTGATGTTATAGAAATAGTTTCAGTATCAACTAAACTAATTTTGTCAGACTTAAGCTGGTTTTGTGCAATAAAAGCAGATTGATATGTCCCGCTTAGTTTGCTTCCGATAAAAATGCCGACAATCTCATCACCGCTGTCTAATACTTTTTTAAACACAGTAGCAAATTCATCAGGGTTTACTTGTGCTGTAGATGGTAATTCTTCTGTTTCTGAAAGTTTCTTGTAAAATTCATCTTTGGTGATATCAACACCATCAACATACTCTTTGTCTCCAAAAATAACTTTTAGAGGAACAACGATTATTTTGTGTTTTTTTACAATATCAGCTGGTAAATCACAAGTTGTGTCAGTAATAATTCTTATAGCCATAGTGATACCTCTCTTTCTGCCTTCTAATCTAAAGGCAAAGGCTTAAAAGCCCAAAAATAAATGAATAAATCCGAAAAAAGCTAATACTAGCTTAAAAATCATTTTATCAATAATAAAACTACATGTCAAACTAAACAATGGCTTTAAGTATAAAAAGAAGCCCATTAAAAGAGCTTCTTATATCATTTATATTTGATATTTAAACTACCTAGCAATCTCTTCGCTTATTGCGAAACCTTTTTCTTCTAGCATGCTATAAACAGCATCCCATGTTCTTTGTGTTGCATAATTATCGATAACGGTCATATATGTGCTGTCGACCTCATCAGTTTTTGCATCTAGCTGCTCTAATGTGACTTCTTCATCCATATAATAAATTGTATCTTCTTCAATTAGTATCTCGTTTTTTGAAACTGGAACTTTGACTTTTTCAATCAATTCAGCTGCATCATAATATGCTTCGCTTTGCAGCACTTTATCGCGCAAATCATTTAGCCCAGGGAAAATGTTTCCGAAAAGAGCTGCTAAAAATAGAATAATAACAGCTATTATCCCCATTATAAATCTTCTAATCCTTTTACCTTTTTTTCTTTTGCTTTTTGTCTCTTGACCGTCTTGATTTAAATCATTCATTGTTTTATTTAACCTCCCGCTTTATAAAAACTTCGGCGCTGTAATAGTTTTTTGCGCCATATTTTTCTTCTAAATTTTTTATCGCATCCCAGGTTAGATCCCAAGCAAAATGATACACTTCATCATTATCACTAAAAAGCGTCACAAAAGCCATTGAAGAACCTCCGGGTCTGCTGTCTATTACTTTTGAAACTTCATTTTTTATTTCATTTATTTTTTCGTTTTTAGCATCTAAACTTTGAGCATCTTCAAAGCTTATGACTACTGGTGTTGGTTTGTCGTTAATCCAAATTTGCTGAGTATCTCCTTTTATAATAACTTCAACAAAATAAAACTCGCTTGCTAGAAGCTCATACATCACCATCGAATAAGCGATGTCTGATTCTTTAGAATAATTATCTAATAGCATTGCAACACTACCGTCATCAGATTGATTTAAAGCTTGCTCAAGTTGTATCTTATTTATCTTAAAATGTTTTTCTAATCCACTTTTAATTTTAGCATTATATTCTTCTAAAGCTATAATTTTTTTATTAAGAATAAAAACTTCATCATTAAGGTCGTCTATATCTTCATTTAAACTTTCAACTTGAGAAGAATTTTCACTTAAGGCCATATCAAGCTCTTCTTCAGTTTTAAAAAGAAGTGAATTTGTTGATGCTAAAACAAACATGAATCCAAAAACCAGAAGTAAAATCACATCAAGCATTGGTGTTAAATCAATAATAGACCGTCTCTTCATTTACTCTTACCGCTTTGTGTTTTAGAAGTTTCGCTGGATTGGTTTAAAACACTTTTGATAAGCATAGCCAGATTATCTTTGTTAGTTTCAACTTTTGCAACAATGCTGCCTTCTAATATCTTGCAGATTGTCGCTCCTACAAGCCCCCAAAAAGTTGAGGTTAAGGCTGTCATGAAATTAGTGCTTACGGTTTCTATTGTAAAAGTATCTATATTCATCAGTGCAATAACAGTACCCAAAATACCTAATAAAGGCAGGATATTTGTTATTGAGACATAAGTATGGTAGAGCCTGTCTTCAGATTCTCTCATATGTCTAAGTTGATGTAAATTTACTTTTTGAGGCTGGGTAGATGCTAAATCCTTTAACGCATGTTCTACAGGTAAATAAACAACTTTTTTTAAACGCTTATCTAAATTTGTTGAAATTGTTCTTAATCTTAAAGATATAAATAAGATATTAAAAACTATTAATGCCACAATAATGAGATCATATCCTATAATTCCACTGCTAAGAGCCTTTAATATTGTCATTTTGATTGTCCCTTCAATTATGCTTATAATAAATATATTATATCAGAAAAATAGCTAAAATAAAACATAAGCCATTTATAAATAATTATAGTGTGATTCATATAAAATCAAAAATGACTAATGTGTTAATACTATGCATGTGTGGCTTGTATTATTTTTTAAATGAATATATAATCAATCGAACATAAAATTTAGTATATTTATATAATTGAGAAATGGATAGATGAGTAAAAATTATAAACAGAATAGACCGAAATATTATAGTGGAGTAAAAACGAGAAAAAAGCGAAGATATTTTTTGCTTTTATTTCTTATACCTGTTTTAGTAATAGGCACATTATTAATAATAAGATCTTCAAAAAGATATGAAATAATTCAAAAAAGCCCTTCAGAGAATGCTGTTTTAGAAATCCCTCCGACTCCGGCTGTGCTTTCTGACGCTGAAGGTTATTCAGAGGAAGCTTTTGTAACAAGACCGACTGCATTTGCCTATTCTGATCCGAAAATTCTTGGTTTCAAAACATTTATTATGAATGCAGGTGAAGAGGTTACATCTTTTGATAGAGAAAGCCTTGTTCGCTTCAAAGATAAAAATGATTATACTTCTTTAACTGGAATAACAACTTTTAAAGGGAATCATTATAGAAGTACAGCAGCATCTGGTAGTGCTAAAGTAGAATCTGGTCATATGCAAATTGCATGGACAAAAAAACTTCCCGAGTTTCCTTTATCTGGTCCGACAGATGGAACAGCCCAGCCGTTAATAGTAAGATGGCCGGCAGACATCATGGACACAATGACTTTTAAAACGGCTAAAAAAGGAAAAGTGCAATTAACCGAGGTAATATTTGCTGACAAAAGCGGATTTGTTTATTATATTGACTTAGATGACGGTGAAATTTCTAGGACACCTATGCCGACAATTTCTTTTACTGAAGGAACGCCGACACTAGACCCAAGAGGATATCCTTTGTTATATATAGGACAAAGCATACAGCAGAACGGTAATGTTTATAAATCAAGATATAACTTTCTTTATGTGTTTAATCTTATAACTCAAAAGGAAATATTTCGTTTTGGATCAAGCAGTGTTGAGCCTTTTTCAGACAGCAAGTGGCAAGGATATGGAGCAAGCCCGTTAATTTACGATGATACTCTAATGATACCTGGTGAAAATGGAATCTTGTATACATACAAAATTGATGCTGAGTTTGATATAGAAAAAAAAGAGGTTTCGGTTAACAAAAACCCTGAGCTTGTAAAATATAAATATGAAAACAGGATTACAGAATACCAAGAGGATTTTCAGAAAGAAAGTGAAAAGAAAGAAGCGAGAGTTATCCAAAATGGAACGACAGGCAGTTTAGTCGGGTTTAAAAACTATGTATTCTTTTCTGATAAAAGCGGATTTGTGCAATGTATTGATATTAATAAAATGCAACTTATATATGCTGTCGATATAAAAGGGAATGGAGAATTTACACTTTCTATAGAAGAAGATAAAATTGACGATAATAGATTATATCTATATTCAGGAACAAGACTGGATTTTTTAGAACAAAGAGACCAGGGCGAGGCTATAGTTGAACATCAAGATGATGCTAAAGATGCTTATTTTAGAAAAATCGATGGATTAACCGGACAGATATTATGGGAAAATGTTTATAAATGCAAACAAGATGAAAACTTCCGTGGAGGGATTTCCAGTGCGTGTATTGTTGGTAAAAACGATCTTTCGGATTATGTTATTTACAGTGTTGTAATGGCGGATGAATCCCATGCAACAAAAGTAATTTGTGCAAACAAGCAAAACGGTGAAACTGTATGGACGAAAGAAATATTAGCACAATCAAAAACAACTCCAGTTGCAATATATGATAAAGAAGGAAAAGGGTATATACTGTTTTGTGATGCCAACGGACACGTAAGCCTGATTGATGGCGCTACAGGCGAAGTAATAAATAGAATTGTATTAGAAGCAGGTGTGGATGGAAGTCCTGTGGTTTATGGAGATAATTTAGTAGTCCATCTTCAAAACAACAGCCTGGTTTGTATAAAAATTAACTAATATAGAGGAATGGTAATTATGGATAGAAATGAAAGCAATGAAACAATAGAACAAGATATTGTTTTTGGCAGGAACAGCGTAAAAGAAGCAATAAAAGCAAATAAACCAATTAATAAGATTTTTGTTTCAAAAGGAGCTAAAGACGGAAGCATAAAAGAGATTTTGAGGCTTGCTAAGGACACAAGACAAATAATTATAGAGGTTTCAAAATCCAAGCTTGATGAAATGTGTATGCCTTATGGATATAAAGGCGAAACTGGAAATCATCAAGGAATTGTAGCAACGATGGCACCGCATGAATATGCACAGATCAGCGACATGATAGATTTAGCAAAAAAAAGAGAAG
>Ga0233437_1007824_pt1 | contig 10157 bp, 13 predicted proteins | sample SI_122_August201_FD_182714 | JGI IMG/M metagenome (GOLD analysis project Ga0233437, IMG submission 182714) | Seawater microbial communities from Saanich Inlet, British Columbia, Canada - SI_122_August2016_200_MG | ecosystem: Environmental > Aquatic > Marine > Inlet | place: Canada: British... | reverse complement strand
GGAGGGGGTGGTCATAAAAACGCATGTGGATTTCAGAGCGATATTAAATTAGTTTAAAAAATAGAAAAGGGAGATATTTAAAATGTTAGAAGAAAAAATTGAATTGTTAATTACTGCTGTTGAGAAACTTACTGAGGTTATGGCGAATGCACCAGCTGCTCCAGCTAAAGCAAAACGCAAAACTGCTGCAGAGAAAAAAGCTGAAAAAGAAGCCGCTGAAGCCGCTACTGCAGAAGAAGCCGAAACCCCCGCTGCTGAAGAAGACGATGATGATTTATTTGGTGACGATGAGAAGCCTGTTACAGAAGAAGATCTTCGTAAAGCGGCTAAGGTGCTTGTCGTTGAACTGTCTAACGGCGATCAAACTGAAGCTAAAAAGCTTATCGCTAAACATGGTGGCAAAAAAGGTGAAGAGATTCGCATCAACCATGTTGACCCAGAGAAGTTTAAAGACTTACTTGCTGATTTCAATGCTGCAATAGCGGCCAAAAAATAATGGCCCCGATGATACACAGTAAGCTCGGCGCTTCCAGCTGTAAGCGATGGTGGAACTGCCCCGGCAGTATAGCGCTTATCGATAAGATGCCTGATGAAAATCGATCATCTAAATACTCAGCCGAAGGCACTGTTGCTCACGATCTAGCCGAACAAGCTTTTAAGAACCAATGGTCTAAAAAGCAGATTAGAGAACAAGCAGGTAAAACAGTAACTCAGGATGGCTTCAAAATTAAGATCGATAAAGAGATGACAGAGCATGTAATCTTTTACGTCTTTACGATTTGGACTGAATTGAGGATGCAGTTTGATAGTGTCGGCGGCGTTGATAATAGTCAATATTTAAGTATTGAAAAAAAGTTTCACCTAAAAGCTATCGATGAGCGGGCTTTTGGAACTAACGACGCCAGTATTGCCATCCCCTATGAGAAGTTGACTGTGTTTGATCTCAAGTACGGAAAAGGCGTTAAGGTTGTCGCTGAAGACAATTTTCAAATGCTCTACTATGCACTGGGTGCGTATTTGGAAGACGAATTTAGTGAGATTGAACTTGTCATCATTCAGCCTAGAATTGGTGATGAGCCTGAGGACAAGATTAGTCGTTGGAGCGTTACGCCAGAATTCATGGATACATTTGCTAAAGATTTGAAGGCAGCAATTAAAAGGACAGAAGACCCAAAAGCCAAAACTGAAGTTGGCGATTGGTGTAAATTCTGTGCAGCAACAGCGATTTGCCCTTCACAGAGACAGATGATTCAAGAAGTAGCCCTGATAGACTTTGACGACTTAGACGCAGAACTTCCTAAAAAGGAAGAGATGACACCCCAACAAATCGCTAACGTTTTAACACGAGCGTCTCTAATCGAGAATTGGGTTAAGTCTGTTCGAGCTATGGCGCAGCAAGAGGCCCAAATCGGTGTGGTATTGCCAGAGTATAAGCTTGTTGAGAGTTATGGGAATAGGTCTTGGATTGATGAAGATAAAGTCAAAAAAGCCTTTAAAGCTAAAGGCGATAAAATTTTCGGAGAACCAAAACTTAAATCACCGGCACAGCTTGAGAAAGTAGTTGGCAAAGGTAAGATTGATAACTATGTTCAGCGTGTCTACAAAGGCACCATTCTTGTTCCAGAATCAGATAAGAGAAAAGCAGCAAAGCCCGCGGTAGAGGCTGACTTTGATGTATTGATTTAACGAAACACAAAAAAAGAAAAAAGAAAAGAGAGAAACAAAATGGCTAAAAGTAAAAATGCAAGATCAGAAAAAATGAAGACTCCTCAATTTAGAGTGAGCTTCCCACATGTATTTACCCCTGCGAAATCTATCGATGGCGGCAAAGAGAAATACTCCATCGTTATGCTTTTTGATAAGAAATCAGACTTGAAAGAGATGAAAAAAGAAGTATCTGCGATTATTAAAGAGCAGTGGGGCGAAATGCCTAAGAATTTTCAGTCTCCTTTTAAGTCGGGTAACGAGAAATATGAAAACAACCCTGAGCTATATGCGCCCTACAAAGACCACACTGTAATAACCGCATCAAGTATGTCTCAGCCCGGTATCGTGGATCGACGACGACAGGCCATTATCGATCCTTCTGAGTTTTACGCTGGATGCTATGCTCATGCTACAGTTAACGCTTTTACCTGGGAGTACATGGGCAAAAAAGGCGTAAGCTTTGGGCTACAAAATGTCCAAATGCTCAACGACGGCGAGGCTTTTTCTGGCAAAGCTAAAGCAGAAGACGATTTCGACGCTATCGATGACGTTGAAGACGAAGAGGATACTTCATCTGAAGTGGGAGCTGACGACTTCGATCTGTAAAATTGTAAAATATGTAGCGGGCGTCAAAGCCCGCTACATCTAGGAGACCCCCATGACAACACACTTAGACTTTGAAACCCGATCATTTGTTAAGATCCAAGAAACAGGAGCGTGGAGATACGCAGAAGATCCAAGCACAGAGATTTTATGTATTGCTTTTGCGGTTGACGATGGGCCTGTAAAGTTAATCCCTTGGTTTGATTTAGATGAAGAAGAGAAAGACCCGACAAGCATGTTTGCTACGGCTGAGGTTATAGAGCTGGCTAAACTCGCTGAAGACGAAGATATGATCTTCACTGCTCACAATGCTTTTTTTGAGCAGAGTATTTGGAGGAATATTCTTGTTAAACTGTTCGGGTGGGCTAAAATTAAAATTAGACGTTGGAGATGTAGCGCTGCAAAAGCGGCAGCGTGTGCTCTACCTAGAGCGTTAGGCAAAGCCGCAGAGGCTCTTAAGCTTGAACAAAGCAAAGATCAAAAAGGTTATCGGGTAATGATGAAATTAGCGAGGCCCAGGATTCCCTCTAAAAAGAATCCGAACAGGTGGCACGAAGATCCTGAAGATTTTCAAATGTTATATGCTTATTGCATAGTAGACGTCAAAGTCGAAAGACTCGTTGATAAACGCCTTCCAAACTTAACCCCATTTGAGCAAGAGGTCTGGTTTCAAGACCAACTGATAAATATGAGAGGTGTTCAACTAGATATGGAGCTTATAGACGCAGCCATTGACGTTTTTGGGAAGTACGAGAGTGACACTATCAAAAAGATCGAAAAAGCGACTAAGGGCTTCCTAGACGGCGTTTCTCGACGGAATAGGATACTTGAGTGGCTATCCGCTCAGGGGATAGAGCTACCCAACCTCCAAAAGGCGACAGTGACAGATACTTTGAAGCGAGATGACTTATCCGACGACGTTCGACTTTTGTTAGAAGCAAGACGGCAACTCGGCAAAACTTCGATCAAAAAATTCGTCTCTATGAAGAACTCAATGGATAAATGGGGACGACTTAGGGATTTGTATATGTACCATGCTGCTTCGACAGGAAGATGGGGCGGGAAATTGGTACAGACTCAAAACCTCCCAAGGGGCTCATTTAAGGATCTCGATACTTGTGTGAGTTTTATAAAGACCAGAGATTATGAGTGCTTAGACTTATTCTATTCAGATGTCACAGGAGCATTAAGTACGTGTATCCGCGGGGCCTTCGTCTCAAAGCCTGGGCATGATCTAATCGTTGCTGACTATGCGTCAATTGAGGTTAGGGTTTTATTTTGGTTAGCTGGAGAACATAAGGGGATTCGAAAACTTGAAAAGGGAATCGACCTCTACGTGGATATGGCTCAGATCATTTTTGATAACCCAAATTTGACAGAGGATGACGATGCAGAAAGAGCATTGGGTAAGGCTGCGATCTTGGGTCTTGGCTATGGCATGGGTGCTAAGAAATTTAAAATGACATGCGACAGTTATGGTATGGACGTCTCAGAAGAACTAGCTGAGAAAGCAGTAAAAGCTTATCGGTCTACCTATCAATCCGTTGTTAAATTTTGGTATGCTCAAGAAGGGGCAGCTGTAAAAGCTTTGAGGACTGGTAACCCTGTAAATTGTGGCGCAATCAAATGGGGTGTCAAAGGCGGCTTCCTTATTTGTATTTTGCCTTCTGGCCGACCCATCGTTTACTTCAGACCAAAACTTGAAGTCATCACAACGTCATGGGGTCAAGACAAAGAGCAGATAACATTTATGGGCGTAAACTCGGTAACTAAGCAAGTGGAGCGTCAGCATACTTATGGAGCTAAACTGGTTGAGAATGAATCCCAGGCTGCAGCTAGAGATCTAGAGGCTTATGCTATGATTAACTGTGAGAAGAAAGGCTACCCAATAGCTATGCACGTTCACGATGAACTGGCGGCTGAAGTTCCCGAAGGATTTGGAAGCGTTAAAGAATTTGAAAACATAATGGCAGACACACCTGATTGGGCGAAGGGCTGTCCTGTCGTCGCAAAAGGTTGGAGAGGAAAGAGGTATAGAAAATGATATCAGATGACATAAGCGAATACGCTAGAAAAATGAGAGAAGTAACGAAGACATGCGAGCTGCCATCCTACGTCCCGCCTGAAGATGAAGTGGCTGAGGATTCAGTTGAACACCCGTCGCACTACACAACAGGTAAGATTGAATGCTGGGACTACATCATCGATCAAGAGCTTAATTATTGTAGAGGGAATGCAATTAAATACATTTCTCGTGCTGGAAAGAAATACCCAGAAAAAGAAGTTGAAGATTTAAAGAAGGCAATTGCTTATCTAAATAGGGAGATCGAAACAGTAGAGGATAACAATGCGCAACGGGTCAATTAAGCTAGAAGGCCCAGAGCATCTCCACCCTAAACAGGCAGCCGAGAGTATCGATGACACAATGAGCAGTGAGTACACAGCTTTTGATGACGATGAGATGGAAGAATTGATATGCGCTACGGTTCGAAAAAAGAAAAAATGACTAAGTACATATTAGGAATAGACCCAGGAAAATCAGGCGGCTACGCCTTTATCTCTCTATCGGGGGATATGGAAAAAGAACATGTCTTTGCTCTTGAGCATGGCACAGAGAAAGACGCTATCGAAGTCTTAAGAGAGTTTCAACCCCACATTAAAAAAGCTTATCTTGAGCATGTGTGGGGTAGAGCTACAGATGGCCCAGGACGATCATTTAAGTTTGGGGCTAATTTTGGTGGGTGGAGATGGGCGTTAATGACACTAGACATCCCCTTCGACCTCGTAGTGCCGACTAAATGGCAACGGTCATTAAAGTGTCTGACTAAGGGGGATAAAAACGTCTCTAAGGGGAAGGCGCAACAGCTCTACCCGCTTATTAAAGTGACACACGCTAAAGCCGATGCCATGCTGATCGCCACCTATGGGTTGTCAGCCGAAAAAGGGAAAAACTATGCGGTCGAAGAGTTTGATGATATTTTTATGTAGCCTGCTCATAACTCTTCGACCGCGTTACGTTATTTAGATTTAAACTTCAGTTTAGCTTCTGACAACTTAGCAATCAGAATATCAATACCTTCAGTTACTTCTTCATCCAAAGCGTTTGCTAACTCAGGACTTTTCTTCCTAGCGTCCTCAATAGTCTGATCCAGCTTATTAACCGCTGGGTTTAGGTTCTTAAGGAGTACCGGGAGCAGCTTAACAGGATTAACCTTACGGATAACCTCAGCTAAAATCTTATACCCTGCGCCTAAAGCAACAGGGACAATGGCTCCTAGAATAATTGGTAGTAAATCGAATCCGAATATTTGCATGGTGAGTGCCTTTCTTTTTTAGTTATTTAAAACGTAAACTTAGCAAAAATACTATCATAATAATTAGATACACCATTTGATAAAATAAAAAAATGCTTATACCCAACGGCTTTGTTGTCATCGATCTGAAACAGGATCTTAAAGTCGTTTGTCCACTCCCCAACTTCAGGAAGGTAGAAAGTAACCATCTTTAGCGTATGCTTCTGCGAAACAAGTTTAAGTTTGCTTCTAAGTGAGGTGATGTATTGTGTACCACGAATCATCCCCGCAATGCTTACTTTTTCAGAAGCCCCATCTTCGTCGTAGACGTACATGCCATAGCCGATACCTAAGTCCAGACTTTCTGTGTTTACAATGTTGTCATTCTTGTAGGTAGCAAAGGTAAACCAATCCGCGCCATCTGCTAATTCAAACTCAGCATTGTAATTTACATAGTAAGAATTCCCTAAAGACTCTTCTCTGGATTTAGCGACAAGGCTTTGGTTCTTATAGTTAACCGAGTACCCAATCTCGCTGATGTACCCGCCCAGCTTGCTTGAACTCCTTGAAATGTCAATATTCTGTGCGAAAGCAAAACTTAAAACAACTAATAATACTAAAAACTTTTTCATACTTTTCTCTCTTTCTATTTTGTTTTTACAAGTTCGAAATGTGGGAGATCGTCAAACGTTTGATCTTTCACTTCAAAGTCTCCATCCCAATCAGCTCCGCATCTTATCTTAATACCCATGCTGTTGGCAACACCCCTCACGTACCCCACGAACATGTAGAGCCTGTTTATGCCCTTCCAATCAATCGGATATGGGATACAATCTACTGCCTCACTAGGGCGCTTATTATGTTTACCGTTTGGGTACTGAACCTTTGACTTCCCATCCTCAAATGCTTTCGTTTGCTCCTCTCTCCCACGTTCCCCGCATATGATCTTACAGTCGACATGTTTAATGACTTCGTTAAAAAGTCTTTGAAGATCGTAATGGCACGTCGCCAACTTCTCCTTAGATGATTCGCTAAAATGTGGCATTACCTGAGGGCAGCGTGTATGATAATCGCCCCTGCATTCAGCCCCAACACAGACCCAACTACTTTCCAGATAAGAGCATCTACTTTTTTCTCCAATTTAGGCAGTAGCTTATAGATATTCGTTACATGAGTTTCCGTCTTCACAACCTTGTCTCTAAACGGGGTGCTCTCATTTATGTGGGTATCAAACTGGTTCCGTATCGGGCAATAGGCTATACAGCTGTGTTCATCTGTCATGTCAATATTTCCTTCCGAGCTTACCTCTAAACTCTTCATTTTTTTTATTTATAAAATCTTGTCTGGCCAAATCCTCATGGGCTTCTTTTAACTTTTTAAAGTCGTCGTCTAGTTCTTGCACATCTGCCTTAACATGTTCTAGCTCTAGCGATAGAACTTTATATTGCCCGCTCCCCAAATACTGCTGAAGCAGAGCAAAACCCAAAAGCGTAACCGCTACTGTTATGATTGTCTCGATAGCGAACTTGCCATAGTTTTTTTCTGCCATACATGTTTATTTCTTAATCTCCGACACTACTACCTTCCGCTCTCTCGTAGCTGAAACTGTTGCTCCTCTGACGTGATAGGTCGTCTTGTTGCTTCTAGCGCAGCCAACCCTGTGGCTCGTGTGGCGAGTTGTGGAAACGCTCGAATTAAGTCTGCAGCTGTTCTAGGTGCAGCTGCAGCAACTCTGCCCGCTGGCCCCGCGAGCTTTCTTGCTGCAAAAGACTGAAGCCGTGGGGATGTAGCAAGTACTAAAGGTGCTAACGCAGGAGACACGTCTCGGCCAAATACAACAGCCCCCAACACTCCCGCTTCAATTAATTTCCCAGTTAAGCCACTAGATGTCAGAGGCCCAAATTGCTTTACAGCTAATTCATCTAGGACATTCTCTAAAAATTTATCTTTAGGGTTTAGGAAGTTATCTAGCTCTTGAATCCCCTCACGTAGATCTGTCTTACCTTTGTTTCCTAAGTTAAGCAATGTGGATTCTACTCTAGAAGGCCGAAACTTTCCCTCTAGCAAAAACTCGTCCTTTATATCAAATATCTTAGCAAACCTACTATTCACATTTTTATAAGCCTCTGGCATTTGATCCACGATAACTTTACGTGTATCCCCGTATGTGCTGGAAGCCCCTGCAACTTTTCCAAAATCAGAACCAAATCGGATACTGTCTAATCTTTTTCTGAGTTGGTGCCCTTGCTTCGCTGAAATGTCATCCTTAAACTCACCCATAACACTTGTTAAATTATCAACAGCATTGAGAAAGTTTTTCTTAACTGTTTCGTCGGTTAAATTCTCACCAGCTACAATTGAAACGTCTTGAACTTTTTCAAGATTAATTATATCGCCCGCTTCGTCAAAAATAGGAACTTTAGGGGCTTTTGTTTTAGTAGTCTTTTTAACCTCGATAAGCCCTTTCTGCTGTAGATCGTTGAGGAAGTTCTGTTTCATACCAGCAACGTTAACCCGCTGAGTCGTGTCATCTAGAAAAGGTGTAACTGTATCGTCGAACTCTTGCTGCACCTGGCCAAAGGCCTTACTGATTGACTTCTGCGCTTTTGCACGATTAACCCCTGAAAGTTCTTTGGGGTTTAGATATTCTTTTCTCCAAGCCTTATTCCCCCGTTCGATCAAACGTTTAGCCGAAGTCTTGTCCCCACCAGAGAAAAAGCTCATCGCACTAGCCAGCCCTTCCTTAATGGATTCTGAGCCTGACCTGCCTACTTTCTGTGTAAAATTTCTAAGCTTGTTAAAAGCGGCTGTTGATTTCATAAAAGGGAGATTGATCTTAATCATGTCGTCTAGTAGCCCAGAAACTCCAGGGATAGTTCCCCCGACAATTTCCCCACCAAATCTAACCGTATTCTCAACTATGCCTAACGGGTCGCCTGCCTTATCGAGAATTTCTAATTGGAAATCCGAGAAGGGTTGAGGCTTACCTGTTCCTGCTTCTGTTAACTCTTGAATCCCCACCTGCTGCCCTGCGGCGGCCTGACGGATTAACCGCTTACCTTTCCCTATCGTCTGCTCCAAGAAAGTCGGAGCGGTAGAGATTGTACCTGATTTGAAAACGTCATCTTGAGTAGAGGAGTCAACTGCCTGTTTTAATAGCGCATCAAAATCAACTTCTGCCTCAGGGGGCACAGCTTGAGGCTGTTGCCCTAACGCCTGAACATCCTGACTTGGGGCTACTGGTGCGGCTGGGGCTGCTGGCGTTGTCTGGGAAAAAGCTTGCTGCAATACTGCATCAAAATTAACAGCTTCCCCCTCGGGGGCGGCTTGTGGCGCAGGTGTCCCGGCGGCACTAAACGCCTGTTGCAATATCTCATCAAAATTAATTTCGGAAATATCTGCAGCCATTATTTGCCCACCCGTCTGTTAAATTTTTCTAACTGTTCTGGTGTCATTTTATGCCCTAGAGCAGCTTCAATTTGCGCTCTGGCTTCTTCTCTTTTATCAAATGTCTTCTCTCCAAACTCCACAGCTGACTCTAAACTTCCCGGCTTAAGTCCCAACTCCCGACGTGTCTCCACTATGTCTTTTGCAATCTGTTCTGCATTCTCAGGAGCCAAAGTTAATTGAACTGATAAGTTTGCAATTAAGCGCATTTTCTGAAGTTTGATCCTAGCATTGCGTTCATCCTGAAAGAATTTTGGAACGAAGATTTTACCAAAAGCTTTTCGTTCTTCGTTTGTAACCTGTTTACCTGACTGAGCAAAGATGGTGAGGAGCAATGCTTCTTGAACGTCGTTCTCAAACGTACCCGCTTTCCCTACCCCTGCGGCTCTACCTAAGAAATTCTTAAAAATATTAGGATCTCTTTCGAGGGCGTCTATCGCAGAGCTGGCCGCCGCAACCGCTGTTAGTGCTTGGCCGAATTGTGGCTTACCTACGTTCTGCTCAATTCTCTTCTGTCGCTCAAGTGGCAATAGCGCCGCTTGTCTGGCAACCGCTGTCGCTGCCGCTTTAATAGCTGCTTGTCTTGGGGTCTCCTTAAGACGGGTAAGTCCAGCCAGAGGTGTTTCCCCAGTTGGCGCTTCACCTTCAATGGCTACGACTTTACCTCTCTTATTAAAAGCAACGCCTACAGGTTTACCTGTTTGTAAATCCGTAAGGATTTCAGTTTTAACAATACCATCATCGACGGGGATCTCTAACCCATCTAATTTTATTATTTGATCCGCTAAATCTGGGTTAGATTGAACGAAGAAATTAGCAACGGTCTGGGCCTCCGATAAACGCCCAGCAGATAAATTGCTTCCAATAATCTTATTTAACTGATCAAACTCATTAACTTTTTGCTGTTGCTGCTTTAGCTGCAGATCTTTTGCAGCGTCTACCGCCCCTGCCCCCGCCAAATTTTGAGGAGTAAGAGCCGCACCTGTCTGCAATAGCTCTCTTAACTGTTGCTGTTGCGCCTGTCGTGCCTGCTGGGTTTGAATCTGGCGTAGCGCTCCAATAGCTTGAACGCCTCGTGTTAAGCCGCCTATGACGTCAGGGGCTTCA
>Ga0233437_1007823_pt1 | contig 10158 bp, 10 predicted proteins | sample SI_122_August201_FD_182714 | JGI IMG/M metagenome (GOLD analysis project Ga0233437, IMG submission 182714) | Seawater microbial communities from Saanich Inlet, British Columbia, Canada - SI_122_August2016_200_MG | ecosystem: Environmental > Aquatic > Marine > Inlet | place: Canada: British... | reverse complement strand
GGCGCAAAACTCATCGTCATCGAGCCGCGCAGAATCGAGCTTGCACAAACGGCGGATGTGTTTTTGCAGATTAACCCGGGGACAAACGTCGCCGTGTACAACGCGATGATGCACGTCATTATCGAAGAAGGACTCCAAGACAAAAACTATATCGCGCAGAAAACCGAGAACTATGACGCGCTTAAAGCGCTGGTTGCGCAGTGCCCGCCCGAAATCGCTGCAAAAATCTGCGACGTACACGCGGACGATATACGAGCTGCTGCGCGGCTGTACGCAAGCGCAGACAAAGCGGGCATATTCTACAGCATGGGCGTCACCCAGCACACGAGCGGCACGGACGGCGTCAAGAGCGTCAGCAACTTAGCGCTGCTGTGCGGTAACGTTGGTATCGAGTCAGGCGGCGTCAACCCACTGCGCGGACAAAACAACGTGCAGGGCGCTTGCGACATCGGCGCGCTTCCAAACGTGTTCACAGGCTATCAAAAAGTTACCGACGAGCAGGCAAGGGCTAAATTTAGCAAGGCGTGGGGAGCCAAGCTGTCCGACAAAAACGGACTTACGCTAACCGAAATTATCCGAAAGAGCGGCGAAGGCGACATCAAATTCCTGTACATCATGGGCGAAAATCCGATGGTTTCCGACCCCGATTTAAACCACGTAGAGCAAGCTCTAAATGACAGCGAATTCATTGTTGTGCAGGACATCTTTATGACGGAAACAACGGCGTTTGCCGATGTGATTCTTCCCGCCACTTCGTTTGCAGAAAAGGACGGAACATTCACTAACACAGAGCGCAGGGTACAGCGCGTGCGCAAAGCGATAGAACCGATAGGACAAAGTAAAGCTGATTGGCAGATTATCATGGCGTTGATGAGCAAAATGGGTCTTGCGCAAACCTACAATCACCCAAATGAAATCATGGACGAAATTTGCCAGCTTACACCGCTTTACGGCGGCATCAGCTTCGAGCGAATCGAGGACGAAGGTCTGCAGTGGCCGTGTCCCGATGCGTCGCACCCCGGCACGAAATATCTGCACAAAGACAAAATCGCACGCGGCAAAGGGCTTTTCGCACCCGCGCCGTACGTGCCCAGCGACGAACTTCCGGACAGCGAGTACCCGTTCTATTTCTCCACAGGTCGTATACTGTATCACTATCACACCGCTACCATGACTAAACGGGTGGAGGGAATCAGAAAGATGTTTCCCAAATCGTTTGTGCAGATTCATCCGAAGGACGCAGACAAACTCAGCATAAGAAACGGTGACAAACTAATCGTTGCGTCTCGGCGCGGAGAGGTGACGACCACCGCTAAAGTCACCGACATGGTCAAGCAAGGGCTGCTGTTTATGCCGTTCCACTTTGCTGACGGACCTGCAAACATGCTAACGAACCCCGCACTCGACCCGGTTGCAAAGATACCCGAGCTGAAAGTTTGCGCTGCAAAAATCAAAAAAGTATCGCAGACTTGAAGGAGAGTCCCATGGACGTGACCAAACAGTTTGATATAATTAATTATTCGGGCGGCGAACTTGAGTCGGTCGCCGACAGCGTGGTGGTCGAATACTCTTTAACGGTTTTTTTGAACGGAGATGAACTCGTCACAATGCTGTGCACACCAAAATCGCTGCAAAGCCTTGTGGTTGGCTTTCTTTACTCAGAAGGAATAATCGAATCGTTTTCGCAGATTTCGGACATTTTTATATGCCACAAGGACGGCATTGCGCTCGTCACGCTGACAAAAAAGCGCATGAAAGCAATTGGGGATATCGACTTTAGAAAAACGATCACCAGCGGCTGCGCAAGCGGCAAGTCTGTCGAGAATGTATCAGCGGCGGACTATAAGAAAATCGAGACAACCATCAAGATAGACCAGCTCAAAGTTTTAGAGCTCATCAAACAGTTCAATAAAAAATCGGAAATATTCCTCAAAACGGGGGGTGTGCACAGTTGCGCATTGTGCTCGCAGGACGAGATTATTCTATTCGAAGAAGATATCGGGCGCCATAACGCGCTGGAAAAAATCCTCGGACAAGCATTGCAGGACAACATTGACCTAAGCGACAAGATGATACTCACATCCGGGCGGATATCCAGCGAGATAATCAAAAAAGCGGCAAAGCGGCGCATTCCTGTCGTGGTGTCAAGATCAGCGCCGACGGATGCAGCTATCGACCTGGCTAAATCGCTCGGCATCACGTTGATAGGGTTCGCCAGAGGAGCGCGGATGAACATATACACGCAATATCCATAAAAGCGTTTACCGCATTTGCTACGCAGGGAAAGTCAACTTAATTTTACAATTTATCATACTTTTGTGCTATATACCCGGCGGTAATAAAATATACAATAATATCATATGAAAACAAAACGAACACAAAACGTGAAAGGGAACTGTACTTATGAAAATTAGCATTGAGAAAAACGTTGTAAATCTTGTGCCTGAAAGCACACACGAAAAGGCAGAGCTTGAAGCGCTGTGGAGACTAATGATCGACTGCAACGACCAAAGCAGAAAAATGGTGCCGATTGGCGAATTTGTCCCGGCAAAGAATAACTCCGGCGCATCATTTCATATTGAAGGTCTGCCGCAGACAAAGCAGGAGTATACCGCAATTGCTGTAGATGAAGACAGCAGATGCTACTGTGCAACCTGCAACAACTTTGTGGATGTTAAAAAGGGATCGCCCATACCGCTGTGCTGCGGCAAATTGATGGAAGTCATAGACTAATCTATCTGGTAAGCAAAGCGGATTCATGACGAAACCGATAGAGCGTTTACGTTTAGTTAAAGTATCGGGCTTTTTGATTCATTAGCAACCAAATACATGTTGCTGTTCATATAGGATAGCAGCATGTTTTTTTTGTTGGTTGCAACTGCTGTCGCAATAGCTGAGGGAGCCTACTCAGTACCAACCAGCACATCCCCGTCCTGTGTTTTGACGGGATAAGCGATTGCGTCACCCACCTTAAATTTGATGAAAGCCAGTTTGCCTCCGTGCACAGCTTTGCCCGTTCTCACATCGAACGCAGACCCGTGACGCGGACATACGATGTTGCCGCCATTTAGATTACCGTCCGAGAGTGAACCACCCATGTGAGGACACTTGTTATCAAGGGCATAATATGCACCGTCCAGCTTTGCCAGCATCAGCGTTTTGCCGTTTACAACGACCTTCATTTTGCCGCCGTCACTCAACTCTGACGCACTGTCAATTTTCACATATTCCATCATAATGCACCTCTTCCTTATTAATGGTTCTATCATAACACTAATACCAATATGACACAAAACGCGAGTGCCAATATATATCTGTAATGCCAATATCAAAGCAAGTTTATGATTTTTTTGTGGTCCTTATGACTTTTATGTTGACAATTTGGCGTGTGTACATTATCATGATAAATGAGCTCAAACACAACAGCATTTACACTTTGTCTGTTTTGAGTTTAGGCATAAATGTGAAATATTTCACATGAACCGTACGACAAAAAGACCTTTTTTTACAGCACGTGATGAAACCACCGACACCAAGGAATTTTACTTTAGAGATTTAAAAAAACATAGTGATTTAATGAACTGACACATACACAATATAGCGAGGTAGAATATGGAACAGTATCTTATTCTTTTCAAAAACGATTTCGACGACTTTGTTGAAAGGCTGGCTAAGATCCAAAAACTTGTTGCGCCTGTTAAGCGCGGCAGCAAGAGCTTTGCGTTCGATGAGGTGACCGCTGCGGAGGACGTGTCGCTGAACTACATACCGACAATACTCCCGCCCAAAAAGTATTTTATGCCGCAAAACGAAACCATCGTAGAATACGAGAAAAAGCAGAACAAGTGGGAAGCCATACTTTATTCTGAGGCAATCACGCTCTTTGGCGTGCACACGTGCGATCTTGCAGGCATTCAATGCCTCAACCTCGTGTTTTCTGACCGACCAAACGACGTCCACTACATTATCAGAAAGAAGAGAATACTTATCATCGGGCTCGAGTGCAACGATTACTGCGACGAATACGCCACCTGCGGATTGATGGACAACCACAACGCAAACGGCGGCTACGACCTGCTTATGACAGAGCTAGAGGACCGATTCGTCATTCATGTAAACACTGTAGACGGCGAAGAGCTGATGGGCAAACTCGCAATGGTAAAGCCGGCTGACGCAGAGTCTATGACAATGCTCAACAAAATGCGCAACAAGAAAAGAGAAGTATTCCAGCCGGAAATCGATATAGAGCGCAAGGAGCTAAAGCCCCTGTTCGAAGAGTCATTCCAAGCCGAGGTTTGGGACAGTATTCACGAGAAATGCCTCTCATGCGGCAACTGCACAAACGTGTGCCCAACCTGCTATTGTTATGACGTTGAGGACGAAATTGACCTTGATTTTAACAAAGGCAAGATGGTACGCAAGTGGGACTCCTGCCAAAGCAGGCCGTTTGCAATGATCTCGGGCGGCGAGAACTTCCGGCCGGAGCGCGGCGGGCGGCAGCGCCACAGATACATGCGCAAATTCAACTACCCATTCGAAAAATACAACCGTTATTTTTGCACAGGCTGTGGTCGGTGCTCAAGAACGTGTATGGCAAAAATCAACCTTAAAGAAACAATAGAAACATTAATTGAAGAGAAAAAATAGGAACGCAACATTCCAAGAATACATCGAGGTGTAAAATGGAAAGAACAGTACTATTAAAATCGCCGTATGTGGCAAGTGAAGGAAGAATCATCGAGAGCCGATTCCTAACTAAGGAAGAAAAATACTTCAAAATTGCGCTCAAAGGCGGCAAGCTGCTGGACTTTGTTCCGGGGCAGTTCGTTATGGTGGCAATCCCCGGTGCGGGCGAGGCACCCATATCGATAAGCTCGTCGCCGTCCCAAGTAGGGTATTTTGAAATCGTCGTGCGCAAAGTCGGCACATTTACTTCGGCCATCCACATGCTCGAAGAAGGCGACATGATTGGCATTCGTGGACCGTTTGGCTCGGGTTTTCCTGTCCGTATGCTCGAAGGAAACGACATGCTGTTTATCGCAGGCGGTCTTGGAATCATTCCGCTGCGCTCGCTCATCAACTACGTCATCGACAACAGACGCGATTACGGTAAAGTAAGCATACTGCTCGGCTGCAAGTCGCCCGAGAACCTTCTGTTTTCCGACGAGCTTGACGAGTGGCAGCAACGTCTCGACGTCAACCTTGCATGCACGGTAGACAGAGCCGCGCCCGATTGGGACGGAAACGTCGGCCTCATCACATCGCTTATTCCGGGCGTCACGCTCGACAGCCATATGACATACGCAATTGTTGTCGGTCCGCCGGTAATGTACAAATACGTGCTCACTGAGCTCGTAAAAAAAGAAGTTCCGGAATCACAGATTTACGTATCGTTCGAGCGGCATATGAAATGCGGCGTCGGGCATTGCGGACACTGCCAGATGGGCAGCCTATATTGCTGCAAAGAAGGTCCGGTGTTCAACTACGCAAAGATCAAAGACAATATCGAAGCTTTATAGTTTCAGCAAAATGATAGGAGTGTATCATTTATGAAAAGGAAAACGGTAGCATTTTTTGACTTCACTTGCTGCGAAGGGTGCCAATTGCAGGTTGCCAACTTCGGAGAAGAGCTTCTGGATATTTTGGCGGCTATAGATGTTGTTATGTTCAGAGAAGTTATGTCCGAGAAAAGCGACGAATACGATGTCGCGATTATTGAAGGCAGCATCACAACCCCGCACGATGTCGAGCGTATCAAGGAAATCAGAGAGACAGCAACAACGGTGATTGCTCTTGGGTCGTGCGCCAGTATAGGCGGCATCAACGGCATGAAGAACAGCTTTAAGCTCGAAGACGTGCAATCATACGTTTATGGCGAGGATGGCAAAAACTATTTCGAAACGATACCGACAATGGCGGTGCACCAAGTGGTCGATGTAGACTACTTCGTCCACGGATGCCCAATTTATCCGCCGGAGTTTGTAAAAATACTAAAGTACGCTTTGCAAGGGTTGCCCTACACTGTCAAGGACGAAGCTGTATGCGTGGAATGCAAGCTCAACGAGAACGAATGCATGTATGAAAAGGGCTTAACGTGTCTCGGTCCAATCACCAAAGCGGGCTGCAACTCGTGGTGTATCAACTACGGAAACATATGCTACGGCTGCCGCGGTATGGTCAAAGAAACAACCAAAAACGCCAGCATAGATGTTATCAAGAAGTACGACATACCAATGGATTGGATTATGGGCAAGTTTGATATGTATAACAAAGCGACTGAGTCGGAGGAGAAAAAATAATCATGGCAAGATCAGTTAATGTAGATGTTAAATATCTGACGCGCGTTGAAGGACACGGAAACATCGTCGTCAATGTAAAAGACGGAATAGTCGAAGAATGTAGGCTCGATATCGTTGAAGCACCACGCTTTTTCGAAGCGATGCTGCGAGGTCGCTCCATTTTCGAAGCCCAGCATATCACCTCAAGAATATGCGGTATCTGTGCATGCGGTCACACAATCTCGTCCATTGCAGCTGCAGAGGATGCTATTGGCTTCACGCCGTCCGAGCAAACCACCAAGCTGCGCAAAATACTTCTCTATCAAGAGATGCTAGACAGCCACATACTGCATATCTATCTGCTTGTAGCGCCCGATTTGCTGGGTGTGCCAAGCTTTGTACCTTTGATAGATACTCACGGCAACGTGGTTAAACGCGCGCTGCGCATGAAAAAAGCGTGCAACGATGTCTGCGCAGTTCTTGCAGGCAGACACATACACCCGATTTCTTCAATCGTCGGCGGGTTCACCAAAATTCCCGGCGAAAAAGAGCTCGACGCTATGCTCGATATTCTTTACGATATGCGTCCGGATATGGATTCGACAGTAGAGCTTATCAAAACTTTGGCACCGGCCATTCCCGTGTTCGAACGCGAAACAGAATACGTCGCTTTGGTCACCGATGATGACGAGTACCCAACGCTCGAAGGCGATTTGGGTTCTTCCGACGGTCTGCGTCTCGACAAAAGCGAGTACTTAAAAATAACGAACGAGTTTGTAATGCCGCACTCATCGGCAAAGCACGCAAAAGCCAGCAGAAAATCGTACATGACGGGCGCACTAGCGCGCTTCAATATCAATTCCGAAAAACTGAACCCGAAAGCCAAAGCTGTTGCAGACGCGCTTGGCATGAAGCCGCCAATCATCAACCCATATATGAACACCGCGGCGCAATTGGTAGAGTGCATGCACTACATGGAAGAGTCTATCGCGATTCTCGAAGACCTTAAGGCAAACGGCACCGACCAAAGCGAAGCGATTACTGTCGGGCTTAACGAGCGTAATGATATAAAAGTTAATAAGGGTCTTGGCGTAGGCGCAGTTGAAGTACCGCGCGGTCTGTTGTTCCACAGCTACGAAGTGGACGAAACCGGCAAAATCGAGAACGCAAACTGCATCATCCCGACCAGCCAAAACGTCAATAACATCGAACACGATATGAGCAAATTGATACACGAGATTCTCGACAAACCGGACGAGGAAATCACGTTGATGTTCGAAATGCTCGTACGTGCGTACGACCCGTGCATTTCGTGCAGCGCACATTTCTTGGATGTAGAGTTCATCAATCGCTGACCATGCAAAGGGGAAACCGACACGACAATATTGAAAAGTCTTTGATTGCGCCACTGCAAAAACTCGACCGGTACGGACTGCTGTCGGGGCGTTGCAATGGCGCTTTTGTAATGGCGGGAAACACGTTTCGCAGCGACGACGGCGTTGGCCCATACATCGCGCAACAGCTCGCACCCATACTTGACAACCATCCCGCGCTTCGCCTTGTCGATGCCCACACCAACCCGGAAAACCACATCGACGAGTTGATTGCTTTTTCTCCCGCGCTCGTGGTCTTTATAGACGCCGCGAACTTTGGAGGGCTGCCGGGTGAGTTCATACTCATAGAAGACGAAGCGGCATTTGCGGCAAGCAGTGCAAGCACGCACACGATACCGCTTGGGGTCATCGCGTCATTGATCAAATCGGAATGCGGCTGTGCTGTGATGTACATCGGCATACAAGCGGAGAATTTCTCTCTTGGAGAAACGCTTTCAGAAAGTGTGAAAAAGGCAGCAGATTTGTTTGTAAAAGCAATCCGCACCAGATTGTCGGGTACGCAACATGCATGAGTACGCAGTAACGGAAAACATACTAAAGATTGTTATAGAGCAAGCAGCCAAAGCAGACGCCAAAAAGGTGCTCGCGATACGTCTCACAATCGGCGCGCTTTCCGGCTTCGAGCAAGACTGCATCCAAATGTACTATGAGGAGCTTTCAAAGGATACGATTGCGGCGGGTGCAAAGCTGATTGTAACAAAGGTCGAGGCACAGCTTCATTGCCGCAACTGCGACACAGATTTTGCCCTGACACACACCGACTACAACTGCCCAACGTGCGGAGTGGCGGGCGTGTATAACGATGACGGTCGCGATTTTATGATTGAGAGCATCGAGATCGAATGAGAGGATATATTCATGGAGATTAAAGTTCAAAAGAACATAATGAACCGCAACAACGAGATTGCGGCAGAAAATCGCCAACGATTTATTGACGACGGCATATTTACAGTCAACGTTCTGGCGTCACCGGGTGCGGGCAAAACGAGCGTGCTGCTAAAGATTATCGAGACAATCGACGGCAAAATCGACATGGCGATTCTCGAGGGCGACATTGCGTCGCAGATAGACACCGACAAAATCCGCAAGCGCGGCATCCCCGTCATGCAAATCAACACGGGCGGCGGCTGCCACCTCGACGCCAACATGATACGCGTATCGCTGAGCGAGCTAAAGCCCGCAAAAAACGCCATTTTCCTCATCGAGAACGTCGGCAACCTCGTGTGCCCGTCTTCTCATGACCTCGGCGAAAACATGAAGCTACTCATCGCCAGCGTCCCCGAAGGTCACGACAAACCGTACAAATACACATCCATGTTTGCAGCAGCAGACGCGATAATACTCAACAAGACCGACCTGCTGCCGTATATTGATTTTGATAAAGAGGTTTTCTACAAAGGCGTGCATGCACTAAAACCGGACGTGCCGGTGTTCGAGATGTCATGCAAAACCGGCGACGGCGTAGCGGACTTTGTTAATTGGCTAAAGGATAAAAGAAAACTATGGCAGACTCAGCATACAAAATAGATATTACAGGGATTGTTCAGGGGGTGGGTTTCCGGCCTTTCATATATCGGCTCGCAAAGAAATTCGAGCTTAACGGCTATGTCACTAACACGTTGATGGGCGTGCACGTTTATGTCGAGGGCGCTCAGCATGCACTCGACAACTTTGCGAAGTCAATCGAGCCACAGAGTCCAAACATTTCGTCCATCGAGGATATGCAAATCCTTAAAGTAGCCCCCATTGGCGCAAAATCCTTCACAATAGAAAAAAGCGAAAAACTCTCAGGAAACGAGATTTTTATCTCGCCAGATTTGTCAACTTGCGCCGACTGTAAAAGCGATATTCTGGACGAAAGCAACCGCCGATATCGCTATCCTTTCACCACCTGCACATACTGCGGACCCAGATACTCGATTATCCGCGACGTTCCATATGACAGGAGCAGCACCGTCATGGATGAATTCACAATGTGCCCGGCTTGCCAAAGCGAGTATGACGACCCAAATGACAGGCGCTACCACAGCCAGCCAAACGCCTGCGCAGTTTGCGGACCAAAGCTCTCTTTGTATAACACCAAAGACAAAGCATGTGTGCAAGTCGGCGATGGCGACTATATTTCGCTTATCGCAGATGCGCTGAAACGCGGACAAATCGTCGCGCTAAAGGGTCTTGGGGGCTACCAGCTTTGCTGCGACGCAAGCAACTCGGACGCGCTCGCAGCTCTGCGAGAGCGAAAGCATCGCGAAGCAAAACCGTTCGCCGTCATGTGCAAAGACGTTTTGGCAGCGCAAAACCATTGCCACATCTCGCCCGAAGAAACGGAATTGCTACTCAGCCCGCACAACCCAATCGTGCTTATGGAAAAACGGAAAGCAAGCACAATCGCAGACAACGTGTCAAGCGACAACGATTATCTCGGCGTCATGCTTCCCTACACACCCATTCACATTCTGCTTATGGAGATAGTGGACACATTGGTG